>BNJU01000736.1_pt1 | contig 98265 bp, 115 predicted proteins | sample 8539281 | NCBI WGS metagenome assembly BNJU01 (sample SAMD00202456, study PRJDB9452) | human saliva metagenome | isolation source: human saliva | place: Japan | reverse complement strand
CCCGTCTTTGACAGTTGCGAAAGAGTCAAGAGCCCATAAACGGCGTAATTACGCTATTTATGAGCTCTTGTTTTTCTTTTTGAATTCTAGTAATATTTCTACTTTCTCGTTGCAGTTATAATCTTTTTTATTTCTCTTTGAGATACAATCTCGTAATCCGTTCTAAAACCAAATGTGTCGTGGAGTTTGTCTGTAAGGTCGGTTCGTGTATACTCAGGGATATATCCTTCACCGGGAGCTATCAGCATGTTCATTTCTTTCAGTGTTCTTATAATGCTTTCAGTGGTATAACTCTCACCTAACTTCTTCTCTAGAATGCGATAAAGAATCAGGGCGGTGAAGCAGGTAATGAAATGTGCCGTGATTCGATCTTTCCTACTGAGATATACCGGTCTGGCCTGAAATTCACTCTTCATAATACGGAAACATTCTTCAATCTGCCATCGTTTTTGATTAATACTTATAATCGTTGCCACGTCATCTTCCAGGTTTGTGCATACGGCATAGAAACCGTCATAACGTTCCTCTTCTGTGGCAACATCTTCATCTATCGAAGGATCATTTTTATCTGCAATCTCGCCGTCAGTACAGTGATTCTGACGTATAAAACGCTGGGATCGTTTGGACGTTTTTATTCAGAGAAGAAGGATTTTTCGACGAGCTTTTTCAGCGCGTTCAAGCTGACGATTCCGTATCTTTCTATATAGTCCCGATATTGAAAAGGAAAAAGGTGACAACGAGATGTTGCTCAAACCGTCTTCATTAATCCACCGGTCTTTATAGAAAGTCTTCTCGTAATTCTCGACCTCATCTAGTTCACTGAGCTTGTACTCTTTTTTATCTCCAATAAGGTGCCATCCGTCTTCATCAAGACAGTAATCCTTGAGGTATCCTTTCAGCTTTTTGATTGCTTGCGTGGTAACAAATTTTCGGTTTGGAGTGTTGTTGAAGACACGGTTTGAAGTTGATGATAGCCCTGCATCTGTACAAACAATAAACTTCGTCATTCCAAAGTCAGAAAGAATCTTTTTCTCCAATGGTTTCATCGAAGGTTGTTCATTCTCGTTTCCGTTAAAGAGGGAGAAGGTGAGGGGAATCCCATCTGCATCCATAAATAGCCCCATCTGTACAATCGGATTCGGACGGTTTTCTTTGGAATGACCATATTTTCTGAAATCATCCGCTTCCTCAATCTCGAAGTAATAGTTAGTGCAGTCATAGTAAAGAACTCTTTTATGTCGATTTAGTACCATTTCGGAATTCTTGTAAAGTTGAGACTGGAAAAATCATTCTCTTTTTGCAAGGATTTCCAGTGCACGGTAAACGTGATGGAGCTTGCAGTCAGGCTTTTCAAGAAACTTTTTGAAAGTTCAAGAGAAGATCTCTTGGATCCGGGATAAATAATCCTAGAGAAAAGTAGCATAGACAGGATTTGATTCAGGTCAAACTCAAACTTGTACTTTTCGGCAATCTGAGCACAGATGTCATGGATTTTTAAATCATAGTAGATGTCCTTCAGAAAGAGGTAGCCTACGTTTACGCTACGGCAGCTTTCTTTCTTAATCAAGGTCGAAGAGGAGTACTAAGCATAATGTCTTTTTGAAGCTTTTTTTCTTCTGCGGAGCGTTTGGCAGCGTACTGCTTTGCCCACTCCAGCGGAGTAAGATCTCCGCAAACCTTCAGAAGTTCATCTTCCGAACCAATCTTCTCTATAGTCTTAGTAGTGGATTTACCATCTACCCAAACTGATTTACTTAGATAATAGATTGTCTGATTTTTTGATTTTGATACAGATACTTTCATGACGCAGTCCCTCCATGCGCCCATTATACCATATATAGCCAAATATAGCTAGTGCTATTTTCATAAAATTTGACAAAAAAAGTACAGGCTTTTCAAGGCCTGAGGAGATTTTGGAACTATTTAACTGTCAAACTACCGTGTAAAAGGAACGGAAGGAGCTGAGCTCCTCTAAAAAGCTTCTCCGAAATACCTTCTTCTTCTAAAAATGTCAAAAATATCCTTCATTTTTCTATCCCCTATCTACTTTTATTATTCTTTCTGACGGCTATTTTACCGCAGTTTAGTACAGAAATCTTAAAATTCCTAATCTTTTATTTGAATAGCACAAAAAAATGGAAGAACTATCCTTTGATTTTAGAGGATAATGTATGTGTACAAAAATACAAAAATTGCTATTTATTTAACAGATTATCGCCAATAGAAAGGAAATTTAGGCAAATAAACTATAATTAAGTACTTATTGATTTTGAAATAAATGGATAAAATATTGAAATTTCTGTGAACAAGGTGTATTTTTAGTTTTGCTAAAGATTGAGAAAAGAAGGGGAGGATTACTTATGGTTACCTTTATGATCGGCCTTGTGATTCTCATCGTCGGCGGAATGGCTATGGGTCGCCTTTGCGATCATGTATTCCAGCCGGACGACAGAGAGACACCGGCTTACGCCAAGCAGGATGGTGTGGATTATGTTCCGATGCCTACTTGGAAAAATGCTTTAATTAACTTACTGAACATTGCCGAACAGGACCTATTCTTGGACCTATTCAGGGTATTTTGTTCGGACCGATTGCACTGCTTACCATTCCTATTGGAAATGTTATTGGCGGAGCGGTACATGACTACTTTGCGGGAATGATTTGTACCCGTGACGGCGGAGCCCAGATGCCGGAGATGGTAAGACGTTATACCAACAAGGCAGTGTTCTGGATTTATGATGTATTTGTATGTGTGCTCTTACTTTTGGTAGGAACCGTTTTCATTTACACTCCCGGAGACATTACCGCAACCCAGGTATTCGGATTCAGCGGTGCGCCTACAGAGGCTTCCACTTGGATTATCTACGGTATTATTTTCGCATACTATTTAATTGCTACTGTATTCCCCCATCGATAAGATTATCGGAAGAATCTATCCTATCTTCGGTGCAATCCTGGTATTCTCCGCAGTAGGTGTATTTGCTGTAATGGTAATTTCCCATTACCCATTAGTAGAGATTTTCGGAAACTGGAATACTCCTTCCTTTAACTATGGAGATTATTTCTGGACACAGAACTTTTTCCCGATTTTCTTCGTAACCGTAGCCTGCGGAATTCTTTCCGGATTCCACTCTTCCCAGACTGCTCTTGTAGCAAGAACCATTAAGAGCGAGAAGGACGGAAGAATGACCTTCTACAATATGATGGCTGTAGAGGGATTCATCGCCATGGTATGGGCGGCAGGAACAATGGCATTAATTCAGTTCACTGCAGACCAGGGCGGAATCAGCATGGTATTTAATGAGAAGGCAGGAACCTTCCAGTACATGATTCAGAAGGCGGGAGAGTTGGTTGCTATTTCTCCAACCTCTGTAGTCGGTGTAGTTTGTAGAAGAGCTTTAGGACCTATTGGCGGAGCAATAGCACTTATCGGTATTATTATTCTTCCCATTACGTCCGGAGATACTGCACTTCGTGCATTACGTCTTACCATTGCAGATACCTTCCATATTAAGCAGGACAACAATTTCAGAAGATTAAGCCTTGCCATTCCAATCTTTATCCTGGTAGCAGGAATCTTAGTTTGGGCAAAGGTAGATCCTAAGGGCTTCCAGATTCTTTGGAGATACTTCGCATGGTCTAACCAGACTATGGCATTATTCCCCTTGGCTGCAGCAGGTATTTATCTCATGATTAACGGAAAAGCAAAATGGGCATGGATGCCACTGCTTCCCGGTACCTTCTACACCTTCATCTGCGCAAGCTATATCTTAAATGCAAAGCTGGGCTTTGGTTTAAGCTGGCCAATCGCTTATGTGGGCGGTGTAATTGTGGCTGCTATTTACCTTGTTTTTGTAATCATTAGAGGTAAGAAGGGCGGCACCACTCCTGAGCCTACAGTAAAGTAATGGGTGATGGCTGAAAAGTGTTTCGCATTTGAAATAGGCAAGTCCTTTTTGAAAAAGGCATGGTTGATTAGGTGAACTTTGCCTGTAAAAAGATTGTTTTTAAGGATGAATTGAAAGATTGATTGCTTCGGAAGAGGGCAGTCAATCTTTTTACTACTAATTTTATAAATTAAAAATTAAGTATTTATTGATTTTCTCTTAGGATATGGAGTATATTTACTTCGATTTTTAATAATCATCTGTAGGCAGGATGGGAATCGGAGGGAGAAGACGATTCCCTGTATTTAGTCCGGCCTACTGGTACCATAGCAGAAATCAGGGAAGAGAGTTGTAGCTACTATGGGACAAAAAAATTACCTAGTAAGGGAGAATGAAAAAATGAAGAAAAAGAAACTGAAAGTACAAGTAGCTGCACTCGCCATGACAGGAGCCATTGTAGCTGCACCATTGACCGTAAGAGCGGAAGAAGCAAGCACGGCAGCACCGGCGACTGCGAGCACAAGCAGTACAGAAGCATCTGCCACTGCCGTAGCTCCGGCAGCAATTACAGCGACAAATCCTGCAACAAGCACAGCGGCGACCACCGGAACAGGTGCAACGGCAACCGGTGCCGGAAGCGGAGCAAGCACCGGAACCAGTACAGAAGCTACCGCCGGAACAGGTGCAACAGCGACCACGGAAGCGTCAGCCCCGACAGCCGCAGCTGCCCCTGTTACCGTAACAGAGGCACCGGCAGATCCCGCCACCACAGTTCCCAACAATGTGGATACTGTAGTACCGGATGATAATAAGCAGGGAACGGATATTAAGGCGAATGCAAGCGCGAAGCTTGGTTTTTTCACATTACCTTTAGCGGATATTAATGCCTCCATTTCTGCAGAAGATGCCAAAGGGGATAAGACTATTGCTGAAAGCAATCCTAGATTAGAGGATAATAGTATTACTGCATTAAAAAAACAAAGATGTGGTGATGCAGGGAGACCTTTCTATTGCCAAAGAGGATGGAGCTGAGACCTATGACAGTACCGCTTCCGCAGCCCATGATGTAAACAAGGAAGATAGCTATTCTTTGAAAGCTGACTTGGATGTTACAGCTGTCAATAATTCCATTAATGCCTCTGCGGATTTCATTCCGAATTCCAACGACATTTCCGTAAATAATATGGAGACAGGACTTCGTGCCACCTTCTCATTTGGCAATGACCTTGAGGGAAGCTTCCATACCCCTACAGATTTAGAAGATGCCAGAAGCACTACGAGCTAAGCTCTGCTGACGGAAGCCCGATGATTTACCGTATCAACTATGCAAATTCAAGTTTGCAAAGGGATAAAAGTAAGCATCGCCATGGACTTGGATTTAACGAAGATGACTCCATTGGTAAATCGTTATTCCTCAGCCGGAGCCAATTACAAAAATCTGTATGGAATAGATCCTGTTACCGGAAAAGAAAACCATATTGAGAACTATAATTATCCTGCAAGTGAATATAAAACACGTTATCAGACCAGTGTCTTTGGTAATTTAAAGGAGCTGATTAATAATTCTGCTAAGAAGATTCAGTTGGTGATGAAGGGGGTTAAGTTGAATTCCGCTTCCTCTAACCCAGTGGAAACAGAGACTGAAAATGAAAAGACCACAACTACTGAAGGAACCGTTCATGGAACATTAGTCGGATATATGAAGGCTGACATGGGTATGAATCGTGTAAAAGGTAAAGCTTCTTATGTTTGGGGAGCTATTCAGAATGATGCCGGCAGAGATAGTGTAACAGGTCAGAACAATGATAAGGTAAACCTTACCGTGAAGTTCACTACCACAGAAAAGAAGGAAAAGCCGGTTCAACCTGAGGAGCCGACACAGCCTGTTACCCCAGTAGCACCAAGTAATGGCGGAGGAAGCACCCCAAGCCTTGCTCCTGCAAGACCAAGCTCTTCCGCACCTTCCAATCCGGGAACCGTTTTGGGAGAAAAGCCGTCCAACAGCTTCTACCCCTTCAGGTGAAGTTTTAGGAGAATCGTGAAACTCCTGTAGCGGAAACCGCTGAGAAAAAGCAGGAGCTGTATTGGGAGAGTCTCGCCCAAGCGTAAAGGGCGTATCCGACCGTGCAACCGTAGCTACCGGAGATTACAACTTCACAGGGACTTTGGGCTTCCCTTTTTCGGAATCTCCTTAGCGGCATTGGCAGGATTTGTGGTTCTTCAGAAGAAAAAGAAAATTAATGTGCCGATAATCATTTTTCTGTATTTAGTGTATATTACTGTTAATACGGAAAAAGCAAAAAATATTATCAAAGGAATACTAAACCGTTGTAGAACATGAAAAAAATAAACCGTTCTGCAACGGTTTATTTTTAGTGAATTAAGATTTGACTTATTTATACTTTTTTTCTTAGTATAGTGCTTATAGTTATTTTAATTTTTTTAAAGCAAAAAACAGGAGAAATAGAACAACATGATCAGTAGCTTTTGTACAAATTTCTTCTGTTTTTCCTGTAAGTGCTTTTAAAAAAGACAGATGAAAAGTTGAAAAAGCTTTTCTAAACACAGGGAGAATGAGAATGAAGAAGAAAAACTTAAAAGTACAGGTAGCTGCATTGGCTATGACAGGAGTAATGGTTGCAATTCCTATGAATGCCAGAGCTGAGGAAGCAAATCCTGCTACAGCTGCTTCAGCGGCAACGTCAGGAACAACGGAAGCAGCGACAGGGATCGACGGCAGCAACAGCTGTAGAAACTGCAACAGGGGTTACAACAGAGCAGCGGCAGAAACGGTAACAGGAGCGACAGCAGGGGAGCGACAGAAACTGCAACAGGAGTAGTGGCAGAAGCAGCAACAGGGGCGACAGCAGCAACAGGCACAGCCGTAGGAGCGGGAACAACCAGCGGGGGAGAAGAGTCAGTTGTTACAGTAGAAGAAGCTGCAGTGGATCCCGGTACTACCGCACCGAACAATGTGAATACTGTGGTGTCGGACGATCGAAAAACAGGGAACGGACATTTCTACGCATGTAGATATTACCCGCGGAGGGCAGCTAGACCTGTGATTCACGTAGATACCACTGTGACAGCAGAAGAGGCCAAGGGAGAGAAGACCATTGCGGAAAGTCACCCGGGAGTAGAAAATAACGTTATCACCGGTCTGAAGAACAAGAATGTGGTTCTTCAAGGGGATCTCTCCATTAAAAAGGATGAAAGTACAGAAGCCTATGATAGTACCAATACTGCAGCACATCCGGTGAATAAGGAAGATAGCTATTCTCTGAAGGCGGATTTGGATGTGTCTTCCGTTACCAACGCTATAAATGCATCTGCCGGAATTATACCGGGGTCAAATGATATTTTTGTAAACAATTTAGAAACAGGTCTTCGTTCCACCTTTACTTTGGGGAAATGACGTGGAAGGAAGTTTTCATCTTCCTACGGACTTAGAGGATGCCAAGAAGCATTATGAGCTAAGCTCTGCGGATGGAAATCCTATGATTTATCGCATTAATTATGGAAAATCTTCCTTCTCCAAGAAGAAGGTGAGCCTTGTTATGGATTTGGATTTAACCCAGATGAAGCCATTGGCGAAGCAAGGCTCCGATGAAAATGCGGCTAACGAAAGAATCTACGGCAAAGATCCGGTTACCGGAAAACCGTATCCTATTGAAAACTTTAATCCCTCTCCTGCTACGGGAAGGCATGCAAGTACCAGCGTTTTTGGAAATTTGCAGGAGCTTATTAACAATTCTGCCCAAAAGATTCAGCTGGTAATGAAAAGGATTAAAAATCAATGCCACCGCTTCCAATAGAGTAGAAACGGAAACGGAGACAGAAAAGAACATTAGCACAGAGGGAAGTATTGCCGGAACTTTAGTGGGATATATGAAGTCTGATTTATGGTATGTTTTTGCTTCCGGTAATACCTCCTATGTTTGGGGGGCAGTGCAAAATGATGCCGGAAGAGATAAGGTGACCGGTCAAGGAAATGACAAGGTTTTTCTTACCGTAAAAATGAACACTGTAGAGCCGAAGAGCAATCCGGTGCAGCCCGTAAATCCTGTACAACCGGTAAATCCCGTTAACCCGGAGCAGCCCGCACAGCCTGTAATTCCCGTAACTCCCGAAACCCCTGCTGTACCAGCTACTCCTACGAATCCTAGTATTGGCGGATCAAGCAATGGTGGCGGTGGAAGGAGCAGTTCAAGAGTAACTGTAAGCACTGTCAGCAATGCACCTTCCAATCCCGGAATCGTATTGGGAGAAAGTCGACCCACAGCTTCTACCCCTGCAGGTGAAGTTTTAGGAGAGAACCGTGTGGCTCCCGTAGCGGAAACCGTTGAGAAAAAGCAGGGAACTGTATTGGGAGAATCTCGTCCAAGTGTAAAAGGCGTATCCGACCGAGCATCCGTGGCCACCGGAGATTATAACTTCACAGGACTTTGGGCATCCCTTTTCGGAATCTCCTTAGCATCCTTGGCAGGCTTTGTAGTTCTGAAAAAGAAAGAGCAGCAGTAAATATCAAGCCGAAAAATATATAAAACAGCAATAAATGATTACCGTAGTAGAGCAGGTAAAGTGCCGGTTCTACTATGGTTTTTTGAATTCAGCTGTACCTTCTTTATATTTTTTCTTAGTAAAAGTGAAGGACTGTGGAAATAATAAATGAAAGAGACAGACGCAGTATAGGTATGCAAGAGAGCTACTTTGAGCCTGTCGCAATTAGCGAGCTCAGCGGTGTGAAGGACTGAGAAAATATTAAATGGAAGCGACAGATGCAGTATGGGCATGTAAGAGGGGGGAATTTAGTCCGGAGGCATTGGCGAGCTCGGCGAAGAGAAGGACTGTAAAAAACCAATAAGCGGAAGCGACAGATGCAGTATAGATAAGAAAGAGAGCAATCTGAGCCCTGCCGGTACTTGCGAAAAAACAAAGGTACTGCAGTTTTTCGCTTAGTACCGTTGCAGGGCGAGGTTAGCGGGAGCGTGCTCGATTTCATATCTATACTGCATGGTCGCTCATCTCTCATCAATGAATCCAGTCCTTCACTCCCCTTCTTGACAGCGCCTCCTATTGCACTAAGATTTTTCCTATGTTGTTAGAAGAAAGAGGAAAAGAAAATGGCAGAGAAAAAAATCAAAGATTCCACACAATACAGAAAGACCGGTTCTGATTACAGGCCACAAGAATCCGGATACGGATTCCATCTGTGCGCGATTTCTTATTCCCGTTTGAAGAATAAGATCAATAATACAGACCGGTATATCCCTTGCAGAGCCGGAAGTCCCAATGCGGAAACCAGCTTTGTCTTAGAGCATTTCAAGGTGGACGCTCCTCTTTTATTGGATAATGTAAAAACCCAGGTTTCCGATATTGCCTATCGGAAGACTCCCGGAGTTTCTAAAAATATGTCCTTAAAGCAGGCCTATCAAATGATGAGAGACGGTCATGTGGTCACCCTTCCCGCAGTAAACCAAAACGGCATTTTGGAAGGTCTCATTACCATGTCCGACATTGCCAAGTCCTATATGAATGTTTACGATTCTGCCATCATTTCCACGGCAGAGACTCCCTTTAAAAATATCCTGGAAACCCTGGAAGCAACTCTGATTACCGGAGATGCCAACCGAAATTGTCAGGACGGAAAGGTGTTGATTGCGGCAGCGAATCCGGAAATGATGAACTACTATATTGAGCCCCATGACATTGTCATCCTGGGAAATAGAGCAGAGAGCCAGCTTTCCGCCTTGGACAATGGGGCGGATTGTATCATCATTTGCGAGGGCGCCAATGCCTCCCCCACGATAAAAGCCCTGGCGGAGCAAAACGGCATGATTATTATGGTGACCTCCTACGATGCTTATACGGCGGCAAGATTGATTAACCAGTCCATCCCCATCAGCTTCTTTTATGACGAAGGAAGGCATTTTAAGCTTCGAAGAAGAGGATACGGTGGATGAAATTAAGGATGTGATGGCGAAGAAGCGGCACAGAGATTTCCGGTCATCAGTAAGGACGGCCGATATCTGGGCATGCTTTCCCGTAGAAATCTTTTAGGTGCCAGCGGAAAACAGGTCATCATGGTGGATCATAATGAGCTGGGACAGGCATTGGACGGCATGGAAAATGCGGAAATCCTGGAGATTATTGATCATCACAGACTGGGAACCATTCAGACTTTGGGACCGGTGTATTTTAGAAACCAGCCCCTGGGCTGTACCAGCACGATTGTGTACCTGATGTATCAGGAAAATAAGGTGGAAATCGATCCTCAGACGGCGGGACTGATGATGTCCGCCATCATTTCCGATACCCTCCTTTTCCGTTCTCCTACCTGCACCAAGACCGATGAGATGGCTGCCAGAGCGTTGGCGGAGATTGCCGGAGTGGATATTGAAAAGTATGCTATGGAAATGTTTTCCGCCGCTTCCGATTTAAAGCAGAAGACGGATCGGGAGATTTTCTATCAGGACTTTAAGACCTTTACCGCAGGGGATATTCATTTTGGTGTCAGTCAGGTAAGCTCCTTAAATGAAGAAGAGCTGCTTTCCTTAAAGCCCAGACTCTTCCATTTTGCCAAGGAGGCTTTGGGAGAAGAAAAATCTGGACATGGCCTTTGTAATGCTCACCAACATTTTAAAACAGGATACTCTGCTTCTGGCTGTTGGGCATAGGGCAGACACCCTGATTCAAAACGCCTTTTTGCTGGAGCCTAAGAAGGAAAGCTTCGATTTTTCCGGAGAAGAGGTAGAGGGCTATACCGCTGTACTGGAGAATGTGGTTTCCAGAAAGAAACAGCTGATTCCGCCCTTAGCCTTTATGGGGAGCAAATGTAAGAGAAAAATCCGGATTTTCAGAACGAAAATCTGAAAAGAAAAAAAGTAGAATTTTTAGAATGAAAAAGTAGACGAGAGAAAAAGCCGGACTTTATGGAAGAAGACCGGAGTAGAAAAAGTGGACTTAAAGTAGGAAACAGAAAGCGGAAAGGATAGTCTTATGAATATTTGTTTAATCGGAATGCCCTCCAGCGGAAAAAGCGTTTTAGGGGTATTGCTGGCGAAAAAATTAGGCATGTCCTTTCTGGATATGGACTTGGTGATTCAGGAAAAGACCGGACAGCTGCTTCGGGAAATCATTGCGGAGCGTGGAAGAGGGGCTTCCTCCTTTTGAAGAAGAAGTGGGGGCGGAGTTGTCTATGGACAATACCGTTTTAGCCCCCGGAGGCTCCATTTGCTATGGCAAGAAGGCTATGGAGCATTTGCGAGAGATTTCTTTGGTGATTTTTCTGGATGTGCCCTTTTCTGAGGTGGAAAAAAGAATCGAGACCCGGTGAAAAGAGGGGTGGCGATTCCTGATGGCTTTACCCTGAAAGACCTATATAACGAAAGAAAGGCCCTCTACCTCCAGTATGCTCATGAAATTCTGAATGAAGAGGACTTAAACCCGGGAGGAATGTGTAGAGGCTTTGGTTCGTATTGCGGAGAAACACAAACAGTAGATTCCTCATAAAAACAGGCTTTTGGGAAAAAAATCAGAAATCTTCTATGACAAAAAGTTCAGAAAGCTTCTTTGACCAACAGCCTAAGAATAAAATTTGCGGAAACAGAGGTTCGTATGGAAAAATATCGTACTTGGTTTACTGGCCCATGTGGACAGAGGGAAGACCAGTCTTTCGGAGGCTCTTCTCTATGAAAGCGGAAGAATTTCGGAAAAAGGGCAGGGTGGACCATGGAGATAGTGTTTTTAGACAAGGATAGTCTGGAACGAAAAAAAGGGAATTACGATTTATGCCAAAAGCGTTTATTTTACCAAAGAAAATAAGCGTTTTTTCTTTTTGGATACTCCCGGGCATCAGGAGTTTTCCTCGGAGATGGAGCGCTGTCTTGCGGTCATAGACTACGGTATCCTGCTGATTGACGGAAATGACGGTATCCAAAAGCGAGAGCTACATCTCTTTGAAAGAGCGCGGGAGAAGGGCATTCCTCTTTTTTTGGTGGTGAACAAAATGGACCTTTTTCCAAGGGGATAGGGAAGCTTTGTTAAGAGAAACTCAAGGGGCCTTTTTCCTGTGAGGGGATTATAGATTTTTCTCCTATGCCTTTTTCTGACTTGGCAGCATTTTTAAAGGAAGAGGATTTTTCCAAGGGGTAGATTCCAAGGAGAATGTAGCTGTAGAGAAAAAAAGGAGGCTATAGGACAGAAGGCGGTTCCATCAGAGGAATATCAGGATTTTCTGGAAAATCTTGCTTTATTATCTGAAGAGGGAACCGGGGAGTATCTGGAAAATGGGCGTCTTCCCTTGAATTTTTACAGGGAAAAACTTTGACAGAGAAAGCTTTTTCCTCTTTTCTTCACCTCTGCCTTAAAGCAGGAGGAATCACCAGCTTCTTTCCTGGATTTTTTTCTCTTTGCCAAATGCCGACCTATAGCGAGGAATTGCAGAATTTTATATAAGATTAGCAAAAGTCCGGAGGGAAGAAGAATTGGAAGGGCTAAGCTTCTGGGAGGAAGTCTTTCCTTAAGGCAAGAATGGCGGCCTTCTGAAAAGGCTTTGGAACTGCATCTGGAAGGGGTGGAAGAGGAGGCTGTAGAAAGCGTAGAGCCGGGAATGCTTTTTACCATGCCGATTTCTGAAAATGCAGGTCTTGGGTATTTTCCGGAGGATGACCATAGAGAGAAAGAGAAGGAAGGCTATTTTCCTACCCTTTTGTCTATTGAAGGAGAGGAAATTCTTCAGTATCGAAAAGGAATTGGAGGAGCTGCAAAAAAGGAATTTCCGGAGTGGGGGATTTCTATTTCTTTGGCGGAAAAAGAGGTCACTACACAGCTGTCCGGAAATCTGCAAAAAGAACTCCTGACGGATTTGTTTGCCAAGAGGCTTGGAAAAAAGCTGCATTTTTCCAAGCCGAAGCTTCGTTATGGGGAAAGTCCCCGTAGGGAAGCCTATGGAAGAGGAGCTGTGCTGGGAGCCCAGGCTAGGATTTCCTGCTTCTTCGTTTAATTCCTATGGAAGGAGACTTCCATCAGGGGAGCAGCAGAAAGCAGGGAGGAGGAGCGGGAAAAATTCAAAAAGAAGTATTTTTCCATTGAGAAAATGGGAGAGCTTCCGGAGGAATGGATTTCCGTCTGGAAACCGAGTGGGCAGAGGAACATTTTTCCGGACCGCTCCTTTCCGGTCCCTATGAGAATTATGCTTTGGAAATTACCAACTTAAGCTTTTCCAGAGGCTCCGCCTATTATGTGGATTTTCAGGAGACGGTGTATCAGGCCTTCCGCATGGCCCAAGCTACAGCAGGGGTTCGGCTGTTAATGCCGTATTTTTTTCCTATGAAATCTCAGCCTCTCAGGAAAAAGCTGGGAAAGATTTTGCAGGAAATTGAAAGGCAGAAGGGAAAGCAGGAGGAACTGCTTTCCGAAGGAGAGAGCTATCAGCTGCTGGGAAAAATCCCCGGAGCAAGTCTTTCAGAGCTGCAAAGCTTTGTGCAGAAAGAGGGAGAAAGCTTTTTCCTTCTCATTTTCCTCTTATCAGGAAATGGAAGAGGAACAAGCCTTGGCGGTATTGGAAGAGCGTTTTCGGATTCCGTCGGAGGAGCTTCCCTTAAGTTCTGCAGGAAAGTTTTACTATGGGGAAGAGCTTTTTCCGAAGAGCCTTTAAGGCAGGGACGGATGGGAGGAAAAATGCTTCGGAGGAAAACCGGGAGACTCTCTTCAAAGCTTAATGCTTCCGCTTCATTACAGCTAAAAATCAGGGGGAGCGCCCGGAGAAAAAGAAGAAAGCCGGAGAAGAGACCCTTCCTTAGAGGAGGAATTGAGGTGATTTTTGAAAGAACCTTCGGCCCCTTAAGAAATCGGGGACAGGAAGCCATTCGTACCGAGCAAAAATTGTTTTTTATCCAAGGAGAAGGAAGCTCGTCTGGAGGAGGCCAGAGCCCAGTATGCCAAGAAGGGAAAGAAAAATAAGCGGAAAAAGATTCTGGTGGATGGCTATAACTTCCTTTTGCAAAGGAAGAATGGAAGGCACTGGCGCAAACGGATTTGATGGCCGGAAGAGAACAGATTCTTCCCCTGCTCTCCGAATATGCAGCCTACAATGATGTGGATTTGTATTTGATTTTTGATGCTTATCGGGTGAAAAGCAATCCGGGGAAAACCTTGCAACCGGATCCCACGAATGCAGGTGATCTTCACAAAAGGAAGGTGAATCGGCAGACTTTGCCCTAAGCCGAATGGCCAATGATTTTTCCCAGTCCGGCTATCCGGTAGTGGTGGTCAGCTCCGACCAGGCCGTGCAGATTCAAGGCTTTTCCGGAAAGGGCGCCATTGTATATTCCTCCAAAGAATTTGCCCTCCAAGTAGAAGACATGAAGAAGCGTATTTCCGATTCTCTGTGATGAAGAGACGTATTTCCGCCATCCTTTAAATCAATAAGTGGATGTGGGAGCGTGCCCCGTTTTCAGACCTGTACTGCATAAATAGTTTTAGGTAAATCTATCCTATCTCCCGCATCTACTTATTTTTTTAACTACTCATTGACGAAATACTTTTTAGATTTAAGAATTTGAGAAGTATAGAGAAATGAGGATAAAGGATGAAATGGGATAGGAACTGTTCTTTTTTCAGAAGGATAGGACAGAAATAGCAAAAAAATAGAAAAAGAGCAGTTTGGAAAGAGAGGGACTGGGGAAACGGCAGCGATTCTTCTCCCTTTTTCGGCGAACATTTTGGGCATTGCTTCTGATATTTTCCTTTTTCTTTTTGACGGCCTGCTCCGGTGCAGGGCATCCCGCCATTATCAAAAAGCAAGAGTAATAAGATTGTTTTAACGTATGGCTTATTGGCGAACAATGATGATTATACTTTGCAGATGAGCAAGCGTTTTGTCAAAGTGAAGGAAAAAAAGCCGTGGAAGAATAGAGATTAAGATTCTTAGCCCTAAGGATAAGGATAATGACCTGGCTTTACTGGAACGCTTTCGCTCGGGCAATCTGGATATGGTAAGACTGCCTCTTCCAAGCGCAAAGAAGCTTTCCGGAAAGCTCTCTCTTATGGAGCTTCCCTACCTTTTTGACAGCGAAGAGGAAATGTGGAATGTTTTAGATGGAGACAAGGGTGCTATTTTTTTCAGGAGGACTTTCAAAAGCAAGGGAATGGAACTTTTGGTGTGGCACTGCCTTGGCTTTCAGGATTTCTATACCGTGGAAAAAGCCACTGACCACTGCAGCGGATTTTGACGGATTGATTTTAGGAGTGGAGGATGAATCTCGCATGGGAAGAGCCTTGCAGCTTCTTTCCGGAAACATCAGAGAGCTTCCGCAAGATAAAATCTATAAGGCATTGCAAAGCGGAATTGTGGAGGGCAGTGAAAATACCATGGAGGATTTTTGCCAGCAGGAACACAATCTTTCCGCCAAGTATTTTTTTAGAGGATGATCATAGTCCCGTTTTGGATTTGCAAATTCTTTCTCCCAGAGCCAAGGAGAATCTGTCGGAAGAAGATCTGGCATTGCTTTAAGGATGTATCCTTTTTCCATGGCCTTACAGGAAAGAGCATACGTAAAAGAAAAATGCGGGTGGAACTACGAAATAAATTAAGTAAAAGAGGGTGATCTTCTCCCATTTTTTTCTAAAGAGAAGGGGAAGATTGAAGAGCTTTTTGACTCCCCTTTATCAGGAATCCCCGAGTCGGATTTTTACGAAAAGCTTGGGAAAATAGATTAAATAAAAGAATGATATGTGTTTTAATATAAGAGGATTGACAAGTTTTTCTTTCCTCTGTCATAATACTGCCTTGAAAGATAGATTAAACTAACTAAAAAGCTTTGTAATATCTATCATGGAAGGTGTGGTGTTAGCATAAGCATCGGCATCAGCCTATTTCCAATAGGATGGTGCTTTTTGCGTGTTAAACAACACTCCCTTGGATAAGGGCTAAGATACCTTACGGTACTGTTGCTTTCCTGTGAGGAAATACTACAAAGCGAAGCAGTATTGCGTAGACAGAAAGGGGTATTATGAGAAAACATTGGATTCTTGGCGCTTCCGCCATCATTTTAGCATCCTCCGTAATGGCTTGCGGAAAGAAGCAGGATACTGCCACCACAGCTGCAGGATCGGAGAAGGCTGCGGAAAGCACTGCAGCTCAGGCAGAGAAGTCTGATTATGTCTTTGTAAAGATGACCGTTCCCTATGCGGACTTTTATTACGGAGAATTAAAGGATATTGCTCCTGAAGAGGGGAAGGATTTGAAGGCACAGCTGGATGTGGAGGATAAGGTAACAAAGGACGGTTTCCGGGAGACAGGAATGTATGACAGTGCCAGCTCTCCTACTAAGGAAAAGGTGGAGAAGTTTGTGATGGCGGACACCGCTGTAGAGGGAGAAGGCTCTGTCTATAAGGGAATTAAGCACGTGAACGTTGCGATTCCGAAGTCTCTTTATGAGGATGCCAAGAAGGCATTGGAGGAGAAGAAGGAAAGCAAGAATGCGCTTCTTACTTTGATGGGGGCTATTGAAAGTGAAGTCAGCACTGAACCTAAGGAGTATAAGGTATTAAACTCCGACGGAACTCTTTCCAAGACTCAAGGCAATACAAATGAAGCGAAGGACACCGAAGCGGATATTACCACCACTTCCTCCTACGGAAATTATGAAATCGAAGTCAGCGGTTTGGACATTGACTCTGAAATCGTACAGGCTGCAATTCTGGAAACCAAGGACGGCGCAAAGTACGGCTTAAAGCATGAGGACAATATCTGGTTAAAGCCGGAGGAACTGGCATTTTCCGCTGTGGCTTTCGAGGACACCAACCATAAGGCTCAGAAGGAGTTTAAGCGTTTTGAAGATATTCAGGACAAGGACATTGTGAAAAATCACCTACTTCTTAATGGATGAGGATGATGTGGAGGTTCCCGTAAATCTTCATGTGAAGAAGATTGCTCCTGCTGAATATAAGGTTAGCGGAGACGAGAAGGTAGCTACAGTCCGGAAGGCACCAAAGTAAATTATCAGCTTTCCACCGGAGAAGACAGCTACGCTCTTGGCAAGGGTTATCAGTAGGAAGAGTGAGGTAAAGGGAGAGGTTAATACAGACACCGCCGGTGTTTTGGTACTGCCTAAGGAAATGACTCCCGGAAAGTACCAGCTGGTATTCTCTAACGACAAGCTTACCGATGTATCCTTTAAGGTACTGGTAGAATCCGGCTTAAAGGCGGAGGACTTCCATTTTGAAAATAACAAGTTAAGCCTTGCAGAAAACGCAGATCAGCTGACTATCGCAAACTACATTGCTTCTACGAGCTCCGCAACCATCGGAGAGCAGGAGTTTAAGGGCAGTTCCGGAAGAAGATTCGGAAAGAACATTTTTCAATGAAGACAGTAGCGTAAATACTGAGGCGAGCTACAAGAAGGACGGTCAGGAAGTAAAGTACTTTGACGGCCCCGGAACCTATCCTGTAACCATCAAGGCAGACGGATATCCTGAAGTGAAATTCGAGGTAGTCGTACAATGATTTTGACTCTTACTTTAATATGCAGTTTAGCATTTTTCCGTTTCTTTGGAAAAGCATTAAAGAAGAAGCCGGCAGTATTGTATGGAATCTGTATCCTCCTTTCCTTGGTAAGCATTTTTTATCCAAGGGAGGGAGGAATTCCCTTTTTGGACTTCTTTTTTAAGAAAATCATGCAAAGGGGTGTACTGGCAGGCTCTCTCTTTATCTGGGTGATGCAGGCACCGGTGCTTCCCAAGAGCTCTTCCGAAAGAAAGACCATCTATCTTTTTCGAGGGGAAATGGCAATCTGTGCCTCCCTCATTACCCTGGCCCATAACCTGGCCTTTGGCGGAAAAATACTTTGGTGCCTTATTCCTTGGACAGGGGCATATCAGCCTGATGGAACTTCATGCAGCCATTGTGTCCTGTCTGATGATTCTCTTATTAATTCCCCTGACCGTCACTTCCTTTCAGGCTGTTCGGCGGAAAATGCAGGGAAAGACCTGGAAAAAATTACAAAACTGGTCCTATCTTTTTACCTGCTTTTGTATTTACACATATTCTTTATTTATCAAGGGCGCTGATTCGTGGAAAGGGAGAGTATTTCTTTACCCTGATGATTTACAGCTTCATTTTTGGATTCTACGGATTCTTACGGATTAGGCAGTATAGAATACAAAAGGAAAGCAAGGAGAAAAAGACATTCCCCCTGCTTCGTACTGCGGGGATTTTGCCCATTGTCTGTCTTTTTCTAAGCGGCTTTTACAGTGCCGGGAAATACCGCGCCGCACTTGAGGCAAATGTGGATAAAATCAGAGCGCAGGAAAGCGTAGCGGAGCAGCACGGACAGGGGAGGAAAATAATTCTTCCGAAAAAGCATCAGAAGCTAGCGGAGATAAAGCCTCTACGAATTCCTCAAATGCTTCTTCCGATTCCCAAGCTACTGATGAGGATAGCATATCCGGAGCTTATAAAGACGGAGAATGCTTTGGAAAGGCTTCCGCCTACAATGGCAATGTGGAAGTGAAAGTCACCATTTCCGGGGAAAGATTACTGCCATCGATATTGTGAAAACCAAGGACGATGAAGAATATTTCTTTGACGCACAGAAGAAGGTGATTCCGGAAATTTTTGGAAAAAGCAGAGTACCGACGTGGATGCGGTGGCAGGAGCCACCACCAGTAGCGAGGGCATTTGCCATGCGGTGGAGAAGGCTCTGGAGGAAGCAAAGAAGTAGTCAAAAAGTCTTCTTGTAAAACTTGTAAAAACAGCATTTTCTTATATAATGAGTTCTGTATTCATTCTTAAAAATAGAAGAATACAGAACTTTTTTATTCTTAACAAGTGGCGCAGGCGAAGCCTGAGACGTCTTGTTCATAACGAGTATCCCTCGCAAAGCGTGCGATATCTCGTTAAATGTCTCTTGCGGAGCATGTGTTTTCCGGTATTTCCCAGATGGAAGCTTAGGAGAGTGCTACGCCGCTGTAGAGGATGCCTTTTTGGGGGAATATATATGAAAAAAGCTATGCTTTGTATCAGTATCTTGGCTATGATTTTCAGCCTTTCAGCCTGCGATGATATTAAGATGGTACAAAATTCTTTTCAGAAAGAGAAGAAAAGAAACACAGAGCAGTTAGGAGACCAACCTATGGATGTATTTAAAAAGGAAGATCTTAAAATGGAATATGGAGAGTACAATACCTATATGTACTTCAGTAATTTTCTGGCTGCTCGTTATCACTACATTTCAGTATTTTATTTTCAGGGAGTTCGTAATGAACCGGAGTTTCATTTGGTGGAGGGGGAGGAGTATCTTAAGGAAGGCTTTACCCCGGAAGAGTTTGACTTTATCCGACATGTTATGAAAATAGCGAATGGAGGGACGCATTTCCCTGAGGTGGATAAGCCGGTGAAAACCCTGGCTCCTTTAATCTTAAAGACTATGGAAATTTATAACGAGGCAGCAGCTTATGGACAGGCGGAGACCTATAAAAATGATCACTATGAAGGGGCAAAGGAAATTCACAGCCGTCTTTTCCCTTTGATAGAGAGTTCTAAAGCTCCATTGTCGGAATATAAGCGGGCTATTGATGAGCTTTTCTTCATGGAAGAGGAAATCCAGACAATGAAAGAACGGGGCTACATTATCCGTTATAACATGTTAAAGCTATTCTCTCTACGAGATCAAATTATGGATGAAATAATAGATCAAAATCTTACCCAGGAAGAGATGATGAAGCTGGATTTATCTAAGATTCGTCCTGCCTATGAGGAATTTCTGGCTACCCTATCGGATTTCGAAAAATGATAGGGAATCGGAAAAGCAATTGATGCGGAATTGTTTACTGACCCCAGCATTTCTGAAGATTTGTCGGAATTTGTCAATGATTCCAAAGAGTTTGCAAAACAGATTCAGGAAATGATTCGTAGGATAGATGAAAATGAGCCATTTACAGAGAAGGAATATGGGCAGACAAATGTAGATGGCAGCTTTTTAAAAGATAGATTTGGCATATATAAAAATGGTTCAAAGCTACAGCAAAATCATAAAGCTAAACAAAGCTTTTTGCTTTTTGCGAAAATTCTTTCTGTTTCTTGTAAAAAAATTTAAATTTTTGTATAATTAGTTCTGTATCTTTTCTTAAAAATAAAGAAAGATGCAGAATTTTTTTGATGAGGAGAAAAATGTATGAAAAAAATCGTTTTTAGGACTTGGCACAATTGCTTTTAGCCCTCAGTCTTTCCGCCTGTGAAGACTTAAAGATGGCGCAGAACGCTATTAAGCAGGAAAAAAGCGGAGAGAGCAGCGGGGACAGCAGTGAATCCGGAAATAACCCCTTGGATGCTTTGAAAAAGAACCTTTCCGCGGATTCCGGGGAAAGCGACGATGAGCTGACACAATACAACAATTACGTGGATTTCAGTAATTTCCTAACCGGTAATTTTGAAGATAATATCGGCAGATATTTTGAGGGAGTAGAGCCGGAGACAGAGTTCAAGGTAATAGAAGGCGGGCATTATACTACGGTCAGCTTTAGCGATTATGACATGGAGCAGGTACAGAACTATCTGGATCAGGCCAATGCCGGAACCAAGTTTATCGATTTAGATGAGCAGGTAAAAACTTTGGCTCCTATCGTACTGGAAACCATGAAGGTTTATAACGAGGCGGCCAGTTATGGAGATTTGCAGGCCTATAAGGATGATCAGTATGCCAAGGCCCAGGAAATTCATAGCAGACTTTTTCCCTTTGGTACAAAGCTATATTGATCCGGCAGATGCTTATACCGCAGCCATTCATAGCCTTTCTGTGGAAAGACAGCAGGAAGAAATGCAGAGAATGAAGGATAACGGCCTTACGATCCGCTATGATATGCTGAGAATCATGGATCTGAAAAATCAAATTATTGATGCTTTTTCTGAGCAGCCCAATGTGGCAGAGGCCAATATTGCCGACCTTGATTTGACAAAGATACGTCCTGCCTATGACGAGCTGGCTACCCTGCTTTTGGAATTTGTGCCCCTTTCCAAGGATAAAGATGCTGCGGAGAAGGAAGGCTTTGACAATAACTATTATGTTACTACCTTTGCAGATGCTGCCGGAGATTTCAAGAAGCAGCTTCAGGAGATGATTGACCGGAAAGAAAGCGGAAAAGGATTTTCGGAGAATGACTTGCAAATTTTATGGGCTACCGATGGAAGCTTCCAGAAAATCAGTGAGGCCGCTTCCAAGATGACGGAAACCTATAACAGAGCAGTCGGTTAAAGATTCCTAAAGATGTCAGTTAAATACATTTAGAAAGATATCAGTTCAATAAATTTATAAAAAAACGTCGCTTAAATAAATTTATAAAAAAGACCTTGACGAGAAAAAGTCAAGTTGTGTTAAATATTAGAACTATAAAACCGTTGAGGTGGAGATAACGTTAAGTATGAGCTCACAGAGAGTCCGGGAAGGTGAGAGCCGGGCAGTATACAGCTTAGCAAATGGACCACTGAGGGCATGGTCAAAGGAGCGATCCGAGTATTCCATGACGCGTAGGAATGCGTTAGTTTCGGAGGTATGTTAGTACCTTGCTAAGAGCACGAGTGAATCGTGAACTAGGGTGGCACCGCGAACTTTAATTTTCGTCCCTAGCAGAATTTTTTTATTCTGCTGGGGTTTTTTTATTTTCAAAAATGATTTTGGAAATGCTAAAGACAGCTTTTAAGCAAAAGCCAAAAGTATGTCAAAGCGTTTTTCTAAAAGGAAGAAGCCAATCCCATGCAGAGCATAGAGAAAGGAAGAAAATGATGATTAGACCAAGTCTTGTGGAAATGGAAGCCTACCGGAAGGATGAAAGCCTTCGTCTGCTTCCCGTCATGAAGGAGATTTTTCGGATTTCATTACCCCCATCACCGCATTATCCATTTTGAAAAATATTTCGCAAAATGTCTTTTTACTGGAGTCCATGGAGGACAGAGAAAAATGGGGGAGATATACCTTTCTGGGCTATGATCCGAAGCAAAGCATTTCCTGTAAAAACGGAATCGTAGAAAGCTCCGGCTTAAAGCTTCCTACCAAGGATCCCAAGGCTCTAATCCGGCAAATCCTTCAAGAGCACAAGGCACCCAAGGTACCCGGGGCTCCTTCCTTTACCGGAGGACTGGTTGGATACTTCACTTATGACTTTATTCAGTATGAGGAGAACAGCCTTCATTTTTCCGGAAAGGATGAGGAGGACTTCCAGGATTTGGACCTGATGCTCTTTGACAAGGTAATCTGTTTTGACCACTTCCTGCAAAAGATTTTCCTGATTGTGAATATGACCCTTTCCGAGGGCGAGGCGGGCTATAAGAGAGCAGTTTTGGAATTGGAAAATATGCACAGACTCTTAAAAAGCGGGGAGCAGAAGAAGGAAGAGCCCGGCAGATGCCTAAGCGACTTCCGCCTCCTCCACAGCAAGGAAGAATATATGCAAATGGTGAAGAAGGCCAAGAGACATTTGAAGGATGGAGACATTTTCCAAATCGTCCTTTCCAACAGGCTGGAAGCGGACTATGAGGGAAGTCTTTTGGAAAGTTATAGGCACCTTCGTTGCTTAAATCCCTCCCCCTACCTTTTCTACTTTTCCAGTAAGGACTTGGAGCTGGCAGGAGCCAGTCCGGAGACTTTGGTGAAGCTTGAGGAGGGCATTTTGCAGACCTTCCCTCTGGCAGGAACCAGAAAGAGGGGAGGAACAGAGGAAGAGGACAAGCGAATCGCCATGGAGCTTTTACAGGATGAAAAGGAAGTTTCCGAGCACGATATGCTGGTGGATTTAGGCAGAAACGATATCGGGAAAATCGCCAAGGTAGGCACTGTGAAGGTGGAAAAGTACCATGAAATTCAGCGCTATTCCCATGTGATGCATATCGGCTCCACCGTAATGGGAGAGCTTAAGGAAGGCTATGACGCGCTGGACTGCGTTTCCGCCGTGCTTCCTGCCGGAACCCTAAGCGGAGCACCGAAGATTCGGGCCATGCAGCTGATAGACGATATAGAGCAAAATCCGTCCGGGGCATCTACGGGGAGGAATCGGATACATTGATTTCAACGGAAATCTGGACCTCTGTATTGCCATCCGCTTTGCCTATAAGAAAAACGGAAAGGTGGCCATTCGCTCCGGAGCCGGCATCGTGGTGGATTCCTCCGAGGAAAAAGGAATTTGAGGAGTGTCAGAATAAGGCAAAGAGCCATGGTGGAAGCCATTCGAAGAGGGAGGAGGAAGAATGATTCTTTTAATTGATAACTACGACAGCTTTACCTTTAACCTATACCAGATGCTGTCCCAATATGAGACGGTGGAAGTGATTCGAAATGACGGGAAAACCCTGGAAGAAATCGAGGCCATGAATCCGGCAGGAATTGTTCTTTCTCCCGGACCGGGCAGACCGGAAAAATTCCGGCATTTGCCCCCAGGTGATCTCGTTCCTTCGGGGGAAAAATCCCTATCCTGGGGTTTGTCTTGGAGAACAGGCCATCTGTCAGGTCTATGGAGGCACTGTAAGCCACGCCATAAAGCCCATGCATGGCAGACAGTCCGAGGTGGATATTGTGGAAGATTCGGAGCTTTTTAAAGGTCTTGGCCGGAAAATGAAGGTGGCTCGCTACCATAGCCTCATTGCCGAGGAGGAAAGTCTGAGGGCACAGAGCTTCGGATTACCGGAAAAACCAAGCAGGAGGAAGTGATGGCGGTGGAAGACAGTGCACGGAAGGTTTACGGCGTACAGTTCCACCCGGAAAGCATCATGACCAAGGACGGCGCGAAGATTTTGGAAAATTTTGCAAGGATTTGTAAGGAAGCATAGGGTAGACGTAAATGAGTATTTTAGAGAAATCGCAAGGGAAAAGACGAAAGGCTGTGGAAGAGGAGAAAAGCTTAGTTTCTCTTTTTGGAGCTGGAAAGGCTTTTGGAGGAGCAGGGAAGAATCCAGTCACAACACGCCGGGAAAAAGAAGGCAAAAGCTTTTTACCAGGCCTTAGCCAAGGATGGCTTATCCATTATCGGAGAGGTGAAGAAGGCTTCCCCCTCCAAGGGCATTATTGCAGAGGACTTTCCTTATTTACAGATTGCAAAGGACTATGAAGCTGCCGGCATTGACGCCATTTCCTGCTTGACGGAGCCTAAGTATTTTTCTGGGGAAGGACCAATATTTACAAGAAATCGCACAAGCTGTTTCGGTACCGGTGCTTCGGAAGGACTTTCTGATTGACCCCTACCAAATCTATCAGGCCAAGCTTCTGGGGGCGAAAAGCCATTCTCCTGATTGTCTCTCTTCTTGGAGAAAGGGAACTGAAGGAATTTCTGGGAATTGCCGGAAAGTTGGGGCTGGATGCCTTGGTGGAATGCCATGATGAGGAGGAAATCGCTGTGCTCTTTCTGTAGGAGCGGAGATCATCGGAGTCAACAACAGAAACCTAAAGACTTTTTCCGTAAACATGGAAAACAGCCTATCCCTAAGAAATTTGGTGCCGAAGGGACAGCTCTTCGTAGCGGAAAGCGGAATGTCCAAGCCGGAAGAGCTAAGGCTTTTAGAGGAAGCCGGGGTAGATGGGGTTTTGATTGGAGAAAGCCTGATGCGGGCAGAGAGCAAGAAGGAAAAGCTTCAGGAATTACGGAGTCTATTGAAATAAGAAATAATCTACAAAAAAAGGAATTACGGAGCCTATTAAAATAAGAAATAATCTACAAAAAGGAATCTTGTGTAGAGAAGTAGAATAGCTAGCCTGCGTAGAACAGACGGTTTTTGCCAAAAAGAGGATCTCAAAGGAACAGAGGGTAAGGAAAGAAAGGAGCGAGTATGCTGCAAGAATGTATCAAAAAACTGGTATTGGGAGAGGATTTAAGCTTTCAGGAAAGCTACGAAAGCATGAATGAAATTCTGGACGGGAAAAGCTCTCCGGTGCAAAATACCGCCTTTCTTACGGCTCTGGCCTGCAGAAAGCGGGAGGAGGAAAATATCACGGAAATTACCGCATTTGCCAAGGCGATGCGGGAACACGCCACAGAAGTAAAGCATGAGGGCATGGAGGTTTTGGAAATCGTAGGAACCGGTGGAGACCACAGCAACAGTTACAACATTTCCACCACCTCCGCTTTGGTAGTAGCTTCTTTAGGGGTAAAGGTGGCAAAGCATGGAAATCGGGCAGCCTCCTCCAAGTCCGGCACCGCTGATTGTCAGGAGGCCTTGGGCATTAACATTGTACAGGGCAAGGAAAAGGCGGAGGAAATGCTGAAGAACACAGGTCTTTGCTTCCTCTTTGCCCAGCACTACCATACCGCCATGAAGTATGTGGGCGCTATCCGTAAGGAATTGGGCTTTCGGACCATTTTCAATATCCTTGGGCCGCTAACCAATCCTGCAAAGCCGGATGCCATGCTTCTTGGGGTATATCAGGAGAGACTTTTAGAGCCTATGGCGGCGGTGCTGCATCACTTAGGGCTTAAGCGGGCTTTGGTGGTATACGGAGAGGACGGCATGGATGAGATTTCCGTTTCCGACAAGACTTTGGTTTGCGAATTAAGGGATGGACAAAGCCGAATCTTTGAGATTGCTCCGGAGGACTTCCATTTGGAAAGAGGAAAGAAAGAGGAGCTTGTGGGGGGAGATGCAGCGGAAAAATGCAGCAATTACCAAGGGACTTTTGGGCAATGAAATCCAGGGCAGCAAGAAAAACGGCTCTTTGTTAAATGCGGGAGCAGCCCTCTTTATCGCCGGAAAGGCGGAAAGCATTGAAGAAGGCATTCGACTGGCAGAGGAAGCCATCAGCAGCGGAAAGGCATTGGTCTTCTTGGAAGAGTATAGAAAGGCCTCCCAAAGCTAGGGCAGGAAAGGAAGGGGCATGATCGTCAAGCATCGAGGGCTGAAAGGAGTTGGCGTGAAGGTCAAGTACTGAAAGGAGTTGGCATGGTCGTCAAGTACTGCGGTATCACAAAGGAAGAGGAAATTCAGCATTTGCAGCAGCTTCCCATAGATTATGTGGGTTTTGTCTTCTATAAGAAAAGCAAACGCTATGTGGATAAGGAGCAGGCAAGGCGTCTTAGGGAAAAGTTGAATCCTTCCATTCCCGCGGTGGGAGTCTTTGTAGAGGAAGAGATTCCGAAGATTCTGGAGCTTTTGCAGGAGGGAATTATCCAAGGGGTTCAGCTCCATGGAGAAGAAGAGGAGTCCTATGTTCTTACGCTTAAGGAGAAAAATGAAGCAACTTAGGGGGATTCCTTTCTCTGGCAGGCCTTTATCTTAAAAGAAGAAAAGGATATAGAACGGGCAAATGCCTCTCCGGTGGACCTGATTCTTCTGGATGGAGGGAAGGGGAAGGCAAAGAGGCGGAGGCAGGACTTTTACAAAAGATTCATCGCCCCTATATCTTGGCAGGAGGACTTTCCCCGGAAAATGTAGTAGAGAAAATCAAAGCATTTTCCCCCTATGGGCTGGATGTCAGCTCCGGAATCGAGGAGCAGGGAGAAACTGGTGTCCGGAAAAGTCCGGAGAAGATGGATAGCTTTATACATTTGGTGAGAGAATATGAGAAGCAGACTTTGTGAAGAAATAGAAGCAAAAGAAAATACAATAAAGATGCAATAAAGATACAAAGAAGTAGCAATGAAGATGGAATGAAAGATACATCCGGAAAGGAGTAGTATGGCAGAGAATATCGGACGTTTTGGGATTCACGGAGGACAGTACATTCCGGAAACCCTGATGCAGGCAATAGAAGAATTGGATAAGGCCTATACAGAGGCTAAGGCGGATCCTGTATTTCAGAAGGAGTTAAGCCGTTACTTAAATGACTATGCAGGACGGCCCTCCCGCCTGTATTATGCGGAGAAGATGACAGAAGGATCTTGGAGGCGCCAAGATTTACTTTAAAAAGAGGACTTAAACCACACCGGTGCCCACAAAATCAACAATGTTTTGGGGCAGGCTTTGCTGGCAAAGCGTATGGGAAAGACCAGACTGATTGCGGAAACCGGAGCAGGACAGCACGGCGTGGCAACGGCAACGGCAGCAGCTCTTTTCGGCATGGAGTGTGTGGTTTTCATGGGGCAGGAGGACATTGAGCGACAGGCTTTAAATGTTTATAAAATGCGTCTTTTGGGAGCGGAGGTAGTGTCCGTAAAGACCGGAACCGCAACCCTAAAGGATGCGGTGTCCGAGGCCATGAGAGAGTGGACCAAGAGAATTTCCGATACCCATTACTGCCTCGGTTCCGTTATGGGACCTCACCCTTCCCCACCATGGTAAGGGATTTTCAGGCGGTAATTTCCAAGGAGATTCGGGAAGAGATTCTGGAAAAGGAAGGAAAGCTTCCTGCAGCAGTATTGGCCTGCGTGGGAGGCGGCTCCAATGCCATCGGAACCTTCTATCATTTTATCCCGGATGAGGGTGTGGAGCTGATTGGCTGTGAGGCAGCAGGAAGAGGGGTGGATACGGAGGAAACCGCCGCTACCATTGCGGTAGGAAAGCTGGGTATTTTCCACGGCATGAAGTCCTACTTCTGTCAGGATGAATTCGGACAGATTGCCCCGGTATACTCCATTTCCGCAGGGCTGGATTATCCCGGAATCGGACCGGAGCACGCAGCGCTCCATGACAGCGGACGGGCAAAGTATGTGCCGGTAACGGATTTGGAGGCGGTAGAGGCCTTTGAGTATCTTTCGAAAATGGAGGGAATCATCCCGGCCATTGAATCCGCCCATGCCATTTCCTATGGCATGAAGGTGGCGAAGGAGAAGAGTAAGGAGGAAAGCATTGTGATCTGCATCTCCGGAAGAGGGGATAAGGACTGCGTTTCCGTAGCACGTTTCAGAGGGAGGACCTGGTAGAATGAGAAGTATAAAAGAAGCATTTGCAAAGGAAAAGGCATTTATTCCCTTTATCACCTGTGGAGATCCGGATTTGGAAAGTACCAAGAAGCTGGTAAAGAGCATGGTGGAAAATGGAGCGGACCTGATTGAGTTGGGTATTCCTTTCTCCGACCCCACCGCAGAGGGTCCGGTGATTATGGAAGCTGACCTTCAGGCCTTGCAAGGAGGATGCACCACAGAGCAGGTTTTTCAAATGACCAGGGAGCTTCGGCAGGAAGTGGATGTGCCCTTTGTGTATATGACCTATGCCAATGTGGTTTTCTCCTACGGTAGCAGAAAGTTTATGGAAAAGGCCAAGGAAGCAGGGGTTTCCGGCTTAATTCTTCCGGATGTGCCATACGAAGAGCGGGAAGAGTTTTTTGCAGGATTGCAAGGGACTTCGGCATTGCCCCTCATTTCCATGGTAGCCCCCACCTCCGAGGACCGAATCGCAAAGATTGCGAAAGATGCGGAAGGATTTTTATATATCGTGTCATCCCTTGGGGTTACGGGAGAGCGAAAGGAAATCACCACTGACCTGTCTTCCCTTTTGAAAATGGTGAAGAGCCACACGGACATTCCCTGCGCCGTCGGTTTTGGCATTTCCACCAAGGAGCAGGCAAAGGAAGTGGCAAAATATGCGGACGGCGTGATTGTAGGCTCCGCCATTATGAAGAAAATCCATGAGAATCCGGGGAAGGAAGAGGCCGTACTGGGAGAGTATGTGGCTTCGATGAAGTCAGTGTTATAGTGCCACCGTCCGGTAATGAGTTTCTTTCTTCAGGGTAATATCACCGTCCTTTGCAATGAGTTTCTTTCTTCAGACACGTTCTCACTAACCTCGCCTCGTAGCAGTACTAAGCTGAAAGCTTCGTTCACTCGCTTTCAGCAAGTACTGACGGCTCAGATTGTCTTCAGAAAGAAACTCATTGCCGGACGGTGGGGCATATTTCCGGGCTGGAGAAAAATCTTCTATGTTCGGCTGGGACTAGATTGTCTTCAGAAAAGAAAAACTCATTGCCGAACGGTGGGGCACATTTCCGGGCTGAGAAAAAAATCTTCTATGTTCGGCTGGGACTAGATTGTCTTCAGAAAGAAACTTATTGCCGGACGGTGGGGCACATTTCTGCACCGGAGAAAAACTCTCTCTTGGGTTGATTGAAACTAGCCCTCTTCAAAGAAGCCTAAAATTAAGATGCCTAAAACCGCCAGTCCAACGGCAAGGTACTGGGCTTTGCTAAGCTTTTTTCTTTTAAGAAGATTCTGGCCCAGATTACGGAGAAGAGGCAGTAGCTGGAAATCAAGGGTGCGGAGGCAACAGCATTTGCTCCAATGGCATAGATATAGGTGAACTGGCCTATTGTTTCGCAGACGGCAGCTAAAAATTTCGGTCCTTCCGTAGGGCAGGCTGAACTTGGTCTTTTTACAAAAACCAAATAGAAGAAGAGGCAGACTGCCAGAGTACAGAAGGTGTATTCATAGGCTACATTTGCAGAGGCTTCGGAATTTTTCCAGAACCACCGCGTCTAAAAAATGTGCCCAGTCCGTCAATGATGCAGTAAAGATGGGAAGAAAATGGCGATAAAGCTGTTTACATATTTATCCTCCACCTTTTTCCTGCATCTTTTTCGTTCCACATCCTCATGCTTTTTTTGCAGATAGGGAAAAGCAGGTAAATGGCAAAAAGATCCTTCAGGGATCCCAGCTTGGAAAAAGAAATCCGAATCGGACCAAAAAGATAGAAATTAATGATAAAAATAAACCACATATTGACTCCTTTTAAAGAATTTTCATATTTTTCGCCACTTTTATATCAAATACTGATAAATAAAGATTTAAAAAAATTAAAGTAAACGCTTGTTTAATTCCTAGTAAAAACAATAGGAATAATAACATGGAAGCCTTATTCTGTATAGAGATATTTAGTTGTTACACTATAAAAATTTGGATAGTTAAAAATATTATTTATTCAAATCATGCATAAATAAACGAAAATATTTGAAAAACATATATAGATATACAGCATTCTGACTAAGTATTATGATGATAAACGAGTGTCGTAACAAAACTGTGGGACCACTCCCGGTCAGCACAGTCGTTTTTTTATGGAGGTACAATGATGTCAATTTATTGTGAGGCTAGAAATTTTGCAGAGAAATTCATTGATCCCTATAGCACAAAGGTAGATGAAGAAGGAGTATTTCCTGTAGAAGCGTTTGCAGAGATTAAAAAATCGGATTTTTTAACTCTGCTCATTCCTAAGGAGCAGGGAGGCTTAGGCTTAGGAATTCAGGAGCATGTGGAAGTTTGTAGAGCTTTTGCCAAAAGTGATGCGACAACCGGACTATGCTATATGATGCATAATGTGGCTTTGACAGTGGTTTTATCTCGAGGAAGTGAAGAGATGAAGCAGAGAATTGTCAAAGAAGTGGTAGAAGAAAGAAAGCTTCTGGCTCTGGCTTACAGTGAGCTGGGAACAGGAACCCATTTCTATATTTCCGATTTGAAGGCGGAAAATGATGGAGACAAGAAACTCCTTAGTGGTGTAAAGAGCATGGTTACTTCTGCAGAGCAGGCTTCCTATTATCTGGTTTTAGCTCCATCAGATGTGGAAGGAGCTATTGATAACTGGTTAGTTCCGCTGGAGACTCCGGGATTAAAGTTTGAACAAAACACCTGGCACGGTCTTGGGATGAGAGGAAATGTTTCCTGCCAGATGCACTTGAACAAGGCGGCTGTTTCTGTAAACAATAGAATCGGTGAGGAAGGTGCCGGACAGGAACATGTATTTAATGTTGTAGCGCCCTTCTTCATTGCAGGACTTGCAGGTGTATATTCCGGTCTTGGGGAGCATATGTTAGAGGTAAGTATTGCCCATGCAAAGGAAAGAAAATATACTTCCGGAACTTCTTTGGCAGAGATTGAAACCGTTCAGATTCATCTGGCAAAGATGTATAATCTGGTTAATTCCTCCGTTTGCACAGCAAAGGAAGCGACCAGAAGTGCGGCAGCAGGGAAGAGGATGCTTTGGCAAAGATTTTGTCCGCTCGTATCATTGCCTGCGAAATGGTTATTGAAGCCGGAAGACTGGGCATGAGAGTTGGAGGCGGAAAGGCTTATAACAAGGCCGGCAGTATGGAAAGACTCTTAAGAGATGCTTATGCAGGACAGATTATGGCACCCAGTGCAGACGTACTTACCGTTTGGCTTGGAAAAAGCTATTACAGGCTTGCCTTTTAGTATAAGTTTTAAAAGCTTTAAGAAAGGAGAGAGACACCAACTCTTCCTTTCTTTGATTATGAACTATCGCTCGTGTGGTGTGGGGGATGTCGTTTCTTTAAGAGGAACAGGAGGAAAAAGACTGTTGGATTTGATCGGGTCTCATTACTCTACTGTACTGAAAATTTGTCGGATGATATCAAAGAAAAGAGGATAAAATGGAAAAAGATAAAGTTAGGGGAGCAGTTATTTACGCGCCAAAGGTAACTGTTATTTGGGGAATTATTCAGGAGTTTTTTGAGAAGGAAAATTGTCCTATTGAACCGGTTTTTTATAAGGATTATAAGAGTCAGGTGGACGGACTGATGAGTGGGGAAATTGATATTGCCTGGAACTCTCCTTTGGCCTGGCTGGACAGTTATTTACGCAGCAAGGAGGAATGCTTAAACGGCTCCATGCGTGATACGGATCAGGATCGTAAAAGCTACCTGGTGGTAAGAAAGGACAAGGGCTATCAGACTATTTCGGATATCAAGGGAAAGACTATCGGATTTGGCGCCTATGACTCTCCTCAGGCACGTTTGATTCCCATTTATCATCTGCATAAGAATGGATTAGAGTTTGAAAAGGACTATACGGAAAAGCGCTTTGATATTGGACTTGGCCTTCATGGAGATCATGTAGGAGGAGAGTTGGATGCAGCAAAGGCCATACTTTCCGGTGAAGTGGACGGAAGCTGGATGCTGGATTTAAACTACAAGGCTTGGATTTTAGACGGAACCTTGGATGAAGCACAGGTGCAGATTTTATCCGAGACAGATTTCTTTGACCATTGCATTTTCACCGGAAGAGCGGATTTTTCCAAGGAAGCCTTTGCCCATTTTACAGAGGTTCTGCATAAGATGGATTACAAGAATCCCGCCCATAAGGAGATGATGGACATGGAAGGCTTGAAGGCTTGGGTACCGGGAAGAACCAAGAATTTTGAGCAGATTAAGAAGGCTAATGAGTACCTGCATTTTTTTGAGAAGGAGAATGCATGAGTAAGCACTTTCTCCCCTTTACCAGCTCCCTAATTGGGAGTATGCCAAGAACGAAGGAATTGCTTTCGGGAAAACGTCGCCTGCAAAACGGACAGCTTTCCCGGGAGGACTATGAGGCCATGCTTCTCAGAGAAACGGAAGAAGTGATTCGTTTGCAGGAAAGAAACGGAATAGATATTCTTACCGGAGGAGAGTTAAGCCGGGACAATTACGTTTCCTTTGTGGCGGAAAAGCTGGAAGGTGCTACCATGATGAGCATGGCGGACATGCTGCCTTACATGGAGGACAAGCAGGGCTTTGAAGAAATTCTGGATACCCTGGATGTACCTCGCAGTCAGCATTAAAAATGCCATTTGTACCAGGGAAAAATCAAAAGGAAAGAAAGTCTTTTAAAAGAAGAAATCCTTAGAATCCGGCAGTTTTCGGATAAGGAGATCAAGGCGACTCTTCCCGGCCCTTACCTGATGACCCGTTCCATGTGGCTTCCGGCCCTTTCTTCCAAGGTCTATGACAGCAAAGAAGAGCTGGGGAAAGATGTAGTGGCTCTGTTAAAAGAAGAAATTGAAGAGCTTAGGCAAATGGGGGTATCGGTGATTCAGCTGGACGAGCCGGTGCTTACAGAGGTGGTCTTTAGCAAGGGGAAAACCAGATCCTTTATGTATGCCGCCTTGTCAGAGAAGAAAGATCCTACAGAGGAATTGGAATTTGCCGCATCTTTGTTGAAAGAAGTGGTGGATTTTATGAATGAAAAGGAACTTTGCAGCGTTCTTCATGTTTGCAGAGGGAACTGGAGTAAGAATGAGGGAATTCTTTTAACAGGCTCCTACACACCTTTGGTTCCTTTATTTGCCAAGGTACTTCCTTCAGTTTTGGCCTTGGAATACTCCACTAAGAGGGCGGGAGACTTATCTTCCCTTTTGGAAAATGCTGCAATTCGGGAAAATTGTATTTTGGGCTTAGGAGTGATTAATCCAAGAATTGATTTGGTAGAATCCGGGGAAAGCATAGTACAACGGGCGGAGGAGGCATTGCAATATCTGCCCAAGGAAAGATTATGGTTAAATCCGGACTGCGGCTTTGCTACCTTTGCCAATCGCCCTGTAAATGAATTTCCCTGTATTGAGGCCAAATTAAAGGAGTTGCACAGAGCTCAGGAATTTTTACGGAAAAAGTATTAGGAGGAAGCTTGTGGAAAGCCATGAATATGAAATGCACCATCAGGACTTACGCTATCGCGGCATTGTAAGGCAGGATGGTCAGGTTCAGGTTTATATGCAAAACCATTGTATAGATTCTTCTAAGGAAATGGAGTTTGACAGTAAAAAAGATACGGATACCTCTGTGAACCTTTTCTGTGCAGGCCTGCTTTCCGGAATTCTTCATGGCATTTGCAGTTTTATGAAGAAGGAAGGGAATCCTCTGGAGGATGTGGAAGCAAAGGCGAGGGTGGTTTTAGACCACCCTCTATCCTACTTAGGGGTAAAAGGATACGAAGAAAGCCCGAGAATCTCTAAAATTACCATTGACCTGTATTTCTATAGCTTTTTGGAAGAAGAAGAGACAATAGAACGGTGTAAGGAAGCTTTTGAAAAAAAGAATATTTTGTATCAAAGTCTGTCCCCTGCTGTGGAGATAGACCTTCATTATCATCCTTCTCTTTAATATAAAAAGTTCTATTATGGTGTTACGATTTTTGGCATAGTTAGGGAATGTGATTTTTGCCATGGTAAGAGTAATATGTTTTTGTCATAATCCGGGTATTAGGATTTTTTACAAAACTTGTGCAGTTTAGGCCTCTATGTTAAAATGGCAAAGGAAAAGGAGGTCTATTTCCATGAGTGATTATAGAGAGAAGAAGAATGCCCGCCTGCTAATGGCGATACACGGTTTACAGGCTGAGCCTAATCAGCAGTGGGAAGACCGTCTGATGGATGCGTTGAATCATCATACAGAATTTTATGTTCCTATGCGAACTGTTGGAGAGGGACAGGAAAGAAAGCCTGCTTTTGCCGTAGTAGAGGATAAGGATCATAATCATTTTTATGTTTTGTTTACTTCACAAGAAAAGGCAAAGCATTGGACTAAGGGCCTGGAAACCCATGCCGTTTTAAGCTTCCACCAGGTAGCTTCCATGGCTTTGGGGGATCCCCGAATCTCCGGCTTTGTGATTAATATGAATACCGAAAACTTTATCCTGTGGCGTCAGTTTATCGTAAATTGCTTCCACCAGAATCAAGCGCATTTGATGGGACAGGATCCGGTGCAGGTTTCCGATGCTATTGAGTTTTCCGACCCGGTGGGAGACACCAAGGAATTGGAAGAGGCTCTGGCAGAGTATATGCGGGATGACCAGAATGTTACGGCCGCTTACTTGGTGGGAGCTCGTCAAAATGATAAGGAGTTTAATGTTTGCATCGTTAGTCATGTAGGCAGTATTCAGCCAAGCTTCTCCAACATTTCCGTATTGGGAAGAGATTTTGGCGGAAATACGCCTCTGGCGGTAATGTCTTATCAGAATAAGAAGGCGGAAGACGCTGTAAAGGATAGAATGCCTTTCTACAGAAGACCCTTCGTGCTATAAGCCGGGAAAAGATCCTATATATGATAGAAGATAGAGGAGAAGCAGAAATAAAAGTATTCTTGAATATAAGTATTACGTAACGTAAGTATTCTGTAATATAGGGGTTATCAGACAAAAACAGAATAAACATCAGAAATAGAAGAAAAAGCCAATCAGAGTCCGTTTTTTTCGGACTCTTTTTTGTTAGCATAAAGAGGTATTAGATAAAACGAATAAAATAGAACAAAAAAATAAAAACAAACATTTATTCGAGAATATCTATTTACAAAAACAAATGTACTGTTTTATAATATGGAAAAGATAATCTGAAAGGAAGCGAGGAGGAGAAAATGATGAAGATTACGTTAAAAACTTTTGAGATATTTGTTGCTTGTATGCTGGGATTCGGTCTGGTAGGGATGCTTTCTATCCTTCCTCAGGTAAGATGGATGGCGTATTTTTGCGTTGTAGCTTCTCTGTTCTTTTTATGGCGGATCGAGGAAGAAAAGAAGAGAAGAAAGAAAAAGTACAGTTCTACAAGAAGATGGGAAAGATTATTGCTCGTAGACTCCATGAAAGTGCCTAGATAGAGGGAGCAGATATAAGCTTAGCCCTTGAATAATGCGTGATACTTTGCTTTGAATAAGTAAGCATGAGAAATATCGAAATGTATATAGAGATTTTTTAAAGCGAAAAAGCTCTTGGAAGGTCTTTGATAAAAGAAAAAAGTTGCTCGAAGGAGCAACTTTTTTTGAACTCTTATTCATAATGACTGCCCTGCGATACGCAAGACATCTTGATTATTCAGCTGCGATTGCTCCGGTTGGGCATGGCTCTTCGCAAGCGCCACAATCGATGCAAGTATCTGGATCTACAACATACTTTGTTGGGCCCTCAGAAATTGCCTCTACTGGACATACTGCTGCACATGCTCCACAGCTTACGCACTCATCACTAACTACGTGTGCCATAATGGTTCCTCCTTTTTAATGATAAATAGACTAAGTGTAACTTCACCTCCCAGTAAAGTCCCCTATATTCTAAAACATTTGCGGAATATTGACAAGAATTTCTCAGAATTCCCTTGTTCAAAATAAAAACCAGCGGATTTTAGATTATGTACTTATATTTGAAAGTAAATGTGTCAACACTGTTGACACTATTGACCGGTTTATAGACAATGTGCAGAAATGAAATACGAACTATAGGAAACAATATGCAGGAATGGAAAAAACCATAGCCGAAAGCCTAGGAATCCAGTATACTAAAGCCTATGATTTTAAATATCTCTAATCTAAGTAAGTCCTATGTAGGACAATCAGTATTAAAGGAAGTATCTTTTCATCTTGAGGAAAAGGAAAAGGCAGCCATTGTGGGAATTAATGGTTCCGGAAAGACTACGTTACTCCGCTGTATTCTGGGAATTGAGGAGGCAGATGAGGGGATTGCATTTTCCAAAGATAAGAAGATGGCTTACCTTGCGCAACAGCATGCGGATATGGAGCAGGAGGACGAAGAATACGAGTCTCTTTCCGGAGGGCAGAAGACCAAGAAGAGATTGGAAGAAATCCTGATGGAGAAGCCCGATCTCTTAATTTTGGACGAGCCTACCAACCACTTGGATATCGGCTCTATTCAGTGGCTGGAAAAGGTCCTAAAAACGATATGATGGGGCTGTTCTTTTGGTGTCCCATGACCGATACTTTTTAGATAAAATCGTGACGAAGGTAATTGACCTGGAACGGGGAAAGGCCCGGATGTATCTGGGAAATTACACCGCCTATGCGGAAAAGAAGAAAATGATTCGAGAGGCGGAAAGAAAGGCCTACGAGAATCAACAGGCGGAAATCAAACATCAGGAAGCGGTTATCGAAAAGCTAAAGCAGTTCAACCGGGAAAAAAGCATTAAGAGGGCAGAGTCTCGAGAAAAGCTTCTGTCCAAGGTGGAGCGACTGGAGCAACCGGAGGATTTGCAGAATGAGATGCGACTTTTTGTTTATGCCAAGGGAAGCCTCCGGAAATGACGTCTTGATTGCGAAAGATCTAGGAAAAAGTTTTGATGGGAAAAGGCTGTTCTCCCATGGGACTTTTTCCATTCAAAGAGGGGAGCATGTGGCAGTCATCGGAGATAACGGTACCGGAAAGACTACGCTTTTAAAGATTTTAAATGGGCTGATTCAGGCGGATGAAGGGAGTTTCGTCTGGGCTCCAAAGTGAAGATTGCCTACTATGACCAGGAGCATGCCGTTCTTCATATGGAAAAAAACCCTGTTTGATGAAATTCAGGACACTTATCCTGATATGAACAACACCAGAGTTCGGAATGTACTGGCAGCATTCCTTTTTACCGGAGATGATGTGTATAAAAAAGTGGGGGACCTTTCCGGTGGAGAAAGAGGTAGAGTGAGCTTGGCAAAGCTTATGCTTTCCGATGCCAACTTCCTGATTTTGGACGAGCCTACCAACCACTTGGATATTCAGGGAAGGAAGTTCTGGAAGAAGCTATCCGTAACTATGAGGGAACGGTTTTATATGTTTCCCATGACCGATATTTTATCAACCAAACAGCCACAAGAATCATGGAGCTTTTTTCCAATCGTTTTGATAATTATATCGGAAATTACGACTATTATCTGGAAAAGAAGGAAGACGTCAGAAGCTACGGTGACAGCCTTCAAAAGGATACAGTGCAAAACACTTGGGTAGACCCTGAGGAATTAAAGAAGGCGCAGGAGAAAGAGGCTGCCAAGCAGGATTGGGCGTCTCAAAAGGAATTTGCCGCAAAGAAAAGAAAATGGGAGACCAGCCTGAAAAAGGCAGAGGAAGAAATTGCCCGATTGGAAGAAAAATTACGGAACTCTCTACCGCCATGGAAGAGGTGGGAAGTGATGCAGGCAGGCTTATGGAACTCCATAAAGAGCAGGAAGCCGCAGAAGCCTCCCTACAGGAGCAATACGCCATCTGGGAAGAAAGCTCCTTGGCATTGGAAGAGCTGGAAGAGGGATAAAAAAGGGACTGTAAAATCAAAATATTTTCGAAAATTCTTTATTATTTTGATTTTTACAGCTCTTTTTTTTTACAAAAGCATTCCCTGGATTCAAGCGAAAACCAAATAAGCAGTTTCTCATAGTACCATTTTGGGATGAAGGCAGTCTGAGCTCGTGGGTACTTGCGAAAAACAAATGTAATGCCGTTTTTCGCTTAGTATTCCCTACGTGGCGAGGCTAGCGGGAGCGTGCCTGAATACCAAAAGTGAGTACTATGAGAAACGGAGAGCATATCGTTTTTCGCTTGGTCCCCTTACTCTACATCCTTCATACTTAAGAAATCTTCTTCCTGGCTACATCCACAGACAAGACCTTCACCTTCACTATATCCCCAAGCTTTTACCACATCCAAAGGATGCTTCACAAATTTCTTGGACAGGGCGAAATATGCCAAGGCCGTCCTGATGCACCCGATATCCACAAAAGGCACCGAAGTCAATGACATTTCTCACGGTTCCTGTAGAACCATACCTTCTTTTTAAATCTTCCAGTTCCAGCACATCCTCTCGAAGGATGGGGGCAGGGAACATCTTCTCTTGGGTCTCTTCCCGGCTTTGCCAAAGCTTCAATAATATCCTTTAAGGTATATTCTCCTACGGAAAGTTTCTGCTCTACCCCCTTTAATCCACCGGGGAGAGAAGAAAGGATTTTTCCCATTTCCTTGCCTTTTCCGGAGAGGAGTTCATTCTCTGCAATTCCCGCTAATGCCAGCATTTCCTTCGCTACGCTGTAGGACTCGGGATGTACGGAGGTCATATCCAAAAGCTTTTTCCCCACGGATTCTGAGGAATCCGGCACTCTGCTCAAAGGCCTTCGGTCCTAACTTGGCCACCTTTAAAAGCTCTTTTCGAGACTTGAAGGCACCGTTTTCTTCCCGGAAAGCCACAATATTTTTGGCAATAGTCTTGCTGATTCCGGAAATGTAGGAGAGGAGAGAGGCGGAGGCAGTGTTTAAGTCCACCCCTACCTTATTTACACAGTCCTCCACCACCTTGTTTAACTGCTCGGTCAGCTTGCTTTGGTTCATATCATGCTGATACTGTCCCACGCCGATGGACTGGGATCGATTTCTCAAGCTCCGCCAAGGGGTCTTGCAAACGCCTTGCCATGGAGGTGGAGCTTCTTTCTCCCACATCAAAATTGGGAAATTCTTCTGTGGCAAGCTTGCTGGCAGAATATACGGAGGCCCCTGCTTCATTGACAATCACATATTTTACAGGGCTCTTTTGCTCCTTTAAATAGTCGGAAATCACCTTTTCCGATTCTCTGGAGGCGGTTCCATTCCCCAAAGCGATAATATCCACATGGTGCTTTTGAATCAGCTGGTGGATTTTTGCCATAGACTCCTTCACCTGATTTTTAGGAGGGGTGGGATAAATGACAGTGGTATCCAGTACCTTTCCGGTGGCATCCACCACGGCGATTTTACAGCCGGTACGAAAGCCCGGATCCCAGCCCAGCACGACCTTTCCGGTAATGGGTGCCTGCATCAAAAGCTGCTTTAAGTTGTCGGAGAAAACCAGGATGGCTCCGTCCTCCGCCTTTTTCTGTCAAAATGTTTCGGATTTCCGTCTCAATAGAGGGGCAATCAGACGCTTGTAGGGAGTCGGCGATGGCTTCCTCCAGATAAGGTCTGCATTTTCCTTTCTTACTGACCTGAACCTGCTCTTCTATATAATGAAGGATTTCTTCTTCAGGAAAACGGAGCTTTACGCTGAGAATTTTTTCCTTTTCCCCACGATTTAAGGCCAAAATACGGTGACCCGGAATGGATTGCACTTTTTCCTCGTAGGAGAAGTAATTTTCATAGGTCTTACTTTCCGGCGTTTCTTCCTTTTCCTTTAGAGAGGAGCAAATGAAGCCCTCCTTCAGACTCTTGTTTCGAATCCATTCTCTTAAGCGGGCATCCTCGGAGAAGTCCTCCGCCAAAATATCCTTGGCGTAGTTTAAGGCATCGGTAGCAGTCAGCACTTCTTTTTCCGGAGAAATATACTTTTCCGCCTCTGCTTCCGGATTAGCACAGGGGAAGAAGAGCCGCCAGCTCTTCCAGCCCTTTTCTCTGGCAATCATGCCTCTGGTTCTCCGCTTTGGCTTATAGGGAAGGTACAGATCCTCCAGACGAACGGCGGTATCTGCGGCCAGATTTCCTTTTTCAATTCCTCCGTTAATTTTCCCTGCTCCAAAAATACTATGGAGAATACTTTCTCTTCGCTCCTCCAACTTCCGAAGATATTGCAGTTTTTCCTCCAGATTTCGTAGCTCTTCATCATTTAAACCGGAGGTCAGCTCCTTACGATAGCGGGCAATAAAGGGGACGGTGTTTCCTTCATCCAAAAAGCTGTACCGCTGCCTCTACCTGTTTTTCTTTAAGGACAAATCCTCGCTGATTTTCTGAATAATATCCATGCTCTTCTCCTTTTTGATTTCTTCCTTGCAGGATGCTGTCATAAACTTGAAAAAAATGCATTTTCTTTTATTAAGGAAGAAATAGCTTTTTATGTTCCAAAACTGCTTTCAAAAAAGTCTGCCTAAGTATACAATAGCTTTGTTTTTTTCCGAAAGAGAATCCCGGAGATTTTCCCGAAGCCCGAAGCAGAAAAAGGTACCCGGGAATAAATCGATTATATGTGTTTTCTGAGCAATCATAGGCATTTTCCTGAGGAACCATACGCATTTTTCCTGAGTGCGATAGAAAAAAACTGTTCACAGCGTTATACTGTAAAGGAAAACTGTTCACGGCGTTACGCTAAAAAAACTTAAGTTTGAGAGAAGGGAAAGGAGATTCTATGGAGTTTCGGAAAAATCGGAGAGGATTATGTGGTACGTTTAGACAGGGGAGAGGAAGTGATGGGATGTCTGACAAATCTTTGTGAGAAGGAGGGCATTGCCTTAGCCAGCATTTCAGGAATCGGTGCTTCCGATTGTATGGAAGTGGGACTTTATAATGTTTCCGAGAAGAAATATTATCCCAAGGAGTTTACCGGGGAAATGGAAGTTACCTCTTTAGTCGGCTCTGTAACGGAAAAAGGACGGAAAGCCCCTATTCGACATCCATGCCAATGCCTGTGATGAAAGAGCTTAGAGGCATTGGAGGACATTTGAAAAAATGCAGAATCTCCGGAACGGGAGAAATCTTCCTTCATACCCTGCCCGGCAAGGTGGGAAGACAGGAAGACTTAAAGGGACAGACCGGACTGAATGTTTTTTCGTTTGAATAAATCTTTGCGAAAATGGTTTCATCATTGTTCCATAAAGTTTTCAAGAGGAAAAGTGGCTTTCTTCATTCTATTCTGTATGGGAAGAAAAACAGCTGAAAAGTGCTGTTAGAATTGACTAACCCCGTGTTCTTATGGGAAACTTCTTAAGAGCAGTGAGGGAGTAGCATACGCGAAAGCGCAACAAGTCAACATACTGGCGGGGAGCCTGGCTTGTTTTAAAATGCGAGACTCATGTATAACGCAAGCTATACATGGAGTCTGTCATAAGATTTTTTAAGGTATAGCGAGCAATCGTTATACCTTTTTTATTCTTAATGAGTATCCTCGGTGAAGTACAGGAAAACTCGTTGCATGGGAGTAGTGTAGAAGAATCGCATAAACAGGATTCGACTTGGGTTGAGAATCAGAAATCAAAAGTCAGGAGTGTTATGAAGTTTATCATCAACAGTTTTTTATTGGGAGCAGGGTTGGCTATGGATGCGGTAACGGTTTCCATGGCCAACGGCCTGGCGGAAAAAGGAATGCAGGAAAAGAAGAGGTGGTCTATTGCAGGAGTATATGGCTTCTTCCAGTTTTTGATGCCACTTTTGGGCTGGATTATGGTACATTGTTTGTTGCAGTATTTTCAGAAGCTGGAAACTTTGATTCCCTGGATTTCTTTAGGACTCCTTCTTTATATCGGTGGGAAAATGCTGATTGCCGGAATACAAAAGAAGGAGGAAGAGGCGGAATCTATTCTGACAAAAAAAGATTTACTGCTTCAGGGAATCGCTACCTCTATCGATGCTCTTTCTGTGGGCTTTACCATCGTCCATTTTACTTTGACGGAGGCGGTTCTGGCTTCTTTGATTATCGGAGGGGAAACCCTCATCCTTTGCTACTTTGCCATCGGTATCGGGAAAAAATGCGGAACGATTCTTTCCAATAAGGCGGAAATCCTAGGTGGCGTTATATTGATTTTGATTGGATTGGAAATATTTTTCTTTTTAAGATATGGACTTAGGCATCGGAAGGCCATTAAGAATTATAAGAAAGAAAATAGGGAATACAAAAGGAAATACAACAGGGAATAAACAGGAAATAAAATAGGGAATACAAAAAGGAAATAAACAGGAAATCAAACAGGAATAAAGCAGGAAATACAAAAGGAAATACAATAGAAAAATAAAACAGGAAATAAAACAGAAAATACAATAGAAAAATAAAACAGAAATGATGGAATAAAGAAGAGGTTACATAAATGGAAGAAGCGAAGATCGAAAAAGAAAAAGACCGTTTAGCGGAGGGAGGATCCCTTTGCCAAAAGCGCTTCTTTCTTGGTATGACGAAAAATAGGCGGATTCTTCCCTGGCGTGAAGAGCCGGGACCCTATCACACCTGGCTTTCCGAAAGTATGTTACAGCAGACCCGAGTGGAGGCGGTAAGGGCTATTATGCCCGCTTTTTAGCGGCGTTACCGGAAATTTCGGACTTAGCGGATGCGGAGGAGGAAAAGGTTTTAAAGCTTTGGGAGGGACTGGGCTATTATTCCCGAGGAGAAACCCTCAAAAAGGCGGCGAAGACAATTATGACGGAATATGCCGGGGAGATGCCGAAAACTTTTCAGGAATTAAAGAAGCTTCGGCATCGGAGAGTATACCGCCGCGGCAATTGCTTCCATTGTTTATAAGGAAGAAATTCCGGCGCTGGATGAAATCTGCTTCGGATTTTTGCTCGTTTAACAAGCTATCCCAAGGTGGTATTGGAGCCGGAGGGAAAGAAGCTTGCTTTTTCGTATTTTCAGGAGAAAATGCAGGGCATTGACCCGGGGGATTTTAACCAGGCTTTAATGGATCTTGGCTCCGGAGTCTGCCTTCCCAAGGGAGATTGGCTGTAAGTCCTGTCCTTTGGAAGCCTTTTGTAGCAGTGCAAGACGGGAAACCCTTCGGATTTTCCTAAGCTTCCGGAAAAAGAAGAAGAGAAAGAGTGGAGCAGTACAGCATTTTTCCTGATAAGGCATCAGGAGGAGCTAATGCTGAAAAAGCGTGAAAAATAAAGGCCTTTTGGCAGGGCTTTATGAGTTTTATAAGCTGGAAGGCCATTGCTCGGAAAAGGAAGCCTTGGAAGCGGTGGAAAGCTTAGGGTTACGTCCCATACGGATTAAAGCTTTAGGTGAGGCGAAACACATTTTCACCCATAAGGAGTGGGAAATGTTAGGCTATGAGGTCTATTGCGGAGACTTTCAGGAGAAGGACAGCAAGAGGGACAACAAGAAGGACAGAAAGAAGAAAATTCCGTCATTTTAAGGGAAAGCTTAATCCTGGAGGAGAGCAGCAAAGCTAAGAAGACAGTGGCTAAAAAAGCAACAGCTAAGAAGCTTTTGGGAAAAAAACAGGGCTATCGTTTCTATAGTAAGGAAGAAATTCAGGAGAACTCAGCATTCCTTCAGCATTTGCCTACTACAAGCAGTTTTTATAAAAATCAACAGAATAAAATTTAATTCGGAGTAAGAAATTACGTAGTTAATTTATGCTATGATTAAGCAGGATTTTTAGATAAAGGAGAGGCAAGGCGACCGGTCTAAGATTAAGGAAATAGCACTATGCATTCATAAGAAAAGAAAGGAGGGGAGATGAAAAGTACATGGAGCTTTACCGGGAAATGCGGCAGGGATATTGTGGAAGGCCGCTACGGCTTCTGAACGCCTTCCTCCAAGCGCTATCTTTCCGAGGAACGGGGCATTTCCTGATTACGGTGGAACATGCGCTGGCACTTTTGGAGGAGGAAGGGGTATATTGAGGGAAGGAACGAAGCGGTTACTTTGTTTCCTACCAGGAGGGAGATGTTTTTCCTGTTACCGATAAGGAAGAGGAAGCCGGTTTTATCGATTTTTCAAGAGGAAAACTGCTGTTTCCGGGGAGCAATGTCCTATCCCACCATTGCCAAAGCGGTGCGGAGAGCCATGAGCAAGTATCAGAGGAGATTCTGGAAGCCTCCGAAATGCAGTGGGAAGTAAGAAGGGCACTGGAAGGAATATTTGCGAAGAGGACGGGGAATCTTTGTGGAGGAAGAGCAAATGGTTCTGGGCGCCGGTGCAGAGAATCTCTATGCTCTCCTTGCACAAATTCTGGGAGAAGAAAAAGCGCTTTGCAGTAGAATCGCCCTCTTATGATAAGATGCAAAAGGATTTTATGAAAAGCCATGGCATTCAGTTGGAGCTCCTTCCCATGGGAAAGAACGGCATTGAAAGCGCCGCCCTGCAAAAAGGCAAAGACCAAGGTGCTTCATGTGACTCCCTTCCACAGCTATCCTACAGGCATCACGGCGGATGCGTCTAAAAGGCGGGAGTATCTGGACTTTGCCCATAGAAACGGGGCGGTCATCATTGAGGATGATTATGATTCCGAATTTTCTCCTTTGGGAAAGCCGGAGGATTGTCTCTTTTCCATGGAAGCCGGGGAAAAATGTCTTTTACATGAACAGCTTTTCCAAAACCATCGGTCCGGCCTTTCGTATGGCCTATCTTTTGTTGCCGAAGAAGAATTTGAAAGAAAATCTGGAGAAAATTGCCTTTTATTCCTGCTCCGTGCCGGTATTGGAGCAGTGTATTCTTACGGAGCTTTTGGAAAGCGGGGAGTTTGAACGGCATATCAACAGGGTAAGAAGAAGCAGAAGAATGACGAAGGTATAGAGAGTAAGAAGGTAAATATTATAAAAAGGATTTAGGGTGAAAAAATGGGAAAACACGGAGTTTTATTACGGATATTTAAGCAGTATCATATCGAATGGATTTGGTATCTCAGTAAGGAAATGCGTTATTTAATCTTTTTTGCGGCAGGCATTTTTGCCCTTGACCAGCTTTTTAAACATGCCATAGACGAGGAGCCAAAAGAAAACTTTCCCAGAGATTTACCCGGATCAAAAGGTCTTGTGCAGATACGAAGAGCCCATAATCCGGGATTTTCCATGGGAAGACTGGAGAAATATCCGAAGCTGGTAAAGACCTTGTCCTTGCTTGCTACCCTCTTCCTGATTTTTGCCTTGCCCTATATGAGCATTCTTCTGGGGACGGTTTCTTTTTGCAAAAATGGGGTACCGCCATGGTAATCGGCGGGGCCTCCTCAATACCTATGACCGCCTGATTAAAGGAAAGGTGACAGACTATATCAATGTCCGTGTTCCCTTTTTGAAAAAACGCCATCATTAACATAGGGATATTGCCATTTACTTGGGAGGAATGCTCTACGGGATAGGTGTGATTATTGATTTACTGAAGAATAAATATGAGAGATTTTTGGCAAAGACTATTTATTTAAAAATATAAAAACAAATTGTACGAAAAGAAAAGCATAAATAATAGTGGAATAAATTTCTTTTTAAAAAATAATAGTAGAAAAACCTAATCACTTTGTTAAAATGGGAAAAACAGCAGGAGAAAATCCATGAGTTTTTGACAAAATTTATGGTTTCACGAGGGAGGAAAATATGAATACTATGTTTATGCTGGTGCCCGTATTGGGCGTATTGGGTCTTTTGTTCGCTTTTTTCAGGCACAGAAGATTCAGAAGGAAGATTCCGGTAACGAGAGGATGAAGGAAATTGCCCATGCGATTGCAGAGGGTGCACAGGCCTTTCTTCGCGGAATACAAGATTCTTCTTTTTTTTGTTTGTAGCCTTTTCCTTTGCATCGGGTTGGGAACAAGAAGCTGGCTTAGCGGAGCGGCTTTTGTCTTCGGCGCTTTGCTTTCCACATTGGCAGGATATTTCGGAATGCGTTCCGCAACCGCAGCCAATGTTCGTACTGCAGAGGCAGCAAGACAGTCCGGAATGAAGAAAGCTTTATCCATTGCCTTTTCCGGCGGTTCCGTAATGGGAATGTCCGTAGCAGGCTTCGGTATTTTCGGCTTGGGACTTTTCTACTACTTCACTAAGGACGTAGGTGTGCTTTCCGGATTCTCCCTGGGAGCTTCCAGCATTGCCCTTTTCGCCCGTGTAGGTGGAGGAATCTATACCAAGGCAGCCGACGTTGGAGCAGACCTTGTAGGTAAGGTTGAGGCGGGAATCCCTGAGGATGACCCCAGAAACCCTGCGGTTATTGCGGACAATGTAGGAGATAACGTAGGTGACGTTGCAGGAATGGGAGCTGACCTTTTCGAGTCCTATGTAGGTGCTTTGGTTTCTGCTATGACTTTAGGTGCACTGGCTTTTCAGGATAAGGGAATTGCCTTTCCTCTGCTTCTTGCAGGATTATCCTTACTGGCTTGTATCTTAGGAAGCTTTTCCGTAGTTATGATTGGTGGAGAGGATCCCAGTAAGGTATTAAAGACTGCCAGCTACTCTGCTGCAGTGGCAGTTATTGTCTTTGCTTTTGGACTTTCCAACTATTTCTTCGGAGATTTCCATGCGGCTTTGGCCGTTACGGCAGGATTGATTGCAGGATTATGCATCGGTGCTATTACCGAGTATTACACATCCTCCAGCTATGCTCCTGTAAAGGAAATTGCGAAGCAGTCTGAAACCCGGATCTGCTACCAATATCATTTCCGGTATGGCTATCGGAATGCGTTCTACAGCTATTCCTATTTTGTTGATTTCTGTAGCGATTTTTGTATCCTTCAGTCTTTTAGGACTTTACGGTATTGCTTTATCCGCTGTGGGTATGCTTTCCACAACAGCAATCACCGTTGCGGTAGATGCTTACGGCCCCATCGCGGACAATGCCGGCGGTATTGCAGAGATGGCAGGTCTGGAAGAAGGTGTTCGTAAGATTACCGACCAGTTGGATGCAGTAGGAAATACAACAGCAGCTATGGGTAAGGGATTTGCAATCGGTTCCGCAGCCTTAACAGCCCTTTGCATTATTTGCATCCTATGCGGAAGCTGTACAGTTAAAGAGCATCAATGTTTTGGACAGTAGGGTATGTATCGGACTCTTTATCGGCGCTTATGCTTCCTTCCTCTTCTCTGCATTTACCATGAGTTCTGTAAGTAAGGCAGCCTTTGCCATGATTTCCGAGGTTAGAAGACAGTTTAAAGAAAAAGCCGGGTATTATGGCAGGAACAGAGAAGCCTGACTACAGAACCTGTGTAAGTATCTCTACTCATGCGGCATTAAAGGAAAATGATTGTTCCCGGTGTGCTGGCAGTTATTGCACCGTTGGCTATCGGCTTACTCCTTGGTGCTGAGGCTCTTGGCGGACTTCTGGCAGGATCTTTGGTTTCCGGTGTTATGATGGCAATCTTTATGTCCAACTCCGGTGGAGCTTGGGACAATGCTAAAAAGTACATTGAAGAAGGTCACAACGGCGGAAAAAGGCTCTGAAACCCATAAGGCTGCGGTTGTAGGAGATACTGTAGGAGATCCTTTCAAGGATACCTCGGACCTTCCATCAACATTTTGATTAAGTTGATGACCGTAATTGCATTGGTATTTTGCTCCGCTCATTATGACTCTTAGCGGAATTTTATAAAAGTGCTATACTATGAGGAGTATTCTTTATAAGTTTTTTTATAAAGAGCAGTCAAAATGGCTAAAAACTCCGACATTTAAATAAACTTTTTGTAAAAAAATTAAAGCAATCTGTGTATCCTCTTTGAGAAGATGAGGAACAGAGTCTTTGAAAAATTCAAAAATTGTCAGATTAGAAAAAGCCATTTGTCCGAATTCGGATAGATGGCTTTTGTTTTTAAAGAGTGACTTTGGATGCAGGAGGAGGTTTTAGCAAAACAGAAGAGGAGGATTTATATGAAAATCAAAATTGGCTTAGTGCCAAGACTAATCATTGCCATCATCCTGGGTATTTTGGTTGGTCAGTATTTCCCGTTGTGGTTCTGTAGAGGGATTGTTACCCTTTCAGGCATTTTCAGCAGCTTTTTAAAGTTCGTTATTCCTTTGATGATTCTTGCTTACGTTACCATGGGAATTGCGGATCTGTCTCAAGAGCAGGGAAGCTCCTCCTTATTACCGTTTGTATCGCATACGGCTCCACTTTGGTTGCCGGAACAGCATCCTATGTGGTATCCAGCAACCTGTTCCCCAGCTTTATGTCTCCGGACGCTCTGGATCAGATTGCAAAGACTGCGGATAATTCCGTTTCCGGATACTTCAGCATTGCTCTTCCCCCATTGTTGGATACTCTTTCTGCAGTGGTTTTGGCATTTATTTTGGGACTCTGCCTGTCCAATATGAAGGGAAAGGAAATCGGATCTGACCTTTACAATACCATGAAGGATTTCTCCGGCATTATTGATAAGGTATTGCATACCGCCATTATCCCTCTGCTTCCTTATACATCATGGGAACCTTTGTGGACATGACCTACTCCGGTAAGACCTTCGCGATTTTTAAGCATTCTGTGGAAGGTATTCTTAACCGTAATCTGCATGCACTCGATCCACATCACTATCCAGTTCTTTATTGCAGGAACTGTTGCCAAGAAGAACCCGATTACTTTGATTAAGAATCAGGTTCCAGGGTTACACAACTGCCTTTAGGAACCCAGTCCTCTGCAGCAACCATTCCGGTAAACCTGGAATGCGCAAAAGAAGGACGGTGTTTCGAGCAGATTCGTAACTTCGTGGTACCTCTTTGTGCCAACATTCACATGTGCGGATCCATGATTACCATCACAGCTTGCGCTACCGCCGTATGTCTTATGAACAACCTTCCGATTTCATCGGAACCGTTGTACCCTTCATTATGACTCTGGGTATCGCTATGGTGGCAAGCCCCGGTGCTCCCTGGCGATCCATCATGACAGCACTTCCTTTCCTCTATATGATTTTCGGTAAGGAAGCAGGAGATCCCAACGGCCCCATCTGTGCCATCATGGTGGCTTTATACATCACCCAGGACTCCTTCGGAACCGCTTGTAATGTATCCGGAGACAATGCCATCGGTGTTGTAGTCAATGAGATTAACGAAAGACTTTTTGCGAAGAAGGCGTAAAGAATTAACTGCTCACGAAAGCAAATCTCGAGATACAGAGCTTTTTTGGATTTGGAAATATTTACAAAGAAAATATAAACAAATCATAAGATCTTGAAGAAAAAGGAGTGTACTTACTATACTCCCTTTTTTTCTATTATTGTTTATGGTATATTTTTACTAGGAAATAAAGCAATTTTTAGATAGATTTTGTCGTTTGGAATAAGCGGGGGAGAATCAGAAGTATTGCCCGTTGTTCCCGGATGGAAGAAAATACCGTGTTAAGTTGAAGCTATCATAAAACACAAAGGAGAGCTTATGAACGTTTTTAACATTATCGGTCCGATTATGATCGGGCCAAGCAGTTCCATACTGCAGGTGCGGTTCGTTTGGGAAGAGTAGTAAACAAGGTGGCAGGCTCGGATGACTTTAAGGAGTTGGACATCGAGCTGTCAGGTTCTTTTTGCCAGAACCTACAGAGGGCATGGTACGGACAGAGCCTTGCTTGCCGGAATCATGGGCTATCACAGCTATTCCGAAGAGATTAGGGATGCTTTGCAGATTGCCAAGGATAGGGGAATTGATTATCGTTTCATTGAAAATGATATTCCCGGGGCTCATCCCAATACCGCCCGCATTCATTATGTCCTTCGGAACGGACAGGAGGGTACGGTGAAGGTGCCAGCATCGGCGGCGGAAATATTCGAGTAGATGTGATTAACGGCCTGAGAGTGGATTTTACCGGAGAAAGTAATACCATATTGGTTCTGCATCGGGATAAGCCGGGCATGATTGCGCTGGTAACCCAGATTATGTACGATAAATATAAGGATTTAAATATCGAAACTTCCGTTTAAGCCGTCCGGAAAAAGGGGCGGAATAGCCTAATGACCATCGAAATAGACCAGATGCCGCCGGAAGAACTGATGGACGAAATCAATAAGCTTCCCAATGTGGAGAATGCCTTACTGATTCGTGCAATTTAGTGTTCATTCGAGCGCATTTATTATAGCGCATTTATTATAGAGAATTGATTAGATAAAAGCATTGATTAGATAAAGCATTGATTAGATAAAGCATTGATTAGATAAAGCATTGATTAGATAAAGCATTGATTAGATAAAGCATTGATTAGATAAAGCATTGATTAGATACAGCATTGAATAGATAGAGCATTCATTAGATAAGCTGCGAGACTATTTGGTGGTACATTGGCTACCAAAGAAAGGTCTAGGGCAGGAGGAAAAAATGATTAAATACGATACAATTAAAGAAATATGTGATAAGGCAGAGGCGCGGGGAATCAAAAATCAGTGAACTTTGCCTGGAAGACCAGTCAGAGCAGATGGGGCTTCCTAAAGAAGAAATCTACGAAATGATGGAGAAGAATTTCGATGTGATGGTGGATTCCGTTGGAAAGGGAGGGGATAAGAACCTTCGTTCCACTTCCGGTCTTACGGGAGGAGAGGGAGCAACCATGCTGGAGTATTCTCAGAAAGCTCAAGGCGGTTTGATGGGAGAGTTTATGACCAAGGCTATCGGCAGGGCGATGTGCGTATCCAACTGTAATGCAGCCATGGGTAGAATTGTGGCAACCCCTACTGCCGGATCCTGCGGAATCTTGCCGGGCTGTCTGGTTTCCATGTATCAGGACAAGGGATATAACAAGAAAGACATCGTGATGTCTATCTTTACTGCAGCGGCTTTCGGTATGGTCATTGCCAAGCAGGCCTCCATTGCCGGCGCTGAGGGAGGATGTCAGGCGGAGTGCGGTTCCGCTTCCGGTATGGCAGCAGCATCTTTGGTGGAGCTTATGGGGGGAAGCCCCAAGGCTTGCGGAGATGCGTTAGGAATGTCCCTGGTGAACCAGATGGGTCTGGTTTGTGATCCGGTGGCAGGCCTTGTGGAAATTCCCTGTGTAAAAAGAAATGTATCCGGAGTAGTGATTGCCTTTTCCTCTGCGGATATGGCTTTGGCAGGAGTAGAGCTGAAGATTCCCGTAGATGAATGTATTGCGGCGATGAAGTCGGTAGGAGACAGCATGTCCAGCGCCTTGAAGGAAACCGCCATGGGCGGCTTGGCAGCAAGCCCAACAGGAATTCGCTTAAGAAAAGAAGTCTCGAGAATAGCAATAGGGGCTATAAAAAAATCAGAATACGCTTTTACTGCAATATGGGTTCAAAAATTGGGGCACGCTACCGCTAGCCTCGCCCTGCAGCGGATACTAAGCGAAAAACTGCAGTACCTTTGTTTTTCGCAAGTACCGGCGGGCTCAGACTGCCCCTTATTTAGACCTATATTGCATAGTTAATTCTATTTATTCAGATTTTATAGTCCCTAATTGCTTCTTTTTAAACTGTAGGGAAGAAGTGTTGAATTTTTATCGCCCCTATTGCTTTTTATTTATGGAGATTTCTTTTTTCTTAAGACTTATTCCTTTCTACTTTTCTGACTAGCCAAGGGGAGGTCTAAGGCGTACAATAGGAAGCACTAACATGAAAAGAGAGGAAAATGAGGACATGGCGATAAATGCACAGAAGAAAATACTACCGACAGCAACAAAGCAGACAGGAAGAAGAGAAAGAAGCTTTAAAAAGCAATTGTTTTCAAAAAAATTGCCCTTGGGCTTCTTTTTCCGGAATTTTGACATTTTCTCATACCGGGAAAAGTTTTGCACTGGATCGTTTTCTGGCGGGAACCTATGGAAACGGCATTCCCATCGGGGGAAAGACCGTAGAGGAGGCCAAGGCCTATCTGGAAGGAGCCTATAGTCAGAACTATGTCCTTTATCTTATAGGAAGAGAAAAACGGAGGAGATTTCGGACAGGATATCGGCTATCATTTACAGGCAGCCACCAATCTTCCGGAAATTTTACAGAAGGAAGCGGAAAGTGGAGCCCAGGGAAGCCCGGACCAAAGAATCGATTATTCTTTGGAAGGCAGTACCGCAAGCTATGACACCGTAAAATTGAAGGAAAAAGCTGGAAGCGCTTTCCATGGTCAAGGATGCCAAAGAGACCAGAACTGCCAGCGTGGTGAAGGAAAAACGGAGTATACACCATTATTCCGGAGCAGGAAGGAAATTCTCTGAATTGGGACAGACTTTGGGCAAGGGTGGAAAGAGCTCTGCAAAGAGGAGAGAATACGATTCAGCTGTCAGATGACGGAATCTATGATGCCATCACCCAGAGAAAGGCGGATTTAGAGGGCAAGGTTGATGCCATGAATAAGCTTTCCTCTGTGACGATTGTTACCAACATTTTAGGAAATAAGGAAAAGCTTGACGGGAGAGCAGCTACAGGAGATGGTTACCGGCGTGAATGCTTCCGGACTAAAGCTTCGATGAAGAGAAGCTTCTGGCTTATGCCCAGTCTTTGGAAAATAAGTACGGAAATCTTGGAAATACCGTGTCCTTCCATTCTGCCAGCGGAAAAGACATTGCCATGAATACCCCTATGGCTTACACATCAACGTGGCGGCGGAAAGGGATGCGTTACGGGCTGCCATTTCTTCCCTGCAAAGTCAGGAGAGAGCCGGTTTATGCTTATAGGCCTGCACAGTATGCCCAGCCCCAGTTTGGAAATACTTTCCTGAGATCGATCTGGGATTGCAGCATGTGTATTACTATGAAAATGAGCGCATTGAGCTGGGAGAGCCCTACGGTAACCGGGATGCTTACCGCGATCGGGCGACCCCAGCGGTGTATTTTTCCTGAAAGGAAAAGAAACCAACAGAACCCTAAAGGGAAAGATGGTGGACGGAAAGCCGGAATACGAGGCTCCTGTGTCCTATTGGATGCCCTTTAACGGAAACATCGGTTTACATGATGCCACTTGGCGTTCCAAGTTCGGCGGCAACATTTACGTGAAGAACGGTTCCCACGGCTGTATCAACCTGCCGAAGAACAAGGCGGCAGAGCTTTTTGCCAAAATTCAGAAGGGATGCCCGGTAGTGGTTCATCCATAAGAGAAAGATAAGTAAGAAATAAAGCAAGAAAGAAAGTAAGTAAAAAAGTGAGTAAGAGTGTAGTTATCGGAGGCTTAAAGCTTTCGCTAACTACACTTTTTTCATCTCTAAAGTAATGCTGTCAAAAGAAGAATAGCACTCCTGCAAGTAAGCTTGTATTGCACTTTGTTTTGTTGGGCATAGCATCAAAAAGAAAAATAATGATAAAAACGCTGGATAAAAAAAGGAAAATTCGTTAAGATAATGTCCTTACAAGAAAAATTCAGCGCAGTAGAAAATACAGAATATAGAAAAATTGAAAAGACCTAAGCTTTTGGAAAGAAAGTGCAGAACTTAGGGAGTAGACAAGTTTTTTGTAGTAGAGTAGAGCATGAAATTAGTATAGAAAAAGGGGTGGCTATGCAAAGTAAAAATATTATGGTGAGAAGATATATCGGGATGCTTTTGGGAGTGCTGGTGATTTCCATCGGTATCGCTTTGTTTAAAGAGTCGCATCTGGGAAATGACCCGATTTCTGCCTTTAAATATGCGTTTGGCGGAAATTTTTCGGAATTTCTTTGGGACAGCAAAACATGATTGCCAATGTGTTGTTTTTCATGATTCAGCTTGCCTTCGGCCGAAAGTATATCGGTGCGGGAACCTTTGCCAACGGCATTTTGATAGGCTATATCGTGACTTTCTTCTATGAAATATTTACAAAGCACTTCGGCTATGCGGAGGAGCAGGGTTTGGTGGTGCAGTTGATTTGGGTAAGCCTTGCGGTGGTGGTAACCTCCTTCGGCGTTTCTCTGTACCAGACAGCGGATCTGGGGGTTGCACCCTATGATTATCTTTCCTGGGCTTAAGGGATAAGACCAAGAAGCATTACTACGGTTGCAGAATGTTTACAGACGGTTTGGCGGCTCTTGGCACATACCTTACCGGCGGATTGGTAGGAATCGGAACCTTGGTTTCCGCCCTTTTCCTGGGTCCGATTATTCATTTCTTCGACGTGCATTTTTCCGAGAAGTGGATTGGCTATACTCCCGGCGGTGAAAAAGGCGGAAGAAGAGCGGGATTTAGAGAATAAAAAGCAAAGAATAAAGAGAGAAGAAAAGTAAAGTATAAGGGAGATAAAAAGCAAGGAATAAAAAAAGAGAAAAAGCATGGAATAAAAGAAAAGAATAAATGTTAAGAAGAGAATTTCTTTATGACTAAAAAATGGAACTATTTTTACCAAAGAAGCGTAAAATTGCTTTCAAAAATAAGGAAATGTCAGAATTTCGTAAAAAAACACGGGATGAAAATGTAAAAACACTAGGCAGTTTTGTAAGAATGCGTTAGTGAATCTTCATCTTGTGTTTTTATTTTCGCCACATTTTCTCCCTAAAATGGCAAACTGTAACACAAACCATAAAGGAGAGTTTATGCAGGACGCGAATTTTACAGTAAAGAACAATAGAACAGAAGAGGGAAATTCCGTAAACGGGAATTTAGGAAAAAGCGAATCGGAAAATTAATGAGAAGAAGCGCTCTTAAATTTGGGAAGAAAAGGCTTAGCCCTTGCCCTTGCTCTGATGAGTTTGAGCATGAGTACTGCTTTCACTGCTTCCGCAAGTCCAAAGGAAGAGGAGCTTTTGGTATTTTCCGAGGAGGGTGCTATCATTTCTCAGGAGGATCAGTCCACTACTTTATTTTTCCGACGATGTTTTGGTGGGAGACACTGTCAGCAGAAGTCAGCAGATTGTAGATTATGCAACCCAGTATATCGGCAGACCTTATCGCTACGGCGGAGTAAGCCTTCTTCACGGATCGGACTGTTCCGGCTTCTTAATGGGAATCTTCGGACACTTCGGCATCGGTCTTCCCCATTCCTCTGCGGAGATTGGAACCTTGGGAACCAATGTGGGCTCTTTGGCAAATGCGATTCCGGTGATGTTTTTGGCTTATGCAGGTCATGTAGGAATCTATTTAGAAACGGAAGAATGCTTTCCGCATTGAATTCCCTGCTCCGGTGTAACCATTGAATCTGCAACCTACAAGCCTATAAAAATCCATTAGAAGGTTCGTATAAAAAAATATTTTTTTCTTTAAAAAAATAAGAAAAATCGCTTATACTCTATATCATACCGCCGATATTACTATCACAAGGATAAAATTCCTAAGAAAATTATCCCTCAAATAGTTATCAAGTTCTCCTAGTAGAATGTGTGTGATAAAAAAGTCCACGAAAGTGGCAAATGCGGCAAAAAAAGCCCCGGAATGCTGAGCTTATCAGCGTCCCGGGGCTTTTTGTATCCGGATATTTTCGGAAAGTCTTACTGAATTCTGAAAAACTCTTACAGTTCTATGGACGGTATTGCATTTGCCCTCGAAAAGCTGATAAGCTAGCGGGGTTAAAGATGATGGAGGAAGTATGGAATTTCAGAAGAAAGGGCGAAGAGTCGCCGTCCTGACCGTCCTGTCGTTAAGCCTGCTTTTTGGACAAAGCGTAAGCTATGCCGCAGGCCCCGGGGACAGTCTGGGAAAAAAATGCAGGAACAGCACAGAAAGCAGTACGTCAAGCAGTACCAACAATTGAGCCAGAGTAACAGCTCCTCTTCGGGAGCTTTTAGATTACTCCGGCTGGTACGGTTATACCAACGCGGACGGCTCCGATTTAAAAGTATCTGGAGAAGGGAAACCGAGGGTTTCCAAGTTCCAGAATGAAAAACGGCCCCATTGACTGGGATGCGGCGAAGAAGGACGGATTGGACTTTGTCATGATTCGTATCGCTTACGGTACCAAGGAAGACGCCTATTTTCGATGAGAACGTAAAGGGGTGCCCAGAAGGCCGGTATTAAGGTGGGAGCCTACCTTTGCTCCACCGCGAAAAAAATATGGACGATGCCTTGGCAGAGGCCAAGCTTACCGTAAAGAAAAATTAAGCCCTATAAGTTTGAATATCCGGTGGCCTATGACCTGGAGGTCGGCTCCATGCTTTCCGACGGCCTTACAAAGGAAGGGCTTACCGCCATGACCAACGCCTATTGTAAGAGGGTGAAGGATGCGGGATTTATTCCTATGGTCTATGCCAATAAAACCTGGCTGACCAAGCACATGAATTTATCGGATTTACCCTATGACGTGTGGTTTGCGGCCTATCCCTTGGATCGGGTGTATCGTCCGGTAGAGGGAAGTACCACCACCATTTGGCAGTCCAGTGAAAAAGGGTGTGGTGCGAGGCATCAAAGGACTGGTTACCACGGAATTTTCCTGGAAGGCTTACGGCGGAGGCAATCCTTCCGAGAAAAATGCAGGAAAGTCCGGCAGTGCTTCCGGAAACAGCTCCAACAATGGCGGAAATTCTTCTAATAATTCCTCCGATAACGGAAAAAACAGCAATAATTCCAATAACGGAAATTCCGGAAAGAATGGCGGCAATAAGAGCGGCAACAATTCCGGCGGTGCTTCCGGAAATAACTCTTCCAATGGAGGGAACACAAGCCTGAATAAGGAAGAAAACAGTACCATCAGCACCGGCGGACCTACAGCAGAGTCTCAGGCCGCTACGGAAAACGGCTGGGTACAAAGCACTCCCGGAAAGTGGCAATATAAGGAAAATGGAAAGGCTGTCACCGGCTGGAAAAAGGTATCGGATAAGTGGTACTTTATGAATTCCGACGGCAATATGCAGACCGGCTGGGTGAAGGATCAAAAACAGCTGGTATTTCTTAGATGACCAGGGGGCAATGCGAAGCGGCTGGATCAAAGATAACGGAAACTGGTACTTCCTGAAGGACAGCGGCGCTATGGCCAAGAACTGGCAGAAGGTCTCCGGAAAAATGGTATTGGCTTTCCGAGGACGGCGCAATGCGAACAGGCTGGAGAAATCTCAATAATGTATGGTATTATATGGAAGATTCCGGCGCGATGGTAGCGGATACCACGAGAAACATTAACGGAGTAGACTATCGTTTTGACGCCTCCGGTGCCTGGCTTCCCTAAGAAGACAAAGCTTCCGGTGAGCGGTTCACGAAGGATAGAATAAAGCTTCCGATGAGCGGTTTTCCTAAAGATAATACAATGCTCTACTATCGCCGATGAAGATAAGGGAAAGTAAGGCTTCTCTTAAGGAAATAAGATGCTTGTAGAAAGGGTGTATCATCCGAAAAGGAATTAAGATGCTGAAAGAAAAAGCGTTAAATCCGAAAGAGAATGAAAAATAAGAAAGAGGAGAATACTATGCTAAAGAAAAAGAAAGCATTTTCAAAAACAGCAGGAAAGAAGGCTCTGGTTTTGGGTTGGCAATATGTGCTCTATGGAGCATTCCTGCATTTGCAGAGGATAAGCCGGTAAGCCGTGTGCAGATCGACATCAGCCCCAGTGAAGATTTGGATCTGGAGTCAGGTAAGACCTATGCCAAGCCGGAGGCTGTGGCTATGGACAGCGGCTACGAGGTTTCCGGATTTTCCATTGACGGAAAGAATCAGGGCTCTCCCAAGAAGCCCTATACCTATACCATTTCCGTGAAGGCGGAGGGGGGAAATGTCTTTGATGACAATACCGTGGTGGAGGTTCGAGGCGCTTATGAAATGGCGGTAACCGAGAAGTCCAAGACAAGCATTAAGCTTAAGGCAAATGCCTATCCCTTCACCATTTTGAAGGAGCCGACAAACTTTACCCAGGACGGAACTCTGATTCGCTGGGGAAAAGTGGATTACGCTTCCGGCTATGATGTAGTGATTTACTACACCACCAAAAACGGAGACGACAAGGTAGCGAAGAAGTCCGTGAACAGTACCAGCATTAACGTGAAGTCCTATTCCGAGAACGGAAAGGAATTTGACCATATCGCCGTAAGAGCCAAGTATGACAAGAAGGATGATTTGGCGCAGTATATTGCGGATTCACAGTATGTGGAGCCCTCCGGTGATGTGGACGGAGAATATTCCGATGACGGCTACATTTTCAACCTGATTACCTTGAAGGCAAAGGGCATTAGTAAGGGAAGCTTTAAGGAATACAGTGCCAAGAAAAAGAAGAAGACTGCAGCAGAGAAGGCTAAGGATAATAAGAAGAGACCCTCCAATGACTACTATGGAAATACCGAGGATGGCGGTAATGCTTCCGGTGGTCCCTCTGGCAATGTTTTAGGCTGGAGACAGAACGGAGAAGACTGGTATTTTTGAGGAGAACGGTCAGCTTTCCAAGGGCTGGAAGCAGATTAAAGACCAGTGGTATTTCTTCGATGAGGATGGAAAAATGCTTACCGGCTGGAGAAAGATTGGTGAGCAGTGGTACTATCTGGATCAAAATGCAGCAAGTGCCGGTGCGATGCTTAGCGGATGGGCATTTTTAAATAATCAGTGGTACTATTTGGAGCCGAAGGCCGAGGGACAGGGAAAGATGCTCACCGGTTGGCAGGAAATCAACGGACAGTGGTACTATTTCCAGCCGGAGAACGGTGCAATGCTTAGCGGATGGCAGAATATCGGAGATAAGTGGTACTTCCTGAATGTGAATAAGGAAGGTGTTCCTGCAGGGGCTATGCTGAAGGATACCGTGCAGGATGGCTACACGATCAACGCAGAAGGTGTTCGGCAGTAAGCAAAACGGTTTTGGAAGCATGCTGTTTGAGACAGATAGGGAAAATTCTTGCTTTTTATGAGGAAGGATTTGTAACCTTTGGGAGAGATAATCTGTCTCACGTAAAAGAGACTATTTTCGATATGTTTGCGGCCCTTATGGCAAAAAGAGTATAGCTTGATAGTGGCAGCAAAAGAGAATTCAAGTTTTGCATGGCAAAGGAGTTAAAATGAAGAAAAAGCTTTAGCAGTGGCATTGTTATTAAGTGGAACTTTGGCTTTCCAGGGACAGGCTTTTGCGGATGAGTACAGTAACGGTACCATTCAGGGAGAAGCGCTTCCCAACGTGGTTCATGGCGTAAATCAGCAGGCAAACAGTTCAAACGGAAGCAGTGTTTCCAATGGAAGCCCCAAGGCACCCTGGCAGGATGCGAGCTTAACCCAGGCGGCTCAGGCAGCAAATACCGGTAACACGGGAAATAACGGTAACGGAAACAACGGCACAGGAAGTAATGCTTCAGTGTCCAACAGCTCCTCCAATGCAGGAAGTTCCTCCGAGAGCAGTACCCAGGGCGTTACTACAAGCAATGCTCCTTTTAAATGTGCAAAACGGCAGCTCTACCCCAACTTATACCGACAGTACCATCGGCTTTGAGCGGCGCCAGCATTACCATGATTAAGGGAGAACAAAGCGGACAGCAGATTTCCATTGTAATTGAGAGCAATGACGGCAGCTTAATCGTAGTGGACGGTGGTTTAAAGACCAATGCTCCCTACCTTGCAAAATACATTAAGGACAGAGGGGAAAGGTAGCAGCTTGGCTCTTACCCATCCTCATGAAGACCATGTAGGTGCCCTTGCGGTAATTCTTGAGCAGCAGAAGAAGGAAGGTCATCCGGATTATTACAACATTGACCCGGGACAGATTTACTACGGTTTTTCGCCATTGGCTTACTATGAGCAGTATGAGCCTGCTCACCGTATTCCCATGATGAAGGAAATTATGGAAGACCTGGCCCAGTACGACAGTGCAAAGCGCCATGAAAGCTCCCCTGCAGGAACCAGCTTCACCTATGGCAATGTGGCGGTAGAGGTTTTGAACACCCCTTATTCCATTCCTATCGACACAGGAAACAACAGCTCCGTTTGCTATATGATTACCATTAACGGAAAGAAGCTTCTGATTACCGGGGACCTTCCCTATGAAGCGGCAGGGAAACTGATGGAAGAAAGAGGTGCCGATAAGCTTAAAGCGGATATCGTGCAGATGGCTCATCACGGACAGCATGGCGATCCTTTGCCTTCTATAGTGCGGTAAATCCCAGATATAGCTTTTATGGCCCAGCTCCCAGGAACTTTGGAACAAGCGTAAGGATGCCTTCACTGAAGACCAGGAAAGCTATACCGTGGCTTTGACCAAATTCTGGATGAATAAGCTGGGTGTGGAGAAGAACTTCGTTATGGCGGATGGAAACTGGGTACTGAAGTAAGGTGGAAAAGCCCTGTGCCCATAAAGAAAAAGTGCTGTATCCTAAAGAAATAGTTTTGTATCGTTGAAGAGAAAAAGCCTCGTATCCTTAGAGAAGACTTGCTTTTTTACCCAAGAATCTTTATACTTAAGAGAAAGTTTTTGGGGAAAGGATAAAAATATGGAACAGTGGAATGTAGAAGCTTTCAGAGATAGAGCTAAGAAGTTCACAGAAGATGCAAGAGCATTAAGCAATGATTTTCAATATGCCATTGGCTTAAGAGAGAAGCAGAAAGAAGGAGAAGATATGAAGAAAAAGATTTGTACCGTACTGGCCATCATCGGTGGAATCATCGCTTTTTGCGGATTGGCTTACGGCGTATATCGTTTGCTTGCTCCGGATTATCTGGAGGATTACGAAGACTACGATGATTTAGAGGATGAAGATTATCTGGAAGAGGAATAATCTTATTGCATAGTGCTTTTAGGTGAAAGAAAAAGAGGCAGTAGCCTCTTTTTTATACAGAGCTTGGTGGTGGTTGAAGATTTTGACATTCGATTCATTTTAGAGTGCAATATTTAAAGTGCGGCCTTTTTACGTTTAAACGTTGAAAAGACATCGTGAATAAAATGATTAGAGAAACATAAAATGAACAAAATGCACCAAAAAAATGGTGCAAATAATAGCATTTTATGCTATACTAAGAAAAAAATAAGGAGGTCTTATGATAGGAGAAAATATTCGAAAGCTTAGACATACACAGGGACTTACCCAACCTGAGTTTGCGGAAAGAATTGGTGTTTCTCGCAATAGCTTAAGTCGATATGAAAATGGAAGTAGTCCTATTTCAACGGATATTATCGATCGGATTTGCCAAGCGTTTCAAGTTTCTTATAGAGAAATAGTAGGAGAAGAAAAGATGATTAACCCACTGGAAGAATACCAACTAAGCTCCAAAAATAGATTTATTTAAAGAGCGGGCAGCATCTATTCTGGCCAGACTATACCATTTTCAAGATAAACATGCCATAGCATTTGATGATGAGAAAAATCCATGGGTTTTTACTGGGAGATGATTTGTCTATGATTTTACAAGATAAAAATCTATACTATTCAGAGCATCGAAGAGCTGGAACGATATCAGGGATATTTGGATGGCATTGAAAGAATGTTGGATTTGGCGGAACAACAGAAAGGCCGAAGGAAGATTAAAACTGTTACAGGAACGAAATGGTAATACAGGAGAAGAGTAGAGAATTTTTCCTTTAAAAAAAGGGTCAAAAAGAAAGAGGTCAGGAGATATGGCAAAAAGAAAAATACAAATAGCAAAATAGAGGAGGCTGTGCAGCAGCAGGAAAAACACTGGTGCCAAAATCAGGATCGTTGCGGCGGCTGCTTTTATCAGGAAATTCCCTATGAAGAGGAAGTGGCGAAAAAGGAGCAGGAGATTCGAGACTTATTTGAACCGGTGATTCAGGGAAACTATCTTTTTGAGGGCATCATTTCTTCTCCAAAGAAAGAAGCCTACCGTAATAAGATGGAATTTTCCTTTGGGGATCAGGAAAAGGATGGCCCCCTTTGCTTGGGATTGCACCAAAAAAAGAAGCTTTTTTTCAACATTTTTAAATACGGAAGACTGCCGCCTGCCCCATCCGGATATGGGAGAGATTTTATTGGCTACAAGACTGTATTTTCAAGAGCAGGGACTTGGCTATTATCACAAAAAGCGCCATGAGGGATACCTTCGGCATCTCTTAATCAGAAGGGCGGAGAAGACGGGAGAGATTTTACTCTCTCTGGTGCATAGTACCCAGCTTCCTAGGGAAGAGGAAGAAAAGATTTTAAGCGGCTGGAGAGATAGACTGCTTTCCTTGGAAAAAGGAAGGGAAAGTTGGAAGGAAGCTATGCGGGCATTTTGCATACGAAAAATGACAGCTTGGCGGATGCAGTCATTAACGACGGAACAGAGGCGCTCTACGGAAAAAGACTATTTTTACGAGGAGCTACTTGGTTTAAACTTTAAAATCACACCATTTTCCTTCTTCCAAACCAATACTCTAGGGTGCAGAAAAGCTCTATGCCAAGGTACAGGAGTACTCCAGCTTTTCCGAAAATGCAGAGGAGAAACCTGTGATTTACGACCTTTATTCCGGAACCGGCACCATTACCCAGCTGATGAGTAAGGTGGCAAAGCAGGCAATCGGGGTGGAAATCGTGGAAGAGGCAGTGGAAGCCGCCAAGGAAAATGCCAAGGAAAATCAGGTGGAGAACTGTATCTTCTATGCCGGAGATGTGCTGAAGGTGCTGGAGGCAGGGCAGGGAGAGACAGAGCTTCCCTATCCGGACTTTATTATTGTGGATCCTCCAAGAGACGGAATGCATAAGAAGGCCTTGGAAAAAATCATTTCCTACGGAGTGAAGCGACTGGTCTATGTGGCTTGTAAGCCCAAGAGCCTGGCAAGAGACTTGGAAGCTTTACAAAATGACGGATATAAGGTACAAAAGTTATGTGCTGTAGATATGTTTCCCAGAACCAATAATTGCGAGGTGGTGGCGTTGTTGGAGAAAGAGGAATCGTAGTTTGTATATATAGTAGTAAGGAGAGAAAAGGTGTTAAAAAGAATTTTAAATATTTCATTGGCTTATGTTGGAGTTGTTATCGGTGCCGGATTATCCTCCGGTCAGGACTTGATGCAATACTTTGTCAGTTTTGGTAAGTGGGGGATTATAGGAACCATTGTTCTTGGTATCATAAGTGTAGTTTTTGGTAAAATTATCATTACGCTAGGCAGTTATTTCCGATCTAATGATCACTCTGAAGTTCTTTCACAAATAGCCGGACCGATTACGAATAAAATCCTTGATATAGCTTTAATCGTTTCTTGCTTTGTAGTCGGTTTTGTTATGATTGCCGGAGCCGGTTCAAACCTTAATCAGCAGTTCGGTCTCCCATTTTGGGCAGGAGGATTGTTGTGTGCTGCACTAATAATCATTGTCAGCTTTCTTGATTTCGAAAAAATTACTGGTGTACTTGGAATATTTACACCCATAGTTTTTTTATCATGATTATAATTATTGCAGTCCACACTTTTTACAAATCGGAGCTTTGATTTCGATGAATTAGAAGCAATTTCAGCCACAATCCCTAGTCCAATGCCAAAATGTATGGATTTCTTTACTAAATTATTTTTGCACTTGCGGTAATGACGGCAGTCCCTATGGCTTTTTGTACTAGGCGGATCCATTATGAGGATTGGTGTGGCAGAGAAAAAGCGGTATTTTTAGGGCGGTCTTGGTGTTAGCATTATTATTACTGTTGTAACTTGTGTCTTATATGCAAATGTTAAACTAGCTTCTACAGTTGATATGCCCATGTTAGCAATCGCTGAACAGATTCACCCCATTTTTTTCGCTAATATATGCTTTTGTCATCTATGGGCTAATTTTTTTAATACAGCTTTCAGCTTATTCTATGCATTGGCAAAAACGCTTCTCTTCAGACAATCCTAAGCGTTTCTATCCCATTTTGATTGGTACTGTAGTAATAGGATATGCGTTATCCTTTATGGGCTTTAAAGAATTAGTGTCTATTATGTATCCAATTTTGGGATATATTGGCTTTGTGATGCTTGCGATATTAACTATTGCATGGATAAAAAGAAAAATCAAATATAAAAGGCGAGAAATTTTTAAGACGTAAAATGATACGATTGATTACTAAGAAATATGATGATAATCAAGATTATACAATTAAAGATAAAGAAAAAAATTTCATCAGCTGGGCGAAGATTCAATTGTTGATACGCAGAGTATTAAGAGTGATATTAGGATCTTATTAAAGAGGAATTTAACGATGATACAAGATAAATGATGGAGGGTTTTGTGCGTTGAGTATGGTTTTTTCATACTCTCTAAAAATGCAGCAATACGCAAAAATTTTATGAGTATAATTGATTTCGATCCACGAATAGAGTACAATTAACTCGTTATAAAAATGCGTATTGCCGCAATAATTTTACAAATATAAAGGCACGAGATGATTATTAAACGTAAGATTTACATAGAAGATTTCTTATTAGATCCGGAATCGTTAGAAAAATAAGAAAATAAAAGATGAGTAATAAATTGTATCCTCAATCAAGCAACGAGCTTGAAACTTTGTGTTCCCATACTAGCGACAATGAACAGGAGTTTCACGATTCACCCGAAGAGTATTTCATGCGGGGCTAGCTTCCGATAATCGGGCTTGTCACGCTGCTCTTGTTTCACTGAGATCATATGATTCAGGATAATACTACCGGGGCGTATCCTGGAGAGAAGGGGAGGAAACACATGTTAAAGTATTTGATTATCGGCGCGGGCGGGGTCGGCGGCACACTTGGCGCCTATCTGCTTCGCGCGGGACTTTCGGTGAGTTTTCTGGCACACGGCAAGACCTTGGAGGCACTTAAAAAGAAGGGACTCGCGCTGGTAAAGGACAGCGGTGAGGAGACTTTTTCGCCGGTCGCTGCGTTTGATGAGACAAGTTACAGCGAGACGCCGGATGTCATTTTCCTCGCGCTGAAGTCCTATTCGATTGACAGCGTCCTGCCGTTTCTAGAGCGCGTCGCCACGGAGCACACGGTCATCATCCCGCTCTGCAATGTCTTCGGGACGGGAGAGAAGTTACAGAAAAAGTTGGAGAAGCCGCTGGTCACGGACGGCTGTATTTATGTGATGGGCAATGTCGAGGAAGCGGGCAGAATCCGTCAGCTCGGCAGCTTAATGCGCGTGGTTTACGGCGTCCGGAAACCGGAGGAGGCGCGCCCTGTCTTCGAGGAAGTGAAGGCGGATCTCACGCGGGCGGGTGTCGAAGCGGTGCTGAGTGACAACATCCGCCGCGACTGCATGAAGAAATTTGCCTACCTCTCGCCGCACGGTGCGGTCGGCACTTACTTCTATATCACGGCGGCGCATTTGCAGCGCGAGGGCGAGTACCGGAACTTTTATCGTGGCCTGGTACGCGAAGTGCTTGCGATTGCGGAGAAGATGGGCATCGCCATGGACGGCTACAGTGAGGCGGACAGCCTGAAGGTGGTGGACGGACTTGCGCCCGAGATGACCACCTCGTTTCAGAAGGATGTCGCGGACATGAGGAAGTCCGAGGTCGACGGGCTTATTTATGAAGTGCAGCGCCTCGGGAAGCGCTACGGGATCGAGACGCCCTATTACGATAAGGTGATTGAGTCCCTGCAGGCGCGCAGCGTGGAGTGAGCCATGGGAAACTGGGAAAAGCAGGGCAGTGCCTGGCAGTACCGTGAGAGCGGTGTGCTGAGCACCGGCTGGACCTTGATTGACGGCAAGTGGTACTACTTCGGCAGTGAGACTTATTCGAGATCTCGAATAAGTCTCATACACGCAGAAAATTTGTAGAGATCGTGAAGGCGACCCGAAAAGGGTAAGCCCTGACTCCGGCGCAAGCACTAGCAGCCGAAGCAATCCGCATGATTGACATAATTTATCATCGGGACAATAGCTTTAAAGAATCATCTACAGAAGAGAGACCAACGAACAGGCAACAGACTGTAGCGCCACTGGTAGATGCTTTAATCCCTCTGGATAATAATGACGCAGAGAGAAGCATAAGAAGCTTCTGCGTTGGAAAGCATTCCTGGCACATCATCGATTTCGTACGAGAAGCCTCTGCCAGTGCCCTTCTATACAGCATTGCGGAAAGCGCAAAGGCAAACCAACTAAAGCCCTACGAATACTTTACATACCTACTAAAGGAACTCTCCAAATATCCAAGAGAAAAATGTTCCTGAGGAGGAGCTGAAATAACTGATGCCTTGGTCGGAGGCACTACCGGATAGCTGTAGAAAGAATAAAAAGAAGGTAAAGAAAAATCTGCCATCCTGAGAGCAGGCAGACGGACAGGTTATTTACCATTTACGAGACATCCGGTTCGGAGGGTGTATCATGAACAAAATGTTGAAGGGATTATTATGGGAAAGATGAAAAAAACATGAAAACGGTTGATGAAATACATAATAAATTGTATCCTCAATCAAGCAACGAGGTTGAAACTTTGTGTTCCCATACTAGCGACAATGAATTGCGACGTGGTGGCGTTGCTGGAGAAGGAGGAATCGTAGAATTCATCATTTTGGGTAGTTTTGCAAGCATTTGGCTTTGTGGAAGATGTTGGCGAAGGAAGAACAAGGAACCTAAAAAATTTTCATACAAGAGGTGTGATTATGTCAAATAAAGCTTTACAATTTACCAAGCGGTTATTGATGATGTAAAGGGGATTATTTGCTCCGGCATGGAAAGTGCATACAATGCCACAAACCGTGCAATAGTACTAACCTATTGGAATGTGGGCAGACGAATTGTAGAACAGGAACAGCGCGGTAATCAGCGAGCCGAATATGGCGCGGCCATGATGGATGCACTGGCAACAGAGCTGACTAAAGAATATGGAAAAAGTTATTCCAAAAGAAATCTTCAGTATTTCCGCAAATTTTATCAGTGCTTTCGGATATTGAGATTGTGAACTCATGCGTTCACAATCTGACTTGGACACATTTTCGCAGTCTATTACGAGTCGCGGATGAGGATGCCAGAGTTTGGTACATGAGCGAGGCGGCTCATGAAAACTGGAATGTGAGAATGCTTGACCGAAATATCAGTACGCAGTATTACCACCGCCTGTTGCAGTCTCCCAAAAAAGAAGCTGTTATTGCAGAAATGAAGCGGAAAAATGACCAATTTCCCAAAACACATTTTGAGCTTGTAAAAAGTCCTGTTGTTGCAGAGTTCCTAGGATTTAAAGATGAGGGAAGCTATCTGGAAAGTGATTTGGAGTCTGCAATTTTGTCCCATATCCGTGATTTTCTTATGGAAATGGGTAGAGGCTTTGCTTTCGTGGCAAGACAGCAGCATATTGTTACAGAAACAGAAGATTATTTTATCGATCTTGTTTTCTATAATATAGAATTGAAATGTTATGTGCTGGTAGATTTGAAGATGGGCAAAATTACTCATCAGGATGTTGGGCAGATTGATATGTATGTCCGTATGTATGATGATTTGAAACGCACCGCCGGAGATAATCCGACAATTGGTATACTGCTATGTTCGGAGACAGACGAGGATATTGCCCGCTATTCTGTTTTTGCACGATAATAACAGGCTGTTCATGTCGAAATATCTGACTTATCTACCTACCGAGGAACAGCTGAAGCAGGAAATTGAACGGCAGAAAGCTGTTTTCTATATGCAGCATCCCCTTCAAGTAGAGGAAGACGGTAAAAACAATGAGCTATGAGAGAAAAAATAGAGCAAACTGGATGAACTGATTCACCAAACTAAATTACTTGAACAGCCACAAAATAAAAAGTCAAATGCTTGCAGTTGCGCACAGTATTGACATTTTTTTTAGCCAATCTATAATAAAAAATGAACAACGGGGAGCTCGTTGAGAGCTGAGAGTGGATTGAACAATCCTGACCCATAACCTGATTTGGATAATGCCAACGTAGGGAAATAGTCCGCTAAGGGACAGGTACTTATGATTCTTCATTCAGAATCTCATGGGTCCATGAATTCTACGCTATCCTTTTTGGGGATGGCGTTTTTTTATTCCACTTAATAAGCCCTCGTCCATCAGTCAGCCGGCAAAAGTAGTGTACAGAAAGAAAGGAGCAAAAAGTGAAGGAATGTTTGGAAAATGTCAGAAGAAAAGCCCCATTGGTGCATAACATTACAAATTATGTAACGGTAAACGATGTGGCAAATGTGATCCTGGCCATAGGTGCCAGTCCGATTATGGCAGATGATCGGGAAGAGGTGGAAGAAATTACAGCGATTTGTGGTGGATTGAATATCAATATCGGAACCCTGAATCAAAGAACCATAGAGTCCATGCATTTGGCAGGAAAAAAAGCCAATGCTCTTGGACATAAAAATACTCTTGGATCCTGTGGGGAGCAGGAGCTCCGTCCTAGGACAAAAACAGCTCTTTCATTAATGAAGGAAGTGCATTTTGATGTAATTCGGGGAAATGTCTCCGAAGTGAAAGCTTTGGCATTAGGAAGCCAATCCACAAAAGGCGTAGATGCGGATGCTGCAGATGTGGTGAGAGAGGAAAATCTTCCGCAGATGCTATCCTTTGCGAAAGAATATGCCAAAAAGTTTCGGTACTATCATCGCCATTACAGGCGCTATCGACCTGGTGACAGATGGGGAGAGGGCTTACGTTATTCGGAATGGGTGCAAAGAAATGAGCAGGATTACCGGTACAGGCTGTCAGCTTTCCGGCCTGATTACCGCATTTTTAGTGGCTAATCCGGACAAGGCCTTGGAGGCAGTTGCCGCAGCCACCTGTACCATGGGGCTTGCCGGAGAAATCGGGAAAGCTCATTTGCAGGAAGGAGAAGGAAATGCCGGTTATCGGAATCGTATTATAGACGCCATCAGCCTGATGACAGGGGAAGAGCTGGAAAAAGGAGCGAAGTATGAAATTCGATAAAGACTCCCTCTTGCTGTATGCGGTGACGGACCGACATTGGCTTAAGGGAAGAAGCTTAAAAGAAGATGTGGAGTCTGCCCTTAAGGGTGGCGCAAGCTTTATCCAATTACGGGAAAAGGAAGACATGGTCTTAGACCATGATGCCTATCTTCAAGAAGCCCTGGAAATAGGAAAGCTTTGCAGAAGCTATGGAGTTCCCTTTGTTTTGGATGATGAGGTGGAATTGGCTATAGAAGCGGATGCGGACGGCGTTCATGTGGGCCAGGAGGACATGGAAGCGGGAAGGGTTCGGGAAAAACTGGGAAAAGAGAAAATCCTGGGGGTATCGGTACAGACCGTGGAGGAAGCCATTCTTGCCAAGGAAAGAGGGGCAGACTATCTGGGAGTGGGGGCAGTGTTCCCCACAGGATCCAAAAAAGATGCGGTGGATGTGAGTTTAGAAACTCTAAAAGCGATTTGTGAGGCGGTGGATCTTCCGGTGGTGGCTATCGGCGGCATCAGCAGAGACAATGTGATGGAATTAAAGGGGAGCGGGATTGCAGGAATAGCCGTGATTTCTGCGATTTTTTTGCAAAAGCCGGATATAGAGGGGGCTGCGGCGGATTTACGAAAGCAGTGCCTAAAAGCGCTATTTCCGGAAAAGGAGCGATAGGAGATTAAAGCTTTTCTGTTGGCTGGAAGAATGATAGAGCATAAACCGACTCTCAATCAGGAAAATTTAGGGTGGCAAGGTACTCTTAAAAGAAAGAAGGTAGGAAAATGAGAACAGCATTAAGTATTGCAGGAAGTGACTCCAGTGGCGGTGCGGGCATTCAGGCGGATATCAAAACCATGACCATGAACGGCGTTTATGCCATGACAGCCATTACCGCCTTAACGGCACAGAACACCTGTGGCGTGAGGGGGATTGTGGAAACAAGTCCGGATTTTCTGGGACAGCAGTTGGATGCGGTTTTTGAAGATATTTTCCCGGATGCAGTAAAGATTGGGATGGTCTCCTCAAAGGCACTGATTGAAGTGATTGCGGAAAAATTGAAATTCTATGGGGCTAAGCATGTTGTTGTGGATCCGGTAATGGTGGCAACCAGCGGCGCAAGACTTATAGAGGATGGGGCCCTTGATGCCTTAAAAAGGAAGCTTCTTCCTTTGGCTACGGTCATTACCCCAAACATTCCGGAGGCGGAAATCCTGACGGATAGCAGTATTAAAGATGCCGTTGGGATGGAGCAGGCAGCTCGCAGTCTTTCAGAAAAATACGGATGCTCAACCCTGGTAAAGGGAGGACACAGTATTAATGAAGCCAATGATGTGCTGTTTACTATAGGGACAAGTAAAGAAATCTGGTTTCAAGGGGAAAGAATTTCAAATCCCAATACCCACGGTACCGGCTGTACCCTATCCAGCGCCATTGCTGCCAACCTTGCCAAGGGCATGGAATTGGAAGAGGCCATAGAGAATGCCAAGGCTTATCTTTCCGCTGCTCTGGCAGCCATGCTGGATTTAGGGAAGGGTTCAGGCCCCTTGGCACATAATTACAAAATTTTAAGTGAATCGTAAAGATGAAAAGGAGAGTATAGTAATGGAAAAGACAAGAAAACAAAAATTTGACGGATTTGCCAATCTTTATGACGAGTGGTTTATGAAGAACGAAAATCTGTTTACCAGTGAACTGAGACTTTTTGAAAAAGGCTCTAGGAGACATTCAGGGAAAGAAGATCCCTGTCCGTAGGATGCGGAAGCGGACTTTTTGAGAGTTACATAGACAGTTCCCATATTGAAGGTGTTGAACCATCAGAAGATATGGGGAAGATTGCGGAGAAGCGGGGCGTGAAGATTCTTCAGTATGGCCTGATTGAGGATGTGGAACTAAAGGAGGAGAGCTATGACATCATCTATTTTAACGGAAGCTCCAGTTATATAGAAGATTTAAGTCCTGCTTACGGAAAATGCCTGAAGGCTTTAAAGAAAGAGGGAAAATTGATTCTGTTGGACGTTCCCAAGGAGAGTGCCTTCGGATTTATGTATCTTCTGGCCAAGAGTGTAAATAGCTATGAGCATGAATACTTGAAAGGTACTATGCCGGACTTGCCTTATCCCCTTGGCTTGGTATCCACGGGAGTGTGGCATACCACGGAAGAGAAAATTAAGGTTTTGAAAAACCTGGGCATTCAAAACTTTTCCTTCTACCAGACCCTTTTGAAAAATCCCATGTATACCAATGAGGAGCCGGAGGAAGTAGTAGAGGGCTATCAAAGCGGGAGGATATGTTGCCATTATTGCGGAAAAAGTAAGGGTGAACTGAGATGAAACTATCGGAACTTCTCTATGAGAAGACAGAGAGCCTCTGGCTTTCCTCTACGGAAGAGCCTTTTTTGATAAAAATGGCGGAAGGGACTCTGGATCAGAGCCTTTTCCGCAACTACATGCTACAGGATTATTTTTATATTCTGGAATACATCAAGATTCTTAAAGAACTGCGTTCTCTTGCGAAAAAGCCTGCCATGCAGCGTTTTATGGAGGAGATTATTTCTGTTACCGAGAAGGAGTGCTTCTTGGTTCATATTCCGGAAATGAAGAAGCTGGGCATAGGGGATGAAGAGAGAGAAAAGACTAAGGCTTGCCAGGTAGTCTGGGACTATACTTCTTATATCCATAAACAAGTCAAGGAGGAAGGATTTTTGGCAGGACTTACGGCATTGCTACAGTGCTCCTGGAGCTATGCGTATATAGGGCGCAAAATGACGGAAAAGTACGGGAGTACCATACCATTATCTCCGTATAAAGCATGGTTTGAAGCCTATTCAGTAAAAGAGTATGTAGAGGCCAATCAACTGTGGATAGACAGTTTAGACAGAGAATGGGAAGCAGTGAAATCTGAGAATATAGGACAAGAAGCGGAAACTACAGAGAAACTTTGCAGGATTTTTCAGAGATGTGCAGAATATGAACTTTTGCTATGGCAGAGCCTATATCAAGGCATTACGAAAATAAAAGGTATAGGAGGTGGAAATTGATTAAGGGAGTAATATTTGATATAGACGGAACCCTTCTGGATTCCATGCCTCTATGGAATCATTTAGGAGAGCGTTATCTTCAGAAATTGGGCTTTACAGAAGAGGAGACAGAGGGGCTTAGCCAAAGGATTTCTACTATGCCCTTTGCAGAGGGAATTCATTATATAAAGAAGGAATATTCTCTGGATATTGCAGAAGAAAGGATTCGAGAACAGCTTCAGGAAATGATAGCAGGGGCTTATCGCGATGAGATAGCCTTAAAAGCGGGAGCTAAAGAATATTTACAATTTCTGAAGGAGCGTGGAATTCCCTGCATCCTTGCAACAGCGGGAGACGCTTCTTTGGCTACCGCTGCCCTAAAACGGCTTAAGGTATGGGAAGAGTTTCAGGGCCTTTTGCTCTGTGAAGACTTTTAAGACCTCAAGCAGGAAGCAAAGATCTATTTTTTTGCGATGGAGCGACTTTCCTTATCTCGACCGGAGGAGGTATTGGTTTGTGAAGATGTGCTCCATGCCGTCAAAAGCGCGAAACAGGCAGGATTTCAGGTTTGCGGAATCCTGGATGAGGCGAATAGGGAAGATTGGGAGAAGATTCAGAAGATGGCAGACCTTACGGCTAAGGATTTTTATGAACTTGTCTGCTATTCTTGACTGCGGTGGGTAATAGAGTAAAGATTTTGTCAGTTGATAAAGAAATAAAAAGAGGGTAATATAATACATCTTGAAAGAATATTACTTGGGAAGTATAATTTATGTAAATAAAGGATTGACATTAATTAGAATAGTTGGTACCTTTGATTGATGAAGTTTGGTGATTCTCCACCATTTTAAAAGAGAGAAACGATAAGGTTTGGTGATTCTCAGCCGATAAGTGGGAAGCGATAAGGTTTGAAGTGATCAGCGACCATGATAGCTGATGATAGAGGAAGGAGGCCTCTTGGCCTCCCTCTTTTTGTGAGGAGGTAAAATTGGACTTTAAAGAATTTCGTTTTGTATTCATAGATACAGCTTATTTGAAAATATTTACATAATTATGATTCTGAAATATTTTTTTCGGCAGATACAGACTATTCTAAAAAGCCACACTTAGGGAATTTTAATTAATTGTCATGGTAGAAAAATATGTAATTCCTCTTACTTCTGCAAAGCGAAAACATAGTGGATGGAGATGTGACAGCAACAAATTATCGTATATATGAAGAGATTGATATAAGGACAACTGTGACTGATAGATACGATGTTATTGTTGACCAAACCGATATTAATAAGTTACGGCAGAACGGTATTCCGGAAGAAGAGTTTGCTTTATCATAAGAAAAGAATTCTTTCTGTATTAGAAATTAAAAAGATGTTACCGGTAGTAGAAGGGGTATATTCTTATGCAGAATTAAGCACAAGATCAACTGAAATTGAAGACGAACAAAGAAGAAACTTAATGATAAAAAGAGTATTTCTTCTGTAAAAATAAAAAACCCAGATTGAAAGCAAGGCTAAAAAAATTTATGAAAGGCAAATAATGTCCGGTGTGGTTGCACCGTATCATTGCAATTATAAGCTTTTTAGAATCTGTAGCAGATGCGTATAAAAATGAATGAGTTTTTGAATTAGTAAATATTTCCTCAAAATATTCTCATCAAATCATTACTCTATAGCAAAATTGATGCTTTTTATGGTAAAACTTCCAGATACAATTAAACATTTTGTACAGGAGGAATTTTATGAAGAAAAAAATTATGTACCATGGCAGTATCACTGATGGTAGGACTTTCCCTGGTGGCATGCGGGGGAAATGCAAAGCAGGCTGAGACCGGGAAGGAGTCTGAGGCAGGAACAACGGCGGCAGAGGAAAAAGGAAGCGATTCTTCTGAGAAGGCTGAGGATGTGAAGGGCTCCGGAGAAGTTGTCGTATATTCTCCCAACTCCGACAGTGAGATTGCAGCGGTTGTACCTCTTTTTGAAGAGAAGACCGGCATTAAGGTAATCATTCAGTCCATGGGAACAGGAGATGTTCTGGCAAGACTGGAAGCGGAGAAGGATAACCCTCAGGCAGACGTAAACTGGGGAGCCATCAATATGTCTTTCTGGATGGGACAGCAGGATTTATACGAGAAGTATGTTTCTCCCAATGATGCGAAGTTACCAAAGGAATATCAGAATCCTAACGGATATTTTGAGTATACAAAGCTTTCCGGTTCCGCAGCGCTTCTTTTAAACAAGGATGTTTTTAAAGAGCTTGGCCTGGATGCGGAGAAGTTCAATTCCTACGAGGATTTGTTGGAGCCGAAGTTAAAGGGACACATCGCTATGGGTGATCCTACCAACTCTTCCAGTGCCTGGGCAGAGCTCACCAATATGCTTTTGGTAAAAGGTAAAGAACCTTATGATGATGCCGCTTGGGATTGGGTAGCAAAATTTGTGGATCAGCTGGATGGCACCATTCTTTCCTCCTCTTCCCAGATTTACAAGGGAACTGCTGATGGAGAGTATGCAGTGGGTGTTCTTATGAGGATCCCTGCGTAAGCTTGCTGGAAGACGGTGCAGAGAATTTAAGAGTGGTTTATCCTTCTGAAGGTGCTGTATGGTTACCTGCCGGTGTAGCAATCGTAAAGGGTGCTAAGAACGAAGAAAATGCCAAGAAGTTTATCGATTTCTTGATTTCTGAAGAAGGACAGGAAGCTCTGAAGGATACCACCATTCGTCCGGTTATGACCTCTGTGGAAAATACCTCCGAGTTCATGCCTCCATTCTCCAAGATTAAAGTAGCTTATGAAGATATTAAGCTGGTAGCGGAGAAGAAGGAAGAGTGGCAGAGCCGTTGGCAGGAGTTGGTAAAAAAGTAAAGAGTTAGAATAGGGGCTGTAAAAAAATAGTTTCAATATTCTATTTTTTTACAGCCCTTTTTATAAAGGGGAAGATTTTATGAGCGTGAATATTCGAATTCAGAATGCGGTAAAGAAATATGGGGACAATGTAGTGATTCCGGATTTGTCCTTAGATATTAAAGAAGGAGAGTTTTTTACCCTGCTGGGACCTTCAGGTTGTGGAAAAACGACTTTGCTTCGTATGATTGCAGGCTTTAACTCCATTGAGGGTGGAGATTTTTATTTTGGTGATAGAAGAATCAATGATTTAGACCCTTCCAAGAGAAATATTGGAATGGTTTTCCAAAACTATGCGATTTTCCCGAACATGACCGTAGAAAAAAATGTGGAGTTCGGTTTAAAGAATAGAAATGTATCCAAGGAAGAAAAGAGTGGGAGAAGTCAAGAAGTTTCTGAAGCTGATGCAGATAGAAGACTTTGCGGAACGTATGCCGGAGAAGCTTTCCGGCGGGCAGCAGCAAAGAGTAGCTTTGGCAAGAGCTTTGGTGATTAAGCCGGATGTGCTTTTGATGGATGAGCCCTTATCCAATCTGGATGCCAAGTTAAGAATCGAGATGCGTACCGCCATTAAACAGTTGCAGAACAGTATCGGCATTACCACGGTTTATGTTACCCACGACCAGGAAGAGGCAATGGCGGTATCCGACAGAATTGCGGTATTTAACCATGGGGTGATTCAGCAAATCGGAACCCCCAAGGCCTTGTATCAAAGACCGGCAAATCTGTTCGTAGCCAACTTTATCGGTCACAGCAATGAGCTGGAAGGAAGCTTGACAAAGGAAAAACGGTCAAATGGTGATTTCTGTTTGTGATGATTATTCCTTTGTCTTAAACAATGTAAAGGAAGAGCATTGTCAAGAGGGAGTACTTCCTGTAAAGCTTGCAGTAAGACCGGAGGAGTGGATTATTCAGGAAGAAACAGAGCTGGGTATAGCAGGAACGATTATTGACAGCATTTTCTTAGGCTTAAATACCCACTATTGGATTCAGTTAAGTAACGGTAAAGAAGTGGAGGCGGTGAAGGAATCCGAAATTGACTCTATTTTGCCTAAGGGAAAGAATGTAAAGCTGCAGATTAAGAGCCATAAGGTCAATGTTTTCTTGGAAGGCGGCAGTGAAAATATTCTTCAGGGCGTGCTGTAGGGAGAGGAGAGAACGGATGAAAACAAACAAAAAATGGGAAATCTGGACCTTCATCTCTATGACCATCTTAATCGTTTACCTGATTTTTATGATCTATCCCCTGTCCACCCTCCTTCGAAATTCCATGATATTAAAGGAGGGCGGTGTAGGCTTTGCCAATTTCCAAAGCTTTTTTGCAAAAAGCTATAACTTGCAAACGATTTACCATTCCTTTGCAGTGAGCTTTTGTGCCACCATTATTACTTTGATTGTGGGAATTCCCCTGGGCTATTTCCATAGCTTTTATAAAATCAAGGGACAGAAGATTCTACAGGTTTTTATCATCTTATGCGGTATGTCTGCTCCCTTTATCGGTGCTTATTCCTGGATTCTTTTTAATGGGAAGAAACGGTTTGGTTACCCAGCTCTTTAAAAACCTCTTTGGCATTAAGCTTCCTACCATTTACGGTTTTTAGAGGCATTATGATTGTAGAGTGTATGCAGTTATATCCTCTGGTGTTCCTGTATTTTTCAGCGGCTTTAAAGAACATTGACAATACCCTTTTGGAAGCTTCCGAAAATATGGGCTGTTCCGGATGGAAACGCTTCCTCACTTTGGTCATTCCTCTCTGCGCACCCTCCATTATTGCGGCAACCCTAATGGTATTTATGCGGGCCTTTGCAGACTTTGGTACACCGCTGTTTATCGGAGAAGGCTATAAGACCTTCCCTGTGGAAATCTATAACTCCTTTATGAGTGAGACGGGATCGGATAAGCACTACGCCTCTGCGGTGGCGGTGATTGCTATTGTGATTACCACCATCATTTTCCTGATTCAAAGATTTATTAACAGCCGTTTTTCCTTTTCCATGAATGCCCTGCATCCCATTGAAAAGAAGCCGGCAAAGGGAATCAAGGGGGTACTGATTCACCTGTATTGCTATATGGTGGTGATTATCGCCTACGCCCCTCAGGTTTATGTAATGTATACCTCCTTCCTGAAAACCAAAGGTAAGAGATTCCTGAAGGAGTTTTCCGTACAAAGCTATATTGATGCCTGGAAGTTCCTGGACAATGCCATTCCCAATACCTTTATTATTGCCGGAACATCTTTGATTTTGATTATTATCCTCAGTATTATGGTGGCCTATCTGGTGGTAAGAAGAAATAACTTTTGCCAACAAGCTGATTGATACCTTGTCCATGATTCCTATGTTATTCCTGATCGGTAGTAGGTATTTCTTTGGTACTGGCTTTCAGCAGGAAGCCTATTGTGCTGGTGGGAACCTTTGCCATTATGATTGTGGCCTTGGTGATTCGGAGGAACTCCTATACCATACGTTCTTCCATTGCGATTTTACAGCAAATCCCCATGTCCATAGAGGAGGCAGCGATTTCTCTGGGGAAGCAGTAAAATGAAGGCTTTCTTTGCGGTAACCATGCCCATGATGATTAACGGTATTCTTTCCGAGCCCTGCTTTCCTGGATCAGTATTATTACGGAGCTGTCTTCCGGTATCATCCTGTATAACTATAGGACTACAACCTTGACGATTCAGATTTATACCTATGTTTCCAGAGGATCTTACGGTATTGCGGCGGCAATGGCGACCATTTTGAGCCTGATGACCAGTATATCTTTGATTGGACTAATGCTGTTCTCAAAGAATAAAAATGTGATGTTCTAAAGGGAAAAGGAAAAGTCCCTTGGAAAAAAAGTTGAGAAAACTGGAAAAAGTCCCTTGAAAAAGTTGAGAAAACTGAAAAAGTCCTTGAAAAAGTTGCTTTTACTTCTATCATTAGCATACATCGGTCTTGTAGGAGGGAGTATGCAAAAAGGAAGATTGAAAAAGCAACTTTTGAATTGGAAAAAAATAGTAAGGAGAGAAACCCTCATCCTGAAGGGATGTAGGCAGTGCGGGAAGACCTGGTCTGTGAATGCCTTTGCACAAAGAGCAGTATAAAAACGTGATTTACCTGAATTTCTTTGAAAATCCCAATTACAATGAGATTTTTTTCAGGTGCTTTAGAGGTGATCATCTCACGATGATGATGAGTGTATTTCGGGACCGGGCATCTCTTTTGAAGCGAATGAAACGATTATTATTCTGGACGAGATTCAAGAATGCCCGGAAGCTAGAACAGCTCTAAAGTTCTTCAAGTTGGACGGACGCTATGATGTGCTGTGTACTGGTTCTTTGCTGGGCGTAAAGGGCTATGGAGAAAGACCAGCCTCCATCCCGGTGGGATATGAAAGCATCTTGGAAATGTATCCTTGGATTTTTGAAGAGTTTTTATGGGCAAATGGGATTGAGGGAAGAGATTGTCGCTATGCTTCAAGGCTATTTGCAAAGAGAAGAAAAAATTCCGGAAGCTTTACACCAAAGACTGCGAGAGCTGTTGCTTTCAGTATATTGTTGTGGGAGGAATGCCTAATGTTGTCCAGAACTTTGTGGATTCCAAGCAAATGAATCTGGTTTTTACAGATGCAAAGGGACATCCTTCATTCCTACCAGGATGATATGTTGAAATATGCTGAAAAGGTGGATAAGGGAAGAATTCGAGACTGTTTTAGCTCCATTCCGAAACAACTCAGTAAGGAAAAATAAAAATTTCAATATTCTCTTTGTGAAAAAGGGAAGCACTGCCTCTCAGTATCTTGGCAGCCTGCAATGGATAGAGGATGCGGGTATAATCAGCCGTTGTTATAATCTGACGACCCGGAATTGCCCCTGTCCGGTAATGCCATTCCGGATATTTTCAAAGTATATATGAATGATACAGGCTTGTTTGTAGCGATGCTGGATGATGGTACCCAATTCGATATTTTGCAGGGAAATCTTTATAGCTATAAAAGGTGCGATTTTTGAAAAAATCTAATTGCCGGAATTTTTCAAAAATGGGCAGAAAGCTTTTTATTATTTTCATAAAGACAGCGGTTTGGAAGTGGATTTTGTGATTCGTTATCAAGGGAAAGCGAACTTAGTGGAGGTGAAAAGCCTCCAACGGAAACACTGAAAAAGCACGAAGACCATCCTGAAAAATAAGGATAAGTATCATGTGGAGCAGGCTATTAAAATCGGAGATTATAATCTGGGACGAGAAGGGAGATATTGACGGTACCGCATTATATGGCGTTTTTTCTGAGGGGAGGTAAGGAAAATGAGCTAAGGCTCTATAGAATTTATCTATTAGGGATTCGTCAGTATGTTGATGAGCACATCTTCTGAAGAGGATGTGCTTTGTACAAAGGAATCGCTAAAAAACTTTATCCGGTTTATAAAAAATGCATAAAATGACGAAAAAAGATTGTAAGAAAATATATTGAATATGATGTTTCATGATAGGATTAAAAATAACTAAATAAGAACTTAAAATTTTTAATATGGATTAATGCTATTTTAGTTGTGAAAACAATTGTTGCTTTCATGAATGACGATATATGTCCTTCTGAATTGATATAACATAAGAAAACATTAATACTAAACTGCATCAATTAATGTATAACTAAAAAGGAGAAAAATGGTAGATCGGGAAATTCAATCATATTATCGAAGGAATGGCATTCGTTAGTTCACATTATCCTCAAGGTGATTTGAGAAGTCGGTACAACAAGTTATAGAACTTAGAGACTTCGATATTAAGCTAATGCTTGTTGGGCATTTTAGCAGAAAAGTTCTTTGTTGAATGTAATGATTCATAAGCCGAATTTTTAAGAAGCTCAAGGACCTCAAACTGCAATTACATGGAGTTGCTTTACGATGAAAGTGACAGTGCCTATGCCTATGATATCGATGGTAATAAAGAAATTATATCGGAGGACAAGGAGTATTCCCAATTAATTATAATCATTTGAATATCGCATAAATTCTCCTGTATTGCAAAAGCTTAATGATTTACCATTGTTGATACTCCGGGCTTTGATGCGGGATTGAAGCGCACACTAAGGCTTTAGCCAACTATATAGGCAAAGGCTCTGCCTACTTGATGGTGATTGATCGGAAAAGGGGAGAATAGATCAAACTAGTTTGGATTTTCTTCAAGAAATCTCTAACTATAGTCGGCAGATAGCAGTATTAATTATAAGTGCGATAAGATTACTAAAGAGGATGCTGATAATATACGAAGGTCAGAGATACACTTGAAATATGATTTACCATATAGTGTATTTACTATTTCAAAAAAGGATAGGGATATTTCGGATAAATTAGTATCAATAATTTCTTCCTTTAAGGCACAAGATGCTTTGATAAAGTCTTGAAAACACAAATATGTACTGAGTTAGTAAATATAGAAAAGATATTGTCCATCACTAGTGACAAATTATTTGGATACCTTGACTTAGATGCTGATATCCGAATGTATAAACGGATGGAGGAAAAATTATCCGAAATTTTTGAAACAAAACGGCAAGAAGCAAGTGAACATTGACAACGTTGTTCTTACAGTAATTTCTAGTATTAAAGGGCATTAAGTTTACAGGCTGGAGAGCATTGTAGAGGCTCTTCTTGCAGGAATAAGGGCTGCGGAAGCCATTGTGGAAACTATTCGCCCAGTTATTTTGAGGCAATGAAGGAAATAAGTAGTTTGGAAATTGATGGAATTGTAGAAGCTCTCGACTCGGATTAGTGAGGAATTAGAGCAGCGTGATTTAACAGAAGTGGCTCTTAATTTAGCAAATAATCTAAAAGAAATTTTTCAACAAGGGCTTTGATACTAAAGCAGGAGGGCTTTAGATATTTTAGATAAATCAAACATATTTATCATGCGTCATGGGAATTGCAGCCATAACGACAAGTATAGCAGCTCCCTGGCTTGAATTATCATTATTATATTGCCGATATTATAGGACTACTCAGAGGATTTTCGGAGAAAATGAATCAGATGCGGCAAAACGAAAGTTTATAAAAATGTAATTCCTCAAATTACTCAAAATTATATCCAATGGTTCAACAGAACGTGACAAATACGACGAATATAGTGTTAGAGGAATATCAAAAGATGCTAAATGAGAAGATAGAGCAAATTAAGAAGAATCTCTGAAGCCGAAGCAAAGAAAAATCAAAACAGAGGATTTTGAAAAGTATAAGACAACTTAAAGACTGATATAGAGCAAATTAATACACTAGTAGAAGAAATGAGGTAATAAGGATTTAATTATGAACAGGCAGAAGAATATGTACAAGAAGCAAGAAAAGTTGAAAATATACTTTCTGGAGCATCAGGAACTTTTGATGAAGAAAAACTTATTGAGTATAGGGAAAGAACAAACAGTTATCTGTGCACAAACCAAAAGTAATTCAAGAAAATTAAGCTGGAATTGTTGGAGCGGTCAGCGGGAAAGTCCTCATTCTTAAATGCTGCTTTTTGATGGAAAAGATTATCTTCCTAAAGCAGCGACACCTATGACGGCGGCATTGACAAAATTACTATTCGGATCAACCGAAGGCGGGATTCATTTTTATGACAAGGAAGGTTGGCAAGATATTGAGATAAAATCCAAAGCTTGTGATGAGAAATTAGAAAAGCATAACGATTATGTGAAAACTGGAAGAGGAAAAGAAAAGAATTCATCGGGCAAGAACCGAGCAGCAAAATTAAAACTAAAGAAGAATTTGAAAATCCCATCAAAATCAAATTCCGAAGTATATCAGCTCTAAAGAGCTAACGGATATGACGAAAAACGGATATTATGGACAAACTAGAGAGACAGTTGTAGAAGAGGAGATATTTTGAAAAGCTACAATTATGTCGGTGCAAATGGAAATATACACCTATTGTAAGCCACGTGAACTTCAAGTAAACAATCCTGAATTAAAGATTGGAAATCGTAGATACCCCAGGTTAAACGATCCAATTGTGTCGCGAGTTAAGGCTACAAAACATTTTTGGTGGGAATGCGATGTGGTTATTTTACTTTCACCATGCAGTCAATTTATGGATGTAGAGACGGTTAATTTGATGGCAAACCGCTTACCGGAAGCAGGGAGTTAAGAGATGATAGTCGGCAGTAAACTTGATTCGAATATTGAATGAAAGTGAAGATGACTTCGCTATGCTTGGAAAAAATCTCAGATAGTTACGCAACACAGTTTTTATTAAATATTGAAAAGGCAAAGGAATTGGAAAGACATTTAGACATATTAAATAAAATGACAGCAAATAAGATACATTATATTTCATCTATTCTTTGATAAACAAAAGTTACTTAATAAAGAACAGCTAGAGGAAAATGAACAGCTCGTTTATGATAATCTTCATCATTTTCAAGGCTTTAAAGATGAGTATTTTGTTCTATTGGCAAATATAGATAATGTACATAAATCGCTGGAGGATGTTCGTAGAAAAGAAGATATCATAGAAGGACGAGATAGAACTGTTAAACAATGTAGTACGAACATGCTCAAATTTTGGAAAAATTTATGACTGAAACTTCATCCAGTAGATTAATTCTGGAGCAAGGCACTGCAGAAGAATTAGAGCAGAAACGAATACAATAAAAAAATGTATTGATTCTTCTCGAGAAACAGCTAACATAAGGCTTTGGGAAGCTGAAATTAAATGTGAAGAAAAAGTGCAACAAATCCTTCTCAACTCTCCATAGAAGCAACACCAAAAATTGCAAAACTTCAAGAACAGAAGAAAATACGTATACCGTTAAACTGGCCTTTTGGGTGGAAGAGATACTGCATGAAACAGAGATTATTAGTACTTGCGGATACTCGGTTATCAATAACATCAAGCAATTTTCTGCTAAAAAGTAAAGTATTTATTATTACGGGAATTTAAATATATCTTTAATAGGAAGAATTTTCTCAAAATTAAGAAATAGTATTACAGGCATCAAGACAGTGAAAAGGAATTTATGAAAAGGATATTTATTACCATTGCAAAATTCTTAGCGAAGATATCCATTCCGGATATCCATATTGATTTTTCAAACTATCTTGATGAAGTGGATGCAAGATTCCCTGAGGATTTGCAGAAAATAATGATATTCACAAATTGAATCACTTAAAAGTCGACTCTAAATCAGATGGAGGACGAGTTAATTAATAAGTTGTTAGCTGTAAGGCAAGAAATTCAGTCAACATTACAAAAGCAAGCAATCAGTTTAGTGATCAAATTGAAATGAATTTTTGCAGAATTAGAAAACTAAAACGCAAATCATAGAAAAAGAACATTATATTAAGTCCTATAGAATTGCAGAGACCGTAAAGCAACTAAAGCAGAAGGTTCTAGCGTGATTCTTTGGCAAGTTTTATGCTAAAGATAATAGGAGGGAGAGTATGCCGATGGATATTGATTCAATACCTGATGATTTTGAGGAATTTTAAAGACATAAAGTTCGGAAAAATATTTACATCTCTAATGAAGATAAGGCAGTAGAGTTAATTGCTGAATTAATAACAAATGAAAATTCTTCTACATCTATAGAATAAGATAGAAGAAAAGATAAATCAGCTATTTTATTCATTATCTAACTTGAGCCTTGAGAACAAGATGTATTTTTATGAACGATTCATGGAAATCTGTTCTAAAATGTCCGAGATACAAAGATAAAGAAAATCCAACATAAGGTAGTACTTAGTTTTGGCGGAAAGGTAAGTGCCGGTAAATCGTTTATAAACAGCATATCCGGAATAGGGAGTAAGTTGCCTGTTGATCAGAAGACAACTACCGCTATTCCTACATACATTATTAAACTCAGCAGGATTCTATTTATGCAAATAGTATAGGGGGCAACAGTTCAGAGGTTTCTCCGGAGGCCTGAATGCGATGGTCATGAATTTGATAATGTATATGGATTTGGATTTTCATTTGTGACAGTATTATTATTGAATCTTCGGATTACATATTACCGGAAGAAATAGCATTATTGATACCGGCTATACGAAATATGACCAAGACAGTGATTCTAAATGTATATTATCTGATGGGCAAAAAGCATTTAAACAATTAAGTATATCAGACTATTTGATATGGCTTTGATATTGATAGTGGTGCTATAACGGAAGATGATATTCAGTTTATTGAGTCTTTGCCGATAAAGACGCACTGTATTAATTATGCAAAGGCAGGCGGATTTGAAACCGCATCAAGAAATAAAGCAAATTATTGAACAGGCAGACACAGTCTATCAAGAACAAATATCCACTATTTTGAGTATCCGCGTATTCCTCCAATTTGAGAATTGGAGGAGCAAAATTCAAGAGTGATTTTGCTAGAGAGAGAGTAATGTAAGAAATAATGATGTATTAGAAGAATTCGGCAAAATTGCTAGGATATGAGGCAAGAAATAGAAAACAAGAACAAAGCCAACAACAGAGGCGCAAGAAATGTTTCTATTGTGTTTGCTAAATCGATCAGTTTATGAATATCGTCGTTACGTGTATGGGAAAAACTGATCAAAGAGGGATGACGACGATGACTCTGCAGCTTTGCTGATACAAGATGCAGATATTACAAATGAACATGCAAATATTACGCGAGGATTGATAGATACGTCTAATACATCTACAATACATGCGAAGTACTCGCAAAAGAAGCGAGTAATGCGAACAATAGTGCTAACACTAAAGTCGATAAAGAGAAATATAATAAATTATACTACGATGATTCAAGCTTGAAAGAACAGCTTAAAAAGTCAGAACTCTCCTTGCTCCAGAGACATTTCAGAAATATGAAAAGTGACATCAAAAGTCTATTGAGAGCACTGTACATTTGATCCGGGAAATGCAACACAGTACTGATTTCTAACTACACTACTTTCAAGTGTTTTCCTGTTGTATGGTTCTGTTTTACTGACTCGTAGTTTATACTTGAAATCAGAAATATTAGAACAGCAAAATGCCTTTTTGATCATTGCAGGCTACGAAGAGACAGAAGGGAGCCATTGAAGTTCTTAACTACGCAAATGTAAGTGGTCTCATTAACTGTACCGAATTTCGCAGTTTGGTTTAGAGAGTGGAAAAGAAAATTGCATTAAATAAAGTATTCAATATATTATTTTAAAACTAGATTATTGACTCAAATATCTGTATTATTTCGGATATATGTTAACTACAGCAGTTGTTTTCGAATGATATCGAAACGTACAGATCAAATGAGGCTGAAAAGCTAAATAAAAGGCTTGTGAATTTTTCATTATTATTAGATGATGACATCGAAGAAGAATCTATAACAAAGTTAGAACTTGGTCATTTTGTAGAATTTCAAAGAATACAATCACCAATTATATTCAGAACAATAAAGCAGATTGTATATGGATTCCTAGAAGAGTTTACTGCGATTAGAATGCAGATTTTAGAGTATTATGATGAGGAACTAAAGCAGACGAAAAATACTTTGCAGGGAATCAAAGGAGATATTGTTCGACTAGGTGGAGACAACAATCAAATACTTCCAGAATCGTCGAATAATGGAAGAAAATAAGGAAAAACTTGTTTGAATTCAAAGAGATTTCTTCATTGTTAATAGAAATACACGAGTTTATTAAAGACATTTCTACGGAGTTTCATGATTTTCAGGTAACAGGAAACAAATATCCAGAGGAACCATAGATAATCTGTTCGATGCTTTTAGATGTAAGAGCTATCAGGAGGAATTGGGCAGACATTATTATCAAGATTATATCTTTTGATTATGATGGTCATGAATTGTTATGGATTATATCAGAAGTTTTCCGGAAAAGAAAAAGTCACAAGATTGAAGAGCTTAAAATGATGGTGGGAAAGCGAAAATGCTCCTTCATATTAAATCTAGAAAAATACCCCAAAAGCATGTAAAAGCTATGTAGAGATCCTTATGATAGGTGTGAGACTGAAAGAACTATATGCAAAAGCAATGATTTATGAAGGAGGTTCACGTAAAGACTTTTGAAGAGAGTTCCCAAAGGTTATGAAACGCTACAATTGAACAGTATAAAATGGCGATGACTCGTAAATCTAATGACATTGGCAAATGCAAGCCTGAAGCTTGTATGATACTGGCAGATAACAAGCTAGGAGAATTCTAAGAATAGAAAAATCAATATCTTTATTGGATGAGGAATTTACTTATTACAAAATAGCGGCGTCAAAGTCATATCTTCCGGCAATAGTAAACTCGTAGACATTATTTTGAGTCTAGATTCACATCCGGATCAGGTTACAGAGGCCAATGAGATATAAGAAATATCAGGAGATGGTTTCTCGGATTGGTTTTAGACCATTTATGTCGATTACTCATTGAAAGGAATATAATACGAAACATTATTCTGAAATTCGGAATAGTTTTTTCTTGAATCAATCTCTCGGAAGCCATGATGCGATTAGGGAGAGCTCAGAGCAAATTGGCATATTTTGTAAAGGGAATATGTATGAATTTGCCGTGGTGTGTCCATGATCTTGATTCTGCACTGAGCAATTATAGACAAGCTATGAATGCAAACGATAATTGTGGAGTTATGGCAGTCATTAGATCAAAAATTAGTAAACGCTTTGACGCATGTCAATACAAAATCATAAGCGCTATAATGATGAAGATGATTACTATGACGAGGACGATGACCACGACGATGATTCAAGATATAGCAGGGATGTACGTAGTGGAGATGATGGTTGCTTTGCGCCTGGAACGCAAATCTTGATGGCAGATGGAACGCACCGGAATGTTGGAGGATATAAGAAAGGGTGATAATGTAATGGTATTTGACCATTACAAAGGAGAACTATGTTCAGAAAGTATTATTGCCAACGTTCATGATAATTCTGAGGCAAAGAGAGTATAAGCTTATTACTTTGAATTTGAAGATGATAAATCTATAAAATTGTTAAGTCCCATGCTTTTCCTTGATAAAACAGACATGAAAACACGTGGTTAGATGATGGATGATACAGAGAGGTTCTCGAGCTATCGCGAGTTTGGTAAATTCTCATTATAATCATAAATCACAAAAGCTCTAAATTATTAAATATTATCTCAGCTGAACGAAATTGACCACTATTAGCACCGGTAAGCAGATATCATTTAAATAAGTGCAGAAGTTGATTTTTGACTCATGCCGCCAACAAAGCTGGGACTTTTAAATATGTTCAATTTTGGACCAGAATATGTTATACTTATTCATTAAGTTGAACGGTTAGGCAGACGAGATGTGAAGAGATAAGCTCGGTGGGTGATCGGAAAAGAAGAAGGATTCTAATTTACCCTGCGAGTATTTCGACAAGTGTCATGTGCTTTCAAATCAATGTGACTTGAAGGACTTTTGAGTATGCTATGCTTTTAGACGATCAAAGATTATTTCCAAGTTTGAAACTAAACACTTTAGTCTCTTTGTACAAGAGAGCAAGAGAGATATGTGATAGAAAATTGTTACTACCTCCCATGCGATAACCAAAGAAAGCCAGCAGTGACCACGAACCCAAAACACTCGACAACTGAAAAACCTTACTCCATAAAACCTCCTCACAGCTGATTTGATTATCCCGGCGATAAAACATCCAAACCTTGCGTATTCTCAGAGTTATACGATGAATTCTACCAAGGGACATCCGTGAATAAGGCTGCGCTGCTCCGGAAGTAATGCCATGTGGACGAACGCTCTATTCAAAGGGATGATTGATGAAACTCCGCATTTTCCTTTGCGTAAAGTATTGGCGGACGAAGGATGGATGAATGCAAGACTCTGGTAGCAAGGCAGAAAATGCTTTAGGATGAATCGAAATAAGTCCTCTAAGATGAGCAACAGTCAAATTTGGCAGTGTCTAAGATTATTTTGCAACTCTCGTGCATCGGAGAGGGAAGCTAAATGAGATTTGCTAGGAAGATGGTGGATCTCCTGTCGTCATGCTGACAGTATGGCTTGCACAAGAACTTTATTGGCAATGAGCGCCGTTTTCATTATGTGGGATACAGGAAGGAAAGCTCTTCCTGATAAGCTGTGGGACGACGAAGCTATTCGGCGAAAAGAATGCTGAACATTGACTACTGCAAGGGAAGTGGCAAGATTGGATAAAATTAAAAGAGTAGTAGCGCTGGTGTCCATATCTTATTTTCGGAATACATATTTCTACGCAAATGCTCTTTATGATGGAGAATGAAGAGGGGCGTTATCGGTGCGCAAAGAGATTTTCTGCTATTTTCCGTCTGGACAGGATTGAAAATTTTAAGAAATGCAAAGAAAGCTTTTATTGGAACGAGGGTGAGCGCTTGAAGAGGAGTTCTGCAACGAGTACATGCTTTATGTATGGTGGAGAGATTTGCAAACGAGTGCTCATCAAATTTCACGAGAAAACTGGAGCCTATCAGCTGGATCGATTACCCGGCCGCAACCAACGACGAGCAAGTTGAGCCGGACCATTTATTACCGACGCCAGAGGTCTACGGAAAGGGAATTTTGGATGTGGCTCTTAAGTCAAGGGAAAGAAGGCAGACATGGCTTGAAGTCCGGAAAGCCTTCGCCTGGAATTGAAAGAGCATTGAAGAGACAAGTTAAGGCTCTATCAGGAATCAGCCTTTAGCTTTGCGGTGAAAAATTGATCTCATCAAAGGAGGAATCGGACATGTCATACCGGATTGAGAGATATCGTCTCATTGGTCATAAGAAATAAGCAGCTTTTAATCCCGATGTGGGAAAAGTTTGACTGCTCCTCATTGCGGTCATCCTGCTCTGGAGTGAAAGGCGGATATTTCCTTAAAGATTCAGAATCCTCGGAAAGCAGAAATCTCTGTTTGGAGGAAAGCAGGTGCGTGGTGCTATGAGCATCATCCAATTGGTTTTAGTGATTTTGGAAAACATTGGGCGATGGTTCTCTCTCTGCAAAATCCTGTTGGTCTAAAAGCATTTTCCATCGAACGGTTCAAATCCGCTAAGCTCTTTTATTCCCTTTCACACTTCTATCATACTCTCACAAAGAAAATATAGAATGACATTATTTGTCCTCCTTAAAGCTAAAATCATCTTATCTTCCACAGGAAGAGTAGATTTATACCTCGCTTTCAGGTTCGAAGGAATTGTCTATCAGGATAGGTGGTACTTGGACCGATATTAAAGAAGTTTACAAGAATGTTTTAAGGAGGAATGAGTATGGAGAAAAGCTATTGTTTGGAGATTGGAAGATTGCCTGGATCCTGTAGAGGAGCTTTTGGATGGCTGCAATCTGCTCGATGGAGGAGTATTTATGCGAGAACTTTATCGGAGTTTGGCGATACGATAGGAGAGGATTATCCCATATGGAAGAGAATTGGGAGGAGGATGAGCTGGAGACAATCTCCGGAAACTGGAGGACATCGACTAGAGCCATAGAGAGGCTTTACAGAGAGAGGAATCCCTGGAGGATTTGGGCCGGGAGCATTAAGGACAGGGGAAGCAGATTGGAGATGGAATAGGTCAGCTTCCCAGAATCATTAGCGAAAAGGAGACTGGGAAAAGTGCTAAAAGAGCTGCAAGGCTTTTGCTCGCAGAGACCGTTTGTCCAATCGCTACAGAATTGTGATGGCGCTTCTGTGCAGAAAGCGATTAGCAGGTAAAGGAAGAGCTATGGAAGCCAGCTGGACAGGCTTTGCTGGCGAGGACATTTCTGAGCTTGGGAGATGGGATCGCTGTGCATAGACCCAGCTATGAGCATTATGCTTTATATTGGAAATGGATAGAGTGATTCACTATGCCGGAGAGAGGCGGCGACTTTCTTAGGACCGATCGCTATTCATGAGGCGGAGCTCGGAGTTCGTTATAGAAGGATGGAGGCGAGTATTTTATCTGCATTTTCAGGAAAAGGCTGCCGATAAAAGATTTATCTGTTCCGGAGAAGCTGTATTCCGAGACAAACTTCCTTTGCCAATACCATGAGCGTCACGGATCTCCGGAAGAGACGGTGGAGAAGCCAGCTAGAAAGGGTGGGAGAGGAAGAGTATAACCCGATCTCTCCAGAAATTGTGAGCATTTGCTTGCCCTTTGGCGAAAAACCGGCGTGGAGAGCCCACCCAGGTAATCCATGGCACCATGCAGCGCCTATGCACTTTGCAGCCTGACCTGCGCGCCTCCGATTTTGCCCTTCGATCTTTCGGAACAGTAGGAAAGGAGGCATTAGTTCTGTGAATATTCCTACTAGCGCTCGGTCTTTTCTTTTGGGCTTATCGGCTTTGGAAGGATAGAAAATACAAAGAAAGATGACGAGTCTTTTTCTATGAAAGCCGTAAGCTCATGAATCCTTTCTTTCCTAAACTATTTTGGACAGATATTTTGCACTGGATGTTTCTGGGAGGCTTTTGCAGGATATACCTTCTTTCTTCTTGGCCTTGCGCTTCATCTGGGTGAACTGCATGAGGCAGTCTTACAGGCTTTCAAATCCTACTTTCTTCCAACTTTCGCCCTCACCGGGAAAGCTGCTTGAGCTGAAATACTCGCTACAAGGAGCGGGTGCGGCAGGCAAGTATGGTATACCTAAGTCTTTTCCTTTTTATGATGGCTTGACTTGGTGCGGAAGGTTTTTGTATGGATGAGACTTCGTTTGCAGGAAAATCAGCAGTACCTGGAACTTCAGGACAAAATCCGTTATTTGAAGAGGGAGATATATTTAGAACGATTATTCAAAGAAGATAGCGACACAGGTGGGTGGAGGAATATTCTGAAATGTCTCTCGAAATGTCTCTCAAGATGTCTCTCGAATGTCCCTCGGAGAAATTGAAAACATAATCAAAGATATGATTAAAGAGGACAATAAAGTGAGCCAAAGATGTAGCTAGGATATTAGGAGTTAGTGAAACCATTACAAGATATATAAAAGAAATTCCTAATATTAAATATGTTGTAAGGAAAAATATTGGGAACTTAATGATTTAAAGTAAGTTGATTATATCTAAAAAGTGCTCAGTCTGAGCACTTTTCTTTAGACTGCTTTGCTCCTGAATCAGTACAGAGCACGGAAGAAGTTAGAACTAATAGTATGGAGAATAAAATACAGCATAGATGTAAATATTGTAGATAGTTGGACTATTGTCCTGAAATGCATTTTCATATCAATTTCAGTTATCCCAAAAAGATTGTCAATTCGATTATCGACGGGGAATATCTGAAAGGAAGAAGCGGTTTCGCTATAAAAGGCTGTAATTCTTATGGGTGCAAATGCTACAGGAAGGACCAGCCTTGGAAGGCGTTGCTTCGTATTTTCGGATATATTGATGAAATCCACCACCGCTGTATGAGATGGTTTCAGGCGATAAGGGATACTTCAGTATTGATTTTGTAAATGGTGATTATCGCCTGCAGCGGCTGTCAGCTCAGATTGATGCTTCTAATCAGGAGATTGACATTCAGTATCAGACCGCAGACATTGATACGATGGATTCGTATGAAAAATGTAATAAAGAAGCTGAAAAATCGAACAATAGAGGCAACCAAACCGCTACAGCACTGAAGCTGGTGCTGTTTCGATATCGTTTTGCATATCCTGAAATAGAAAAATCTTTGAAACTTACAGGTGCAAATAAAAGCAGTTTGTTGAAGACACTGCGTGCTGTTATTGGACCGCTTGATCCTGCATTGCAGGACGTTAGTTTATCAAAAGATTTGAAGGATACCTTTATTATTCGGCGCGGTGGAACGGAATTCATCATTCAGGAAGGTAAACTGCTGAATCGGGAGATACTGTCCAGTGGTACAGCAGAAGGAATAGATGTCGCAATGTTCCTTGCTGCAATGGCGACAAAAGAAAGCAGTTTCTATTATTGTGATGATATTTCTTATATTCAGAGCGATATTGAAAACGGTTTTCGGTATTATGCTGGATCGTATCGGAGACGATGAACAGTTGATTTTACAACGCATAGTACAGATATGCTGGATTTGAACCTGCCGAAACATAGTTATGTGTTTTTGCGTAAGCATCTGGAGGAAGGTGTATATCAGGTTTCTGCTGTTTCTGCATCGGATGTACTGAAACGAAATACAGACTCTTTACGCTGTGCGGTCGAGAATGATGTGTTTGCCTCGCTCGCAGGATTCCTTTTGGACGAGTTGGAAATGGGGTGGAAGATGAAAATAAGTGCATCTATTATGTAGAGGCCTGTGAACAACAACTGATTGTGGCAAAAGAAGCACCCTTTTTATTCCTCCACCTCTCCGATGATAGCACATGGTCGTTACAGAAGAGCTTATCGTCCTCATCTTTAACCGTCATCCCTGCACTACCGTGGTCCCTTGCGCAGAGCATTACATTCCACGAAAGAGCTTCTCGTGCCCGTCGCGACGTGGTACATTGATTGATAGCCGGAGAGGGTGACATGCTGCAGGCACAGGCGGCCATGCCGGAGGCACACTATCGCAGAGGGTCAGGGCACCGCCATGAACGGCACCATAACGATCAGCATTTTCTGTAGCTCAGTGCTGTAGAGTGCAGTGTCCCGGCTCACTTTCTAAAAGCTTCCCATCTCGTCGTGCCGGATACCCGAACATGGGCAACAATGAACGCCCTCCATTACCTTTTCTCTCATTTTCATCCCTTTGGGGTCCTCTAGTGCGAAGAAATAGAGGATTCTTCTACGCACCGGATTTATCTATACACCAGAATCGTTTTCGTAAAATCTATTGCGAATACGGGCTTTCCGGGAAAAATGCTGAACTTGCTCAGCTGTTTCGCATTTAGTAGCAGCATTTCTTTCCTGTTAAAATGCGCCTAATTGGGCGATTCCTGCTTTCGGCCACTTGCTTGAGTCAATGCTGAAAGTTTAAGCTATTTCACTTGAACAGAAACCATACACGAAAAACTCTAATTTTTGGCACCATGCAAACTTAAGAAAATTCCTTTTCAAGAAAAACGAAACACAGTAGTATGTGAACTGGAAAGCTCTATGATAAAGGAGAATGATTATGAAGGAAGCCGGACAAAAACAAGATGGAAGACTCGAAAGATGCTTGGTCTTAGGAACAGCTTTTACTAAGCATGACAACATCTATGGTCAGCTTTTTGCCAAGACCGACAGAGTGGATACTTTCCGCACTTCGGCGGAAGCGAGGGCGAGAAATGGCAGTTTGTCAGAGAGCATGGTGGTGCACCGGAAAAGGCGCTGGTGACAGAACGACTGGTACTATCAAAGTCCAGTAGAGGAGCTGATGCAGCAGGCTGGACGAATCCTCTTAGGGAGACGTATTATTTCTCAGCATGGAAAACAATGCAAGCCGCTGTCGTTACGGGCTGGCAGTGGACGACGGCTATTGCATATTACTTTTGACGCAGGCGGACTCGGTGGCAGATTACGTGTTCTGTTCACACTGGTGGTAAAACCACGATGGTTACTATGTGGACGCAAATCTGGTCGTTGGTTAAAACGATGCAGGAGGAGAGCCTTGTTTATATCAGCGGGTAAGGGATTGTCTGCAGCGTGTCCCGATCAGCAGGCAGCCGGTGTCAGCCGTAGTATTCTTCCGGAAATGGCAGGCTCAGGTAGCGTGTGAGTCGTCCCGCGGCAGTTCGTCCGGCGAGCAGGCTCTTCCGGCGGTTCTGTGGGCAGAGGACGCCTAAGCAGAGCTTTCCGGCGCTCCACCAAGCGGAAGTGGCTCGAGCAGCAGTTCCGGCAACCGACATGGAAGCATCTCCGGTGGAAATGCAGCACTACAGATAACGCCGCAATACAGGAGCCAACAATACAGGAGCCACGCAGGAAATACAGTGAGCTAACGCCGGTGGGAAATAACAGCGGAAACAATACCGGAAACAACGGACAATACTGGAAACGCGAGTCAATACTGGCAATACAGCCGATACGGTAATACTGGAATACCGGACACTGCTTCTTCTTCCAAACCTTCCGAAGGAAGAGGATGGAAAGCTGAGGGATAGCTGGTACTGAGACAACGGTACATTGAAGCAGCTGGGAACCTGGACACACGAATACTAAGAGAAGCCCGGCACCGGAGACAACGGCAAATAGCCTTGAAGAAAAGCCCGGCACTGGGGAAAGTGGAAAGCCGTGAAGAGGAACTCCTACACCGGAACAACCTGAGGAAAAGAAATGTTATTAAGCTGGTGGGAGAAGCTGTTAATCAGGATGTGAAGCTGTGCGTGTCTAAGGATATTATGGATGGCGGCTGGAGGAGGCTTTATGTAGAAGATTCAAGAGGCGTGCCTTCTATATATAACGGAAAAAGCTGAAAAGCGAAATGCGCGGCCCATGTTCTAGATAGGGTGCGCAGGAAATCACCTTCCGAAGGGTACTTTTTCAAAAGGCTGAAAATGCACTCATTTCTATCCAATCGGGGTATTCAGCCTTTCCATGATATTAAAGTAGAGGTAAAGATGATGCGGGCAGTCCCTTCCACAGAAGAGAAAAGATGAACCGAAGTGGTTCAGGATAAGGAATCTCTTTGTAGGCACTCTTTCTATGCAACCTTTATATGAAGAAGCGGACCTACGATGCCTTCCCGGTCTTGTCGCTACGATCCCGGGAAAGGGAATGCCGAAAAGCCTGTGGTGGACAACGTATCTGCAGTACGTAGAGGTTAATCAAACTCCTTTATGAAAGAGTAAACTCCAAAGGGAGAGCTAGAGAAGAAGGATGTGTATTAGCATTGTGCCTGGAGGATGCAGCAGAACAGGCGCCATACCATTCTTTGTCTGATTCGCACAAAAATAAGGAAAAGTTCATTCGGGTTGGAATCGGTAATCCATCAAAGTATAAATTGGTTTATGGCAGGTAATTCAAAGCGAAGGATTTTATTGTATTTCATTCCGTGAAAATATAGTAAGGAAGAGTGACAAAATATGCTCGGAATTATGCTAGCGGCAGGTCTTATCTTATCAGAAAAGCCCGGCTTAGCGTTAGAACCGGAAGAGTACTAATGGAAGATAAAATCTGGATCAAAGCTTTCGGACAATCATCCGGAAGAACAAAAGGGCAGCGGACAAGCCAAATCAAAAGAAAGAAGCGAACCTTATTCATTATCTGATTCCCACGGTGCTGTTTATTTCCATGATTGTCTTCGGAGCTTGTTCTCCGGACTCTGGAATATCGGGCGGCGGAGACGAATAATGCTTCTCTGGGATCGTATCGTGATTTCCAGGGAGCCGAAGAGGAGGCGCCGAAGAAGGAGAAGGCCAGTGAGGACGGGTGATGAGCCGGAAGGAGCCTGTAGTTGCTCCATCCTCATTTCAGATTGACTACGGGCGCTCTCCGGGGTAATGCTGATTTACCGCAGTTTTGCATGTGCTGCCCTTTCCATCACCTATCCGGTGGTGAAGGTAAGGACAATGAAGGTATCTGCATAGAACCTTTGAGGAAGGCGAACTTTGCCAGTTCTATTTTCCTGGATGCCAATGCCAGGAAGCTACGTCATAGAACACCTTCATTTTCGGTCACAACATGAAGAATGGAACCATGTTTGGAAAGCTGAAATATTTCCTTCAGGACGATCGGCTGGCAAACAGCAATCCTTACGTCTTTCTTTGCAGACCGGAGGATTACCGCTATCGTATCTTTAGCTATTGTTTAACGACGGTGGAAAGCCCATTTACAATGACTTCGAAGGGACAAGGGCTATGATCGATTTGAGTCTGGTTCAGAACTTTCCTTATAATTATCCCAAGGACAGTATCGACTTTTCCCAGCGGCGGATATCATCACCCTGTCCACCTGTTCAGGGCCTTCCGGAGAAACCAGCGCTTTATTGCAGGCGGCTCTGGAAGAGGTATCAGAACGGATAATGAAAAGTAAATATGAATAAGAAGAAGAAACAGTCTTGCCTGTGTTTTCATTTAAGCTTTCGTAAGCTGGAAGAATGAAATGCCACAGACAGAGACTGTTTTTGCCCTGAATGAATATATGGAAAACGTTGCTCAACACTATCGTATGGATGGACAAAAGTATTTGATGAAAGTACTCTAAAGCCTTAAGAATCAAGGTCAGAAGCAGCTTTTTATTTCTGGTGAAAATTAAATGTTAAAAGCGTAAAATCACTGAGGATAATTATTTTTGACAACAGTTTGAAAAATGCTTAAGTAAAGCAAATTAATAAAACGAGGCGATACATTAAACAGAGATAGAAATTCCACTAGAAAAACAAGTATCTCTTAAATAGCATAGATTTTGTTTACGTCCAGTATAAAATTATGAATGCACTCTCTCAGAACTTATATAAATGAAAAGTGATAACAAACTGTCAGAAAACCCTGCTACAGAAATGCCTGTATAGCAAAGGAAGAGCGTGATAATCCGGAAATTGTAAGTCGTTTGGAACTCTTGGCGCAGTGCACGAGCGAGAGGATCTGACTCGACCGCTCAGCAGATTCTGATCGGATACATGCCGAGCAAAATCGGGGAGCTGGTGAACGCAGCCAGTAGGGCCTGTAATATGGCAGCCAGTTGCGATCTTCCAGCATGAAGATGCCACTCCACAAGCAAACAAACCCATTTCGTCGAGAGATTACGGTTAGCTAACGACTAGAGAATTCTAGATGTCGGTTTTTTATTACTCGAAAAGAAAGTGGATTTTTCTTTCATCATATGGTGTCACCGTAAGATACGGTAGGACATAAACCCGAAATCCGGCGACGCAGCTATAGGGACTGTAAAATGTCAGCCAGCTGCAATCAAAGAATCTGACCAGGGTGAACTGATTCCTTCCTGACTCCCTCTTTATGAAGGAGTTATCACATGAAAAGTTAGTTATCAAACTTGTTGTACTTACAGCATTATTTACCGCATTTTCGCTATGACTGCATTCGCTGCAAAGGGCGATGCTAAAGCCGCACTAAAGTTAACGAAATCAGAGTTGCAAACGGCCTTCAACCACTTACTTGGAACTCCAGATCGCACGCTAAGTGAGCTACAGAAATCGTTAGAAGCTTTTCTCACAAGACCTGATGGATGCATAATTTTGGTGACCAAGCGTTCTTTACGGAGAGAAGCACTGGTATTTCGATGGCGCTGATGAAGTTGTAGTTTGCATTGAATTCTCCAGCTCACAGAGCAAACATCCATAAGCCGGAGTTCAAGTCCGGAGCTATCTACACTGTAAATAAAATGGCGAAGTTTACTGGGCACAGAATTCGGTATCTAAAGAAGAGTATAAAGAACTGAAAACAAAATTGACTTGAAAAATTGAAGAGAGTACGTAAGGAAAGAGCTACCGAAAATCATCAGCAGCTCTTTTTCGTTATGAAATTTTCTTTTATCAAAAAATGAAAGAATTGCAAAGCGTAGTTTTTTATGATAGAATACAGTACACCGTAGCAGTACCGGCAATACTTATAAAGGGATAGCGCATGGATAGCGAAATTCGAAACGGAACATTTATCGTACAGGTAAAATACACGGAGAATGAGACTTGGCAAGGAAGGTTACCTGGGCAGAAAGAATAAGAGTCAGTATTTTCGGAGCGCTCTGGAGATGCTGACTGATGGACAAGGCTGAGATTTCCCGGATGAGGAAGAAGAGGAATAAAGAGCTGGGAGGCATCAGATAAGTTGAAAAGCTTAGTTGTCAGAGGTTGTTGCGAATCAGGCAATAGGACAGCGGTGAAGGAGACTATGGAAAATCAATTGGAAAGGCTTTATGCCATAGACATTAGGCATTCTGGTCCATAAGTATCAGGATGGCCAGCTTGAGGAGAAATCATTCATCAGTATAAAGGAAACTCCCTTTTGGTGTACTGGATTTAATCAAGAGATGGAGTTTCATGTGATGAGTGGGCTATCCCAAACCTCCACCAGAATCGGAGCTTTCGGAAAAGAAGTATAGCTACCCAATCGTAAGGAAAGAAACGTCTCCGGATGAGGGAACTTTGGAGAAATTCCCATTATTCAGAAAAGAGGAAAGTTGAGTACCTTCTTTATCCATACCAAATATCGGCAAAATGCCACCTGGCAGGTGATATTTTTCGCGTGGAGGAGGAAGCCTGCTTCCTTCAAATTATGGATGCTTCAAATCATGGACAGGAAATGAAAGATGGAAAAGATGCATAAGAGGGAGAAACGTGAGAGCTTTTTCTCTGCATAAGAGAAGAAATTTTCGAAGAGAGTCGATAAGAGAACTGCTTTTTCGGCAACTTTCTTATCTCCTCTTTTTGTTTATTCTTTTTTTTCGTTTAAGTTCCTGTGGAAGAGCAGCGGAATTCAGGGAAGAATCCGTTTGGAATACCGGATGCTTCTCCTACTGAAGAAGAAAAATCCTGCCGGCTTTGATGTGGAGCTGATCGAAGCCATTGAAGGAGGGCTTTACCGTAAATTTTTCCATGAACCCCTCGGCTACAGTCTTCGTGGTAACCGGCACCATTGTCGGGGCTATGGAATCGAAATTCGAGGAAAAAGCAGCTGAGCTTTCGGGCTTACAAGTTCCCTGGGACTTTTATATGGAAAGGTTCTTCGGAACGAAGGAGCAGTCATCTGTATCGACAGGTCTGGAATCGAGGGATCAGCCTGTATCGGAAAAGCAGTCTTCGGCATCGGGCAAATGCCTTCTTTACGGGGAAAGAGCATTCTGGTCAGGAGGAAGCGGTACTGCGACCTTTCTGGAAACATCCGGCAAGAAGGTTTTCTCTGCTGGTGGTGCAGGAAAATCAGGATCTTATCCGGGAATGGCTGCGAAACGGGGATGCATATTTGGTTGGAGGCTATGAAGGAAGAATTTCAAGATGGTGGGAAGAACAGACGATCTTCCTCGGATCTTTAAGCAAAGCAATTGGAACTGCAGAAAGAGAAAAATAGCAGGGCAGCGGGAGATAGAAATATTTTCCTTAAAGAGGAACAGCGTTACGGCCTGATGGTGGGAAGGCCAGAATAAGAGCTGCTTCGTGCCTTTGTTCGAGGCTGAAAAAGATGAAGGAAGACGAGTGGGAGACACTTAGAATCTCTTTTCTTCAATTCAAATCTCCAGTAAAATGCTATGAAATGCTTGACAGGAGAAAAAAAGCTGTTAGCATAGCAAACAATTCAGTTTGATGAAGATTTTTGAGAAAGGATTGTTGGCAGGATGAGAAGAAACAGAACAGAAATCAATATGATGATGCTGCTGTTGCTGTTGCCGTATGCATAGTCATAGGGC
>BNJU01002251.1_pt1 | contig 98433 bp, 161 predicted proteins | sample 8539281 | NCBI WGS metagenome assembly BNJU01 (sample SAMD00202456, study PRJDB9452) | human saliva metagenome | isolation source: human saliva | place: Japan | reverse complement strand
CGAGCCCGCCATTGGCCACCAGATGACGGATCTCACCGTGAATGGGGCATGACGTTGCGGGGGCTGGACGATGTTGTGAGACGTGGAGCAGCTCCTCGGAGGAGGCGTGCCCGGAGACGTGGACCTTGGCGTTGCCCTGGTGGACCACGCGCGCTCCCAGCCGCATGAGCTGATTGATGACCCGGAAGACGGGTTCTCGTTGCCGGGGATGAGGGGAGGCGAGATGACGGTGTCCCCGGGCTCAATGGTGACGCTGCGGTGCTCGGAGTGGGCCATCCGGGACAGGGCCGCCATCGGCTCGCCCTGCGAGCCGGTGACCATGAGGACTCTCTCGTGCGGGGGCAGCGAGGTGATGTCCCGGGCATCGATGAGGACGCCTGCGGGGACCTTGAGGGTAGCCGCGCTCGGCGGCGATTCCCATGTTGCGCACCATGGAGCGCCCCACGAGGCAACCGCCTGTCGTGCAGGGCGGCGGCGTCGAGGACCTGCTGGACCCGGTGGACGTGACTGGCGAAGGAGGCCACGACGATCTGCCCGTCGGAGGTCGGCGAAGACGTTGTCCAGGACCCGGCCGATCTCACCCTCATGGCCCACCATGCCCGGGACCTCGGCGTTCGTGGAGTCCACGCAGAACAGGTCCACGCCCTCCTCACCGAAGCGGGCGAAGGAGCGCAGGTCCGTGATGCGCCCGTCGATGGGCAGGGAGTCCATCTTGAAGTCACCGGTGGCCAGCACGTTGCCGGCATCGGTGCGGATCATGACAGCCATGGCGTCCGGGGGATGGAGTGGTTGACGGCCACGAACTCCAGGTCGAAGGGTCGTAGGAGACCTCCTCGTGCTCGACGACCTGGCGCAGCACCGGGCGGATACGGTGCTCCTTGAGCTGGCCTCCACGAAGGCCAGCGTGAGCTCGCTTCCCACCAGGGGGATGTCTCACGCAGCGCAGCAGATGAGGGCACGCCCCCGATGTGGTCCTCGTGCCCGTGAGTCAGGACCAGGGCGACGACGTCGTCGATGCGGTGCTCGATGGAGGAGAAGTCGGGAAGGATGAGGTCGACGCCCGGCTGGTCCTCCTCAGGGAAGAGCACACCGCAGTCAACGATGAGCAGCTTGCCGTCCAGCTCGAAGACGGTCATGTTGCGGCCAACCTCTCCCAGGCCCCCCAGGGGAGTGATGCGCATGGTGCCATCAGCGAGGGGGCCGGGGGTCTTCAGCGCGGGAAAGTTCGTCACGCGGGCATCCTACCGAGGATGCCCCGATTATCGATTGATACGGTATGATCCGGCTGGATTCCGTCGCGCTTCTGCAACGTTCCGACACGAGTTCAGGGGACGTCAGGATCGCTCTACGATATGCCGGTGACGACCACAGCCCTGCCGGATGATGGAGCCAGGAACACCGAGTCCCTCCATCAACCGACTCTACAGTCGGCTCCGCTCCTCGCGAGAGCCGACGAGGCCTCCTGGGAAGAGCCGCCCTGGCAACGACAACGGGCCTGCTCGGCGCGAGCGCCGTGCAGGAGTCACTCACTGGCGGGACACCACCTCTCCCCACGGCACGAACCGCCCCTCGCCCCGCGAGCCCCGGCAACGCGCTCGGGACGCGAGTGGTGTTCCAGACTGGCGGGGAATCCGGGAAGCTGGCGCTGACCTTTGACGACGGACCAGACCCCGCTGGACTCCACTCGTGCTCGACATGCTGGCGAGGTTGCACGTACGGGCCACCTTCTTCGTCCTGGGGTCCGCGGTAGAGGCTCACCCCGAGCTGATCGCACGGGGAGGTCGCCGAGGGGCACGAGGTCGCGGTCCACAACTGGGTGCACACGGATGTCTACGGCGTGGGCTTCTCCGAGCTGAGCGACTCGGTGGACCGAACACGTGAGGCGATCATGGCGGCAGGAGCACCGTCTCCGCGCCTGTGGCGGCCTCCCTACGGCCGGGTTGACGCGCCAGCCATGATGGTCGCCTCGCTCAAGAGGATGGACCTGTTGCTGTGGAGCGTTCACACGCCCTCGACGGCGGAGGCCGCGGCCGTCAAGGACACTGCCGGCGCCGGGTCGGTGGTGCTGTGCCACGACGGGCGCACGCAGCCTTCCGAAGCCCTGTTCACCGCCTTGGAAGGAGGCGTGCGCTCGCTGCTGGAGCGAGGGCTCACCGTGACGACGGGCAGCGACCTGCTGGCGTCCGCCTGACGAACGGCTGAGGGGCCCTCGCATGAGCAGATCTCGCCGCGAGAAAGCAGGAGGTGCCTGCTCCACCGTGCGGTGGAGCAGGCACCTGATCCTCGTACCCCCAGCCGGATTCGAACCGGCGCCGCCGCCGTGAGAGGGCGGTGTCCTAGGCCACTAAACGATGGGGGCTTATGACAGTCCGAGTGCCGAAACCAGCAACCGGACCCTCGTACCCCCAGCCGGATTCGAACCGGCGCCGCCGCCGTGAGAGGGCGGTGTCCTAGGCCACTAAACGATGGGGGCTACAGATCGTCAGATCCGCTGGGGTACCAGGACTCGAACCCTAGAATAACTGAACCAGAATCAGTCGTGTTTGCAATTACACCATACCCCAAAGGGCCTCACCCCGGAACGGATCACGTCCGAGGCAGCGGGCAGTAATCTACACGCCCATCCCCACCCCATCAAATCGCCAGAGGTGAAGACCGACACATAGCAGGAGCCTCAGGCACCTCCCCTTCATTCTCCCGATCACGGCCTCACAAGACCCTGACAACCAGCATCACACCCTTTCTGAACGCTCACAACCGAGCGGGGCTCCAGAGGCATCCCTACACTCCCATCTAGTTCCTACTCACCCCCACCCTCCTGGGAGGCAATATGCCCACCCGCCTGCGACACCGTCACCGTGTAGGTCACAGCCCCTGCAGCACTCGCCTCCTCACTCTTGGACTGGCCCTGATCGCAGCCCTTCCCCTCGGCGCCTGCGGTCCCTCTCACAAGGGGCAGCTGACCGTCGAGCCCGCCGGCGCCTCCACCACGGCCGACCCCTCCAGCTCGGACACGCCGTCCACGACACCAACCCCGACACCATCGGCAACATCTTCCGCAACAGCCTGGACGGCCCCGAACGTCACAATCTCCAACGACACCACCGGCACGTGGCACCGGCAGGACGACATACTCGAACGACCGGTCGCGACATCATCAGAAATCAGCCAGGCCTACAACTTCGACGCAGGAGGCTGTCTAGCCATTATCTTCTACAAAGCAAACCAAACAATTCACGACGAAGGAAGAAGGGGTGGAGACAACCTCTCCTCCTCCACCGAGGTGCAGGAGACGATGTCGAACCACAGCTCTTTCTCGGTGACCTCAGGTCCGACTTCCGTCAACGCCGTACGAGACGACAATGGAACGCTCCCCGGATACGAAATCGAATACACAGCCACTGTCACATATTCCAACGGCTCGACGAACAACGTAGCGGGATACCGTTTCTTCCGGCAGATCAGCGATCTGGGCGTCACCCTCGAAGTCTTCCTCGAGTGCACCCTCGGACAAACTCGCCTCCGCCGATACATGGCACCAGTTCTTGTTCTCGACACGAGTGGCAGGGACTCGATGCTGGGGCCATGGGATAAATGAGTCCCGGTACCGAGTCACAGCACCTTCCCTCCTCCTTCCTCACCACCAGGAGAGCCGCATTGCCTCATCCAGCACCGCACCACCGCCAGATGTTCCTCGCCCACACCCTCAGAGCTCGTCGCCTCGCCCTGGGAATGTGCCTCGCAGCCAGCCTGGCGCTGAGCGCCTGCAGCCCCGCCCACAAGGGGCAGCTGAGCGTCGAGCCCGCCGGCGCCTCCGCCGAGGCCAGCGCCTCCGACCCAGAACCATCCGAGACACCTCGCCCGACGCCGTCGAGACGCCGTCCGCCACCCCTCTGCGGCCGCCACATGGTCTCCACCGTCAGTCACCTTCACCAACGAGACACCTCCGTCTGGTCCCGAAACGACGACCTGGCCAACACCAGTAAGAACTCCGATACTGTCCACATCGAGGGATACCAGTTCACCAACGGGCAGGTCTGTCAGGGGTACATCAGCCAATACGTCTCGGAAGAATATTTCACGCCCCACCCCATCGATGGGCTGCAGTCGATGACTGACGTATCGATTAAGACTGACGACTACACAACCTATCAGACCACCGGTACCCTTCCCTGTCGAAGCAGTGCGCGACGACAACGGAACGATGCCCGGTTACGAGGTGGGATTCAGCGGTAGCGTCAACTTCTCTAACGCCCCGAATACGCCTGTCGTGGGATATCGTTTCAGCAGGACCGTCGGAAAAGAGGGATACGTCCTGAATGTTGGACTTGTGTGCCAAACGGATACACCGGCCTCTTTAGAGCAGTGGCACACAATTCTCGCCGGTATCCGAGTCCAGGGAATCGACGCAGGAGCCATGTAATCGGCCAGCGCGGCCCGCAGAAGAGCGGGACGGCTGGTGCGGTACTGCACTCGGCTTTGCACTGGTGGGGTCGGGACGCCCGCACTCAGCGCCGCGTTCCGGCCCCACCGGCTCAGTTCATCGTGCAGTCACCTCACCCGAGCCGGGCCCGAAGAGCCTTCAGCCCTGTTCAGGGTGGAGCTGCTTCCGAGGATCTCCATGGACTCGAACAACGGCGGAGAGACCTGTCGCCCGGTCACCGCGACACGCAACGGGCCGTAGGCCAGACGCGGTTTGATCCCCTCGCCGTCGGGCATGCCCTGCCCCTCGACGATGGCGGTCTTGAGGGCCTCCTCCAGATGGTCCTTGTCCCACTGCTCAGGGCTGAGCCCCTCCAGGGCGCTGATGCCCGCCTCCAGCACGTCTCCGGCCGAGGCCTTGAGCTAGCCAGGGCCTTGTCGTCAACGACGAGATCGTCGTCGGATACGAAGAGGAAGCCGAGCATGTTGCGGCTCTCGCAGCAGCTGGATCCGCGTCTGGATGAGAGGGGCAGCCTCGTTGAGGATCTCCTGCTCCCGAGCAGTGAGCTTGTCGAAGGAGTCCGCTGAGACCAGTGGCACCTGAGCGGTCTCTCCGGTCGGGTCGGGGTAGGCATCGGCGAGGTAGGGCACCAGCCGGTCCCGGAAGTCGGCCTCCCCCAGCGCACGCACCTGCTCGGCATTGATGGCCTCGCACTTCTTGGGGTCGAAGCGGGCCGGGTTGGGGTTGACGTCGTGGACGTCGAGGCCTCGATCATCTCAGCAGCGGAGAAGACGTCGCGGTCCGCGCTCAGTGACCACCCCAGGAGGGCCAGGTAGTTGAGGAGCCCCTCGGGGATCATGCCGCGGTAGCGGTGGATGAGGAGGTTGGACTGCGGGTCCCGCTTGGACAGCTTCCGATTGCCCTCCCCCATGACGTAGGGCAGGTGACCGAACTCGGGAACGACCCGAGCCCGACCGATGTCCATGAGGGCCCGGTAGAGGACCACCTGCCGCGGAGTGGAGGACAGCAGATCCTCACCGCGCAGAACATGGGTGATGCCCATCGCGGCGTCGTCAACGGGGTTGACCAGGGTGTAGAGGGGCTCACCGCCTGCGCGCACGACGACGTAGTCCGGCACGCTACCGGCCTTGAAGGTGATCGGGCCGCGGACCAGGTCGGTGAAGGTGATGTCCTCCTCCGGCATCCGCATCCGCAGGACGGGCAGGCGCCCTTCGGCGCGGAAGGCGTCCTTCTGCTCCTGGGTCAGATCGCGGTCGAAGCCGTCGTAGCCGAGCTTGGGGTCCTCGCCGCGCTCACGGTGACGGGCCTCGATCTCCTCGGGGGTGGAGAAGGACTCGTACAGGTAGCCCGCCGCCAGCAGCTCGGCGGCCACCTCCTTGTACAGGTCCATGCGCTGGGACTGGCGGTAGGGCTCATGAGGGCCGCCCTTACCCACGCCCTCGTCCCAGTCCAGGCCCAACCACGTCAGGGAGTCCAGGATGGCATCGAAAGACTCCTCGGAGTCACGGGCGGCGTCGGTATCCTCGATCCGGAAGACGAAGGTGCCACCGGTATGGCGGGCGTAGGCCCAGTTGAACAGGCAGGTGCGCACCATGCCCACATGAGGGGTTCCCGTAGGTGAAGGGCAGAAACGCACGCGCACGGACGATGAGCCCTGCCCCGGAACGCCGGAGGCGGCTACGGGCTCAGGACGGAAGGCGGATGAGTGATCACTGAGTTCAGGCATGATAGGGTCCAGGATAGTCCCCTCAGGCGCCGCTCAGGAACAGGGTGGGTAACCCCCTGAAGGGGGTTCCCCACCATTCCGAGAGATGGGGATCTCACCCCATCGCACTGCGCATACAGACGAATTAACGTGCCACCCATGAGAACATGATGTCGCCGCCAGGAAGTCCTCGCGGCTTCCACCAGAGGTGTTGACATCCCCAGCCCGTTCGGGAAGACCCCCGACTCACCGTTCCTTGGAGGCCTCATGTCCCCGTCCCTGCATCCCTTGGCGCGTTCCGCCAACCGCCGCCGATCGGCTCTCAGACTCCCTCTTGTCGCTGGGCTCAGCCTCGCTCTGGCCGTCCCGGCTCTCGCTGCGTGCCAGGACGAGTCCGGCCCCGCGCACCCCAGCGCCTCCAGCAGTGCGTCATCATCCGCTGAAAAGTCGGGCAAGAGCACGGAGCCGTCGGGAAAGCCCTCCAAGGGAGGTAAGAACAGTAACGTCAGTACGTTCCTTCGTGGGAGTTCCCGCAGTCCCACTCCGGTTGGAAGGTAACCGTCTACGACACCGACGGCAAGAACAGAATGGAAAAGTCGAACGGATGCGTGTTCTCCGCGACGCAGAACCTGTACGAATCAAGCGGGGAAGGCGATCGCGCCGAGTCGGACTATCAGGCAGAAGCCTTTATCACCGCCTATCAGAAGCCGGACTTCACGAACGTCTCCTTCGAACCCACCAAGGACGATTCCACCCTGGTCAAGGACACCGATGGTCACGGCATCGAGACCAGACGGCTGGATTTCACATACACCGGTACGGAAGACCACAAGGACTACAAGGTCACCAGGGTCATCCGTGTATTCAGCACGGTGGGCACACCCGTTATGCTCCAGGCGGCGTACGCCTGCCCTGTTGACGCCTACTCCTCCAGCGAGATGGAGACGCTGTTCAAGGCCACGCCGATCAGTAACCCCGGCCCAGCCGACATGGATGAGGCCGGGCCCGACAACGGATCTGGCAAGGACTCCAAGAGTAACAACAAGGAGAAGAGCGATTCAGGCGACAAGAAGAGCGACGAGAAGGGCTCGGGAAGCTCTCCCAAGGACACCTGATTGGGCCCTCGGCTCCCTTGAACCGATGAGCAACACCGGTACTCACCGGGTATGGGTGGGGTTCTCGGGGCATGCCCTGAGAACCCCACCCATCGTCATCGGGGCGAGGGCTCCAGCTCCTCGGCACCAGTCACAGTGCCTCAGCGACGGACCACCGGGTTGGAGAAGGAGCCGATGCCCTCGACCTCGACCTCGACGCGCTGACCGGCGCGGATCTCGCCGACTCCCGCCGGCGTTCCAGTGAGAATGACGTCGCCGGGCAGGAGGGTGAAGATCGTCGATATGTAGGCGACCAGCTCGGGGAATCGTGCGGATCATGTCCGTGGTCCGCCCCTCCTGGACGAGGCGGCCGTCGACCCGGGCACGCACCACCGCGTCGCCGGGTGAGAAGAGCGGCTCGCGGCCGGGCTCGGGAACCTCGATCCACGGCCCCAGGGGCAGGAGGGTGTCGAGGCCCTGGCCCGCACCCACTGCGGCTCGGCGCGCTGGCGGTCTCGGGCCGAGACGTCGTTGGCGACCGTGTAGCCCAGGATGACGTCGTCGGCGTGGTCCACGGGGACGTCCTTGGCGAGCGTCTTGAGGACGACGGCGAGCTCGGCCTCGTAGTGGATCTCATCGCTCCAGGAGGGTAGGACGATGGGGGCGTCCGGCCCGATGACGGAGGTGTTGGGCTTGAGGAAGACGACCGGGTCGCGCGGCGGCTCGTCCTCCCCCATCTCGGTGATGTGACCCGCGTAGTTCTTCCCGATCCCCACGACCTTGGAGCGCGGGATGACCGGTGACAGGAGCCGGGCCTCCCGCAGCTCGACGACTTCCCAGTGGCCTCGGGCAGGGAGTAGAGGGGGTCTCCCTTGAGGACCAGGAGGTGCCCGTCGGACTCGCCCGAGGCGGTCTGTTCCTCGGGCAGGCCCTGGACGATGCCGTAGCGGGGCTCGTCACCGGTGGAGAAGCGCGCGATCTTCATGGACCTCAGCCTAGCGCTGTTGGGCTCAGCTGCCCGAGGCCTCCTCGAGCGCGGCGCGACGCTCTGTGATAGCGGCGTGGGCAGCGCCGTCGACGGTCCAGACATCTCCGGGGGAGTGTGCCGGGCAGGTAGGGGTTGTCGGTGGCGATGAAACGGATCTCGTCCTTCTCACCGGCCTCGACGGCGCGGCGCTGGGCCTCCCAGTCGCGCAGGGCTCCGAAGGCCCAGCTTCCCAGGGCGAGGATGGAGACCATGTTGATGACGGTCATCGCTCCCATGACGAGGTCGGAGAGGTTCCACACGAAGGTGAGGGTGGACAGGGGAGCCGACGGCGGTGGCCACGATGATCATGGCCCGCAGGGCGTAGTGCTTGTGCTGCTTGCCCTGGAGGTAGTCCATGTTGACCTGCGCGTAGGTGTAGTTGCCCAGGAGCGAGGAGTAGGCGAAGACGAAGATGATGACGGCCATGAGGGTACTGCGCCCAGCCGCCGAGGGACGTTGGTGACCGATGCGGAGGTCAGAGTGTTGGCAGCGTCCGCAGCCTCTGGGGCAGCCTTGGCTGCCACCGAGTCGTAGACCCCGGAGAGCAGAACGATGAGGGCGGTGACGGTACACACCACGATGGTGTCGACGAAGACGCCCAGGGACTGCACGAATCCCTGCTGCACGGGGTGGGCCACGGTGGCGGTGGCCGCGATGTTGGGGACTGAGCCTTCACCGGCCTCGTTGGAGAACAGGCCTCGGCGGGTGCCGTGGAGAAGTGCGGCGGTGAATCCCCCGGCAACACCGGCGAAGGCCGCATTGATTCCAAAGGCGCCCTCGAAGATGGAGAGGATCGCACCCGGGATCGCGCCGAAGTGCAGCACCAGGATGGCCACGGCGATGAGGGCGTAGACCACCGTCATGATCGGCACGAGCCACTCCGAGACGACAGCGACCGACTTGATGCCCTTGAAGATGATCGGCGTGGTGATGACGACCAGAGCGACAGCGGTCATCCACGGCTCGATGCTGAAGGTTTTCTTCATCGTGGCTGCGATCGTGTTGGCCTGGGTGGCCTCGTAGGCGAAGCCGAAGACGAAGGTGATGACGACGGCGAAGACGCGGGCAGCGGGCTTGGACCCCAGGCCGCGCTGGATGTAGTAGGCCGGACCGCCACGGAAGGTGCCGTCGGGGTGGGTGACCTTGTAGAGCTGTGCGAGGGTGGCCTCGATGAATCCGGTGGCCATGCCCACCAGCGCCACGATCCACATCCAGAACACGGCACCGGGGCCGCCCATGGTGATGGCGATGGCCACGCCCACGATGTTGCCGGTGCCCACGCGGGAGGCCAGCCCGACGGCGAAGGCTTGGAAGGAGAGATCCGCCCTCCTTGCTGTCACGGGAGGTGATGGCCCGCACCATGTGGGGAAGAGCCGCAGCTGCACGGATCCGGTCCGCACAGTGAGTACAGGCCACCCAGCACGAGCAGCCAGGCGAGCAGGTAGAGGAACAGGTACCCGGCGGCATCATCGAGGATCTTGGCGCCACCGTCGAAGAAGCGCTCAAGGGGCGACCCAGCTGTTGTCTGCACTGGATGTCGCACTGGTCAAGAAGCCAGAACCGGTTGCACGTGAGAACCTCCGTAGGGGTGGGATGACGGCGCGGGCGGGGTGGGCGACGGACACGTCAACCAGCACGGGAACGGTCCGTACCGGAATACACGTCCCGTCCACGTCCTCCTCCTTCGGGAGGGCGGGCACCGTATTCGCGAAGGCTACGGATACAGTGTTTCGTTCCGGTGACGGCCCCGTGGCACTGCTGCCACACGAACACGAAGCGGAGTGGCACTTCCACGGGAGCACCGATCTACCGGCCGGTCGAGTACTCCCATGCACCTTCCGGCAGGGGCGCTGGAAGGTACTGGAGTCCCCGCGGAAGACCGGTTGGCCGTCCTCCGACGTCGACATGCCCCGCCTGGCCTCCCAGTCCCTGAGCGCACCGACGACCCACCGGCTCAGAAGCACCAGCGCCACGAGGGTTGATGATGGCGCCCAGCCCCAGGAGCACGTCCGCCAGGGTCCACACGGTGGTCAGCTGCTGTACGCTGCCGACGCCGGCGCAGATGACGGCGCCGATCTGGAGCGCGCGCGAGATCCCGGGACGGTCGGTGAGGTAGTCGAGGCAGACCTGGGCGTAGGAGAAGGCCCCGATGATGGTGGTGTAGAGCCAGGACGACGATGAGCAGCGCCATGGGCCAGCGGCTCCACTCCCCACGAGGTGGGCGATGGCGTCCTGGGTGAGGGTTCCCGCGCTCTCCTTGGCGCTCACCCCGGGGTGGAGGACCTCCGCGCCGGCGACCAGGATCGCCAGCGCCGTCGCCGTGCAGACGAACAGGGTGTCCACCACGACCCCGAAGGCCTGAATGAAGCCCTGCTGCACGGGGTGACTCACCGTGGCCGAGCCGCGGCGCAGGCGGCCCTCCGAGCCCAGCCTCATTGGAGAACAGGCCGCGGCGCACGCCGTTGAGCAGCGCGGCGGTCAGCCCGCCGGCCACGCCGCCCAGTCCCTGGCGCAGGCCGAAGGCGCCCTCGATGATGGAGCACAGCGCCTCGAAGGCCTGGGCGGGGTGGGTCAGGAGGATGGCCAGGACCAGCACCAGGTAGGCCAGCGCCATGAACGGGGCCAGGTACTCCGCCACGCGGGCCATGGCGCGCAGGCCCCCCAGGAGGACCGGGGCGGTCAGGGCCACGACGAGGACGGCTCCCAGGCTCGGCGAGGGGCCCCCAGCCCTATGAAGGGCGACGGTGATGGCGTTGGCCTGCACCATGGGCGCATGACCAGGCCGTTGGCGATGAGGGAAGACGACGGCGAACACCCGCCCAGGATCGGCAGCCCCAGTCCTCGCGAGATGTAGTAGGCGGGGCCACCGCGGAAGGTGCCGTCAGAGCGACGCACCTTGAACAGCTGGGCGAGTGTGGCCTCGCTGAAGGCGGTGGCAGTTCCCAGGATCGCCACGAGCCACATCCACAGCACGGCTCCGGGCCCGCCCAGGATGAGCGCCAGCGCGACCCCGACGATGTTGCCGGTCCCCACCCGACAGGCCGGTCCGACGGCGAAGGCCTGGAAGGAGGTGATGCCGCCGTGGCTGCCGTCGCGTGAGCCGACCACTGAGGCGGCGATCGCGTCGGTGTGCCGCAGCTGGACAGCCCCGGTTCTCACGGTGAAGAAGATGCCCGCGCCGATGAGGAGCCACACGAGGCCCCAGGAGTAGAGCATGTCGGAGACGGAGGTCAGGGCGGCGTCGACCTGATCCATCCATGAGATGCGCCCAGAGGGTGACATGATGATCAGCCCCGCTTCGCCACGTCGTCGGGCTCCCAGATCCCGGGGACCACGTCTCCGGGCAGGAGGGAGTTGCCGTGGCCCACGAAGGCAGGCTCGGTGATGCCCCGGGCGCGCTGGGACTCGAAGTCCCGCAGTGCTCCGATGACCCAGGGGCCAGGCGGACGATGACGACGAGGTTGAGCACTCCCTAGGAGCCCCAGGGCGATGTCGGACAGGGCCCAGACGACGGGCAGGGTCAGGACGGTGCCGACGAAGGCCGCGGCGGTCAGGACGATCCCGAAGATCTGCTCGGCCCGGCGTTCTCCGCCCAGGAAGTTGACGTTGACCTGCGCGTAGGAGTAGCAGCCCAGCACCGTGGAGAAGACCAGAACGAAGATGAGTACCACCATGGGCCAGGGTGGTCCAGGCGCCCAGGTGCTCGGCAACGGCCTGCTGGGTGAGGATCGCTCCGACCAGGGAGCCGTCGCCGGGGTGGTAGGCCTTGGTGGTCAGCAGGATGAGCAGGCCGGTGGCCGTGCACACGAGGATCGTGTCGACGAAGACGCCGAAGGACTGGATGAGGCCCTGGCGCACGGGGTGGGCGACGGTCGCGGTGCCAGCGGCATTGAGGGACGGTTCGAGCCCGGCCTCGTTGGAGAACAGCCCGCGACGCACGCCGTTGAGCAGCGCCGCGAGGATGCCTCCGGCGGTGCCGAACAGGGCCTGGTTGAGGCCGAAGGCCCTTCAAAGACGCTCGCCAGGACCTCGGGGAGCCTACCGATGTTGAGGATGATGACCACCACAGCCATGAGCACGTAGGCCAGCGCCATGAGGGGGGCCAGCCACTCCGCGATACGGGCCACGAGCCGGACCCCGCCCAGGACCACGGGAGCGGTGAGCAGAACGAGGAAGACCCCGACCATCCAGCCCGAGACGCTGGGGACGGTGGCGGTGATGACCTCGGCCAGCGAGTTCGTCTGCACCATGACCACCGTCACGCCGACCGAGACGATGCACATGGCGGCGAAGATCTTGCCCCACAGGGCCGATCCCAGACCGTTCTTGATGTAGTAGGCCGGGCCCCCGCGAAAGGTGAAGTCCCGGCCGCGCTCCTTGAAGATCTGGGCGAGCGTGGACTCCACGAAGCTGGTGGCCATGCCGATGAGGGCGACGACCCACATCCAGAACAGGGCTCCGGGACCGCCGGCCACAATGGCCAGGGCGACTCCGGCGATGTTCCCGATGCCGACGCGCGCGGCCAGTCCCACGGCGAAGGCCTGGAAGGAGGAGATACCGCCCTGCGCACTGGAGCGGGACCCGGGCAGCGAGTTGACCATGGTGCCGAAGTGGCGCAGCTGAACCAGGTGGGAGCGGGCGGTCAGGTAGATGCCGACCAGGATGAGCAGAGCGGCAAGAAGGTAGGTGTAGAAGAAGTTGTCGACGGAGTTGAGCAGGTTCTCGATGCTGGTGAGGTTCATGCGTCTGCTCCTGTCGAGGCGGCGGGCTGGCTGCTGGCTGGGGTCGCTGCGGGAACGTCGTCGGCGGTGCTGTCCGCCTCGGTCAGGCTGGCCCTGCTCACCGGCCCAGACGTCACCGGGGAGGTCACCGGGCAGATAGGGGTTGCCCACGCCGTTGAACAGGGGGCGACTCGTCCTGCCGAACGCTGGGCGTCCCAGTCCTGAGCGCCCCCACGCCCCAGCGGGCGAGCCAGATGAGGGCGACCAGATTGGTCAGGGTCATGACGGCCATGGTGATGTCGACGGTGTTCCACACGACGGTCAGAGAGGCGAGGGCCCCCAGCCCGGTGGAGACCACTGAGACGAGTCGGGGCAGCCAGCGCCACTCGGGCCGCTCGGAGATGAAGGTCATGGAGACCTCTGAGTAGGTGGCCGCGGCGATGATGGAGGAGAAGGCCAGAACGAAGATGACGATAGCCATGGGGATGGCCGTCCAGCCGCCGAGGGTGGCGGCGACGGCGTCGGAGGTCAAGGTTGCCGCGGCATCGGTGGTGAGTTTGCCCGCCTCGACGAGAACGGGGTTGTAGACCCCGGAGACCAGGATGATGAAGGCGGTCGCGGTGCACACGATGATGGTGTCGACGAACACGCCGAGGGACTGAATGAGCCCCTGCTGGACGGGGTGAGCCACGGTGGCGGTGGCAGCTGCGAAGGGGCGGTGCCCTGCCCGGCCTCGTTGGAGAACAAGCCGCGGCGGGTCCCGTTGGTCAGGGCGGCGATGATGCCCCCGGTCATCCCTCCGGCGAAGGGTGTCGGGCCGAAGGCCGAGGAGACGATCGTGGCCACAAGCCCCCAGAGCTGGGTGATGTGGAGGGCGACGATGATAACGGCCATCACGACATAGACCAGCGCCATGATGGGCGCCATCCACTCGGTGACGCGAGCGACCCGGCGCACTCCGCCCAGGATGACGAGGGCGGCCAGCCCCACCAGCACCGCTGCGGCGGCGCTCGGGGGCAGGTGCAGTGGGGAGTCCGGGCCGATGACCCCGGCGACGGCGTTGGACTGGACCATGATGATGGAGAAGCCGCAGGTGAAGATCGTCAGTCCCGCGAAGACGACACCCAGGGGCCGGCTACGCATCCCGCGCGCCATGTAGTAGGCGGGCCCGCCACGGAAGGAGCCGTCGGTGTGGCGGACCTTGAACATCTGGGCCAGGGTCGCCTCGAAGAAGGCGGTGGCCATCCCGACCAGGGCGACCACCCACATCCAGAAGATCGCACCGGGGCCTCCCAGGATGAGGGCGGCGGCCACTCCGAAGACATTGCCGATGCCCACGCGGGCGGCCAGGGAGATCGTGAAGGCCTGGAAGGAGGAGATGCCTCCTTGAGCCCCGGAACGCGATCCAGCCACCTGGCGGAACATGTCCGGCAGGCGGCGGGAGCTGCACGAGCCAGTGCGGACGGTCAGCAGGGATCCCGGTACCGACAAGCACCCACATGGTGATGTGGAGCGTGATCCAGTCCGAGACCGCCGCGAGCTGAGCGGCGAGGGCATCCATGGGAGATTCAGCCTTTCACGATGTCGCGACAGGTGGGGACGGCCCGCATGCTCTCATGAATCGGCCTCGTCGTCACAGCGAACCCTTGAGCGCCGTCTTGCCGAGCCGCCCCGCCCGGCCCGATCAGGGAAGGATGTCCTCGTAGTACGTGCCTCGCAGGAAGCGGTTCAGAGCCTTCTCGCCGGGGAGCCTGCCGTCATTCATCGTTTTCGCAGCCGCCAGCAGTGCACGAACGTCGTACTGAGCGGGCCAGATCGGAGGAACGTCTCGGTCGAGGTCGAGCAGCCCGTAGACGGCCATCATCGCCGTGCGTGCCGATCCTCGGTCGTGAAGACACAGTCATCGGGCGTCTCAACGAACTGCCCGAGAAGGCCGAGATTGACGCAGCCATCCGGAATCACCTCGGGCCTGTCCCCAGCACGTCGAGGCATGAAGAAGGAGGTGATGTAGGGCATCGTCGCCAGGCGAACCTTGGTGCGCCTCTTGATCTCCTCGAACTGACCGATCAGGCCGAAGTGGTAGCAGTACTCCTTCAGGACCTCCTCACCGGTGCACTCGATCATCGGCTTACGCACGCAGTTCCCCAGGGCGTGCGGATAGAGACCGTAGGCCCAGGCCACGCCCCAGTCCTTCGGTTGAGCCCGGAACTGGGGCTGACGATTCATGGTCAGTGACAGGCACCAGCCTGAGTCCTCCGCGGTGATGATGCCTCCGGTGACCGTGCGGCCCGACAGGGGATCGTTGCCGGTGAGCTCATGGATCTTCTTCAGGAAGGGGTGGTCGGCCCCGATGAAGTTGAAGGAGACGGATTCCCACACGGTCTTGTGGGGGTCGGAGCAGAACACGTCAGGGCGGCCGAAGACCGCTGACTTCTTCGCGAGATTGCGCCACAGTGTCCAGGCGCCTCCGGGCTGGTCGGTGAGGAAGGGAGGAACGGTGTCCATATCGCCGTAGCCGGTGGACTCGGTGCACGAGCCGATGGTGGCCAGGACAAGATCCTTCTCGGCGACGTCGATGGTTCCCTCCTGCCCGTCGGTTCGATGGAAACGAATACCGGTGACCACCTTGCGCCCAGAGGTGATGATCATCTCCAGGTCGTCGACACAGGTGTCGTACTGGAAGATCACACCCTTGTCCTTCAGCCAACGGGTCAGCGGCAGGACGAAGGACTCGAACTGGTTGTAGCGGGAGAAGCGCAGACAGGACAGATCGGAGAACCCGGGGAAGTACTGAAGGAAGCGGTGCATGTACCGCTTCATCTCGGTGAGAGACTCATACTGCTGGAAGGCGAACATGGTCTTGAACAGCGTGTAGAAGTTCGAGGCGAGGAAATCGGCGTCGAACCAGTCCTCAATGGTCTTGCCGTAGGTCGCCTCCTCCTTGGCCATCAGCAGCTTGATGACTGCACGCTGGCCCTTCTTGTTCAGCCCCATCTTGTAGGTGTCCCGACGACGCCCGCGGTGGTGGATCACCCGGCACGGGGTCGATGTTAGGGTCGTTCTCGTTAACCGTGCGGAACTCGTCAAGGACGGTGTAGGGCTCGGGCATCTCCAGTGCCGGGATCTCACGCATGATGTCCCAGAAGCACTCGAAGTGCTGGCCCATCTCCCTGCCCCCGCGAGCGATGAAGCCCTTGTCGGTGTCCCCGGCGCCGTCGAATGAGCCGCCGGGGACGGCGAGCTGTTCCAGGACGGTGATGTTGCACCCCGGCATGCGCCCGTCACGGATGAGGAAGGCCGCGGCCAGCAGGGCACCGATGCCCGAGCCCACGAGGTAGGCCCTGCGCTCGGCAATATCGGCCGGCGGAACAGGGTGGTTCTGGGTGTAGAGGCCGAGGTCGTTGTGGACGAACGGGTTCCCGTCCGGTGAGACGGGGTAGGTCCGCTGGTAGGTGGGCACGGTTCGCGTCATGGTCTTCTCCTGGGAGCAGCCGGATGTCACTTGTTGATATGTCCGTGAACGCCGGCGCGGCGACGGTCGGCCGGTGCGGTGCGGGGCACTCACACTGTATGCCTGCCTCCTGGGGTCTTGCCCCGCCGTCGCGCCATCTCCATGAGAGCATGTCGCCCTGACGGCCCCTGCACTGAATGCGATGCTCGACGCCCTCATCCCGGCTGACGATCCCGAGCGCGTCCCCGAGCCCGAGGAGGTCTATCTGGCCTTCTCAAGCTGGGCGGAGGCGACCGGCCGTCCCTCTACCCGCACCAGGATGAGGCGCTGTCGGAGATTCTGGAGGATCGCCACGTCATTGCCGCCACCCCGACTGGCTCGGGCAAGTCGATGATCGCGCTGGCCGCCCACACCGCCTCCCTGGCCCGCGGTGGCCGCTCCTACTACACGGCCCCTCTCAAGGCCCTGGTCAGTGAGAAGTTCTTCGAGCTGGTGCGCCTGTTCGGGGCGGATAACGTGGGCATGGTCACCGGGGACACCTCCATCAACGCCGCCGCCCCGATCATCTGCTGCACCGCGGAGATCCTGGCCAACCAGTCCCTGCGCGAGGGCGAGGACATGGACGTGGACTGCGTCATCGTGGACGAGTTCCACTACTACGCCGACCCGCAGCGCGGCTGGGCCTGGCAGGTGCCCCTCCTGGAGCTGCCCCAGGCGCAGATGGTGCTGCTGTCGGCAACGCTGGGCGACGTCTCCTTCTTCGTGCGGGACCTGCGCGAGCGCACGGGCCGCGAGGTCGCCGTCGTCGACGACGCCGTGCGGCCGGTGCCGTTGGAGATGGAGTACGTCGTCGAGCCGATCGGTGAGCTGCTTCAGCGCCTGGTGGGGCAGGACAAGGCGCCGGTCTACGTCGTCCATTTCTCCCAGAAGGAGGCGGTGGAGCGGGCGACCTCCCTGCTGAGCGTGGACCTGGTGCCCAAGTCCCGTAAAGCCGAGGTGGCGAAGGCACTCGGTGACTTCCGCTTCGGGAGCGGTTTCGGGGCCACGCTCTCGCGGCTGCTGCGCGCTGGGATCGGCGTGCACCACGCGGGCATGCTTCCGCGCTACCGGCGGCTGGTGGAGCGTCTGGCCCGCGAGGGACTGCTGTCCGTCATCTGCGGCACGGACACGCTCGGGGTGGGGATCAACGTGCCGATCCGCTCGGTGGTCGCGACCTCCTGGTGAAGTTCGACGGTTCCAAGGGAGCGTCACCTCACCGCCCGCGAGTTCCACCAGATCGCCGGGCGGGCGGGCGCGCCGGTTTCGACACCCGCGGCTACGTCCTCGTCCAGGCACCCGAGCACGTCATCGAGAACGCCAAGGCGCTGGCCAAGGCCGGCGACGACGAGCGCAAGCGCCGCAAGATCGTGCGCAAGAAGGCCCCTGAGGGGCGCGTCAACTGGACGGACAAGACCTTCGAGCGGCTGCGCGACGCGGCCCCGGAGACGTTGACCAGCCAGTTCCAGGTCACCACCACCATGGTGCTGAACCTCATGGAGCGCGACGGCGACCCGGTGGTGGCGATGGCGGATCTCCTGGAGCGCGCCCACGAGCCCGCGGCACAGCGACGCCGACACGTGCGCCGCGCCCTGGAGATCTACCTGTCCCTGCGCACGGCGGGCGTCCTGACGCACGTCTCCAGCGCCCAGGCCGCCGCCGACGGGCGCCCTCGGCTGCGCCTGGCCGTGGACCTGCCGGCCGACTTCGCCCTCAACCAGCCCCTGGCGCCCTTCGCCCTGGCGGCCATGGACCTGCTGAACGTGGAGGCCCCGGAGCACACGGTCGACGTCGTCAGCGTCGTCGAGGCCACGTTGGACGACCCACGACCGCTGCTCTACGCCCAGCAGCGAGCCGCCCGCGGCGAGGCGATCGCCGCGATGAAGGCCGAGGGGATGGACTACGAGGAGCGCATGGCCGCTCTGGAGGAGATCACCTGGCCCCAGCCGTTGTCCGAGCTACTCACTCCTGCCCTGGAGATGTACAAGCAGGCCAACCCGTGGATCGCTGAGCACGAGCTGGCCCCTAAGTCGGTGGTGCGCGAGATGGTGGAGAACGCGATGACCTTCTCCGACCTCATCTCCCGCTACGAGCTGGGGGCGCAGCGAGGGCGTGGTGCTGCGCTACCTGACCGACGCCTACCGGGCGCTGCGCCAGGTCGTGCCCGAGGGCACCGCACTCCCGAGGTCGTCGAGCTCATCGACTGGCTGGGGGGCGCTCGTGCGCGTTGTCGACTCCTCCTGCTCGATGAGTGGGAGGCGCTCGGCCAGGCCCAGGCCGGCAAGGCCGGCGAGGCCGCCGGCCTGCTGGAGGGTGACCGTCCCCGCGCGGACGACTCGGCCGGGGGTGGAGCGGGCCTTCGGCGCGGACGAGGACGGGACGGTGGCCTTCACTCGCAACCGCCACGCCTTCAGGGTGGCGGTGCGCCGGGAGATGTTCCGACGCGTGGAGCTCATGGCGCGTGACGACGTCGAGGCCCTGGGGCGCCTGGACGCCTCCTCCGGCTGGGGCGAGGACCGCTGGGACGAGGTGCTGGGCCGTTACTGGGACGAGTACGACTGGATCGGCACGGACACCTCGGCCCGGGCGATCTCACTGGCGCCGCTCGACGAGGCCCCCGATGAGACAGCCCTGGCGGCCGCCGGGGTCAGTGAGCGCCTGCGCGAGGCCCTGGAGGCCTCCGGCAGGCAGGTGTGGCTGGCCACACAGGTCCTGGAGGATCCCGACGGCGACCACGACTGGCGTCTGACGGCCCTGGTGGATCTGGCCGAGTGCGACCGGGAGGGGCGCGCGGTCGTCCACCTGCTGTCCGTGGGACCCCAGCAGGGTTAGTCCACCTCGGGGGTGTCCGCGACGGGCCTGACCGGCTGGCGCAGGACGGTCTTCATCTTCTCCGGCGCCACGCGCCTGGGGTCGCTGAGGTAGATCTCGTGGTGGGGCCCGTTCCAGGTAAGCCCGAGGCGCGGCATGACCTCGTCGTGCAGGCGCGCCAGGGTGGGGCTTCGTCGTCGTGAGGTGCCCACGTGGAGGATTTGCAGCGACCTGCCCTCGCTCAGGGGAGCTCGCTGAGGGCGGAGATGGACAGCTCGGGCTTCTTGCGCGCGGCCTGTGCCAGCCCCTCGGCGATGTCCTGCGAGGAGACCGCCTCGGGCAGGGGGATCATCGTGGTCCAGTCCCACTCCCCTTGTCACCGGCGACGAAGGCCGCATTGTCGGCGCTCGTCCACAGTCCTTCAGAGGCCCGACGACGAAGTCGTCGCCGGTTCGTTTCTTCAGTACGGCGCGGATCGCGTAGGCGCCGGCGTAGAGCGCCTGGATCGCGGTGGCGTAGGCCGGTGAGGTGTTGGGGTCGCCGTGGCCGTCGATGGCCAGGTAGGGTCATGGCCGGTACGTCCACCTCCGTGAAGTCGGCCTTTCCCGGCAGGTACAGGTCCTTGCGGTCTTTCTTGATATCAGTCCTCATCACTGTCTACTTTCTTCAGGAGGGATTGGGTCCAGGTGAGATCCGCCTCCTGGCGCAGGATCTCGTAGTCAAAGATGGCCAGGGCGTGCTCCTCGTCGACCTGGGCGCGCAGGGCGCGCAGCTCATCGAGCCTGCCAAGGAGCGCCTCGACGCGCTGCTCGAGGAGGGCCACGAGCGCGGGATCGTCGAGCCGGGGGTAGGCGTTGAGCGCCGGGGAGCACGCCTGCGGAGGGTGGTGCCGGAGAGAGGACACGTGCACTGGCTGCATTCCTCAGCTCGTGGCGCCCGGCGTCGGTCACGCGGAAGACGGTGCGCCGCCCCTGGGAGCCCTCGTCGGGCTCGAGGAGCCCCCGTTCCGACAGGCGCTTGAGGAGGTAGTAGACGGAGGAGAAGGCCAGGGAGGTCCACTGGCGGTAGCCGCGCTGCTCGATGACTCGGTCGAGGTCATAGCCATGGCGCGGCTGCTCAGCAAGGGAGAGGAGAACGATGTCGGCGTCCGATGACATGCCGTTACTCTAGCACTAGAGTAACGGCATGCAAGTCGGCCGCGGACTGATTCACCGGGGCGGCGAGGTCGGAGGGCTGCGCGGCTACGGACGGACCGCGTGGGCGAGCTGGCGGATCTGGGCTGGACGGGTGCGGCAGCAGCGCCGACGAGCCGCGCCCCGGCATCGATCCACGATGGCGCCAGCGCCGGGATTCCAGTCCCCTCGCCAGTGGAATGCCAGGTCTTGGTCACCGGGTCGTAGAGATCGCTGGCTGTGCTGTCTCCTCACTTCTGAGACGTGTGAGTGTCGTGGCTTCTGCGGCACTCGTTCGGGCGGGGCCCGGGGCAGGGCTGGTGGTCCTGGAGGTGAGGGTGGGGCCGGAGGGAAGAGGTCTGGCAGGTCGCTGGTGTCCCACAGCGCTGACATCAACCCCGCACCGGCGCCGCCCGCCGAAGAAGAACCGCAGGATTCCAACGATCCCGCTGGGTACGCTGACGGCAGGCTTGTTCATGTCAGCGCTGTGGACACCGGGCCGCGCAAGAGTGAGTCCGGGGTTCTTGGTGGCACAGCCCAGCGCTTCCGCCACAGGTCCGCCCCGCCCCTGCGCAGGGGCCCCGGTGGTCATGGTTCGACGCCGGCTCCGCCCTCGAGTCGGCCCTGAGTCGGTCTACTCCACGAGGGTCGGGATCCACTGGCCAGGGGTTGTGCGTACTGCACGAAGGCCCCATCCCACCCGAAGTACCCCTCAACCCTCCTCCAGTAGCACCCACCCTCGTGCAGTGCATCCAGACGACACCGGGGGCCACGCAGTTGATGCCGACAGCAACGACTATCGCCTCCTTCACGGCCCAGGCCGCCGCTTTGGCCAGACGGACGCCGGCTGCGATGGTGTCCCTCGCGCCGGCGGCGTCCTGCCCGGAGCGGATCAGCGCCGGAAGCGTGGCCTGGTAGGTGTTGGTCGTGATGACGCGTGCTCCGGCATCCAGGTAGTCGGGTGGACCTCGCGCACGACGTCGGGCGCCGTGGTGAGCGCCAGCGCCGACCACAGCGCGCTGCGGTGTCGACCCCGCGGGCGTCGAGCTCAGTCCCCATCGCCCTGTCGAGAACGACCGGACCTCGGGCCAGCAGATCAGACAACCGAGCCGGCTCGCGCTCCAAGGACGTGGCGGATACCGAAAGCGTTCGCATTGCGACACGGTATCGGAGGCTTGAGACGGCACCGGTAGCGTCTCGGGTGTGGACCCGGTGCACGTCTCCGCGAGCCCGGGCCGAGGTTCCCGACCCCACCGGCTACGCCATATGGCGCAACCTCTTAGCGGGTCTCGATGATCTGCTTGCCGAAGGGGAAGCAGGTGACGGGGATGAGCTTGATGTTGGCCACGGCCAGCGGGATCCCGACGATGGTGACGGCCTGGACCACGGCGGTGGTGAGGTGGCCGATGGCCAGCCAGAGCCCGGCGACGAGGAACCAGATGATGTTGCTGATCCCGCTCATGGCGCCGGCCCCGGGGGCCGGAACCACCTCACGCCCGAAGGGCCACAGGACGTAGGCGGCGATACGGAAGGAGGCGACGCCTGCAGGGAATCGTGACGATGAACGGGCAGGGCGATCAGTCCGAAGAAGAGGTAGCTGAGGAACAGCCAAAACCCGCCGAAGACGACCCAGATGATGTTGAGCAGCGTGCGCATGGCACCTATCTACCACACCTGGGCACCTGAAGACGTCCGCGCCCGTGCGGTCACCAGAAGATGCGCTGAGCGATAGCGTCGGCGAGTTGTCCAGCGCCTCCGGCGCCGCCCCGAGTAGAGGCCTGCGTCGATCAGTGAGACCTCCATGAGGTAGAAACCGCCTTGACCGTCCCCGACGACGTCGACACGGTTGAACAGGAGCTGAATGTCCGGCCGGAGATCTCCTTGATCAGCGCGTGGATGGCCTTGCGCACCCGCTCACCCCAGAGCCACTCCTGCTCGCTGGGTTCGCGCGCAGTGACGATCTCCTCGTGGATCTCGTCGGTGGACTTGAAGGAGGGTGGAGCATCGGCGCCTTCTCCACCGCGTGGGACAGCACGCCGTTGAAGTAGACCAGCGAGACCTCGCCCTTGCGGTCGACCTCCTCGAGGTAGCGCTGGACCATGACGGTGCGTCCGCGACGCAGGTGGTGCATGGCGTCATTGATCGCCGAGGACCGGGAGGCGGCGTCGGTGGCGGTGTAGCGCCCGGTGCCGCGCCCACCCGAGGAGACGGCCGGCTTGACGACGAAGTCGCCATGGGCCGGGAAACGGGTGTGAACCTGGTGCTTGGAGTAGCCGGCCTCGGGCTCCAGCCACATCGTCGGAATCATGGGAACCCCCACTCGCTCAAGCGGGTGAGGTAGTGCTGTCCGAGTTCCAGGTGACGACGTCGGGGTGGATTGGCGAGCCGGGGCACCGACCGGGCCCATGGAGGAACCGGGAGTAGTTGCCCTTGGTGGCGTAGTCGCGCACTGCGCAGCACGACCGTGCCGGACTGGCTCCAGTCGATGCCGGGGTCGTCCCATACGGCGACCCGCGGCTCGATGCCACGCGCACGCAGAGCATCCGGCAGGCCGCGGTCATCGTCATCAAGGTTGGGGAAGTCGGCGCAGGTCGCCAGCGTCACGATCGGGTCGCTCATGCGGTCCACGCTACCGCGCGCAGGAGCGCGGTGAGAGCCGCAGACGTGTGACACTGAACCGCGCCCACACCAGCGGATACGACTACCTGCCGGTTGAAGCGGCCAGCAGGTCTCCGTTCCGCAACCTTCGACACCCACACCTTGCTCAGCCACTGCGTGCGAGGGTGCCACAATGCCGAGGTGACTTCTCAAACCCGCAAAGCCGCGTACCACCGCCGCACAGCGCTACTGGGCGTCCATGGCCGCCATCGTCGTCGTGACCATCCTTGCCGCGGGCATACTCGGCGGAACCGTCTCGATGCTCACCGGAGCCCGCGCCGGCCGCAGCAGCATGTGGGGCGGCATGGTGGTCGCGCTGGTCATGCTGGCGGGCTGGACCCTCGGCAGCCGCGTACGCGACCGCAGAAGCTCGACCTGCCCCTGTGGCACCGCCTCACCGAGGAGCAGGCGGCCACGCTGAAGCAGTACCACCAGTGGTCTCGCACCGGCCGCATTGACCAGGACGACGACGTCGAGGCCACCCCCTCCGGGCCGAGCGGCCATCGCCGCAGCGCACGGACAGGCGCCGGCGCATCCAAGGCAGCGCCGTCGAGGAGTCCTCCTCGCAGGGCGCGATGTCGAAGCGCGACCGTGCTCGCGCCGCCGACGTGCGCCGCCGCCAGCAGGACCGCGAGGGGTGGCCCGTCGCACTGAACGGGGACGCCGGGCAGCACCCACCACCATCACCCTTGAGACTTGCCGCACAATCGCCTGGTTTCGTGGATCCTGACTGGACGAAGCCCTCCTCCATCCGTAAAGTATTCCTCCGTCGCCCAGCGAGCCACGTCGAATGACGTCGCTGTGGTGGAAGCACCGCTAGCTCAATTGGCAGAGCAGCTGACTCTTAATCAGCGGGTTCAGGGGTTCAAGTCCCTGGCGGTGTACGAATCTTCCAGTCCTCAGGGCCGGAAGAGCTGGTCACCACAGACCGAGCACCGCTAGCTCAATTGGCAGAGCAGCTGACTCTTAATCAGCGGGTTCAGGGTTCAAGTCCCTGGCGGTGTACCACGAAGGGCACGCGCTTCGCCCGGGATGACCCCGAAGGCACAGCAGCAGGCGCGTAAGGGCGGTCGAAGACAACCGCCTCCGCACTGGAGAAGCATCTCAGGATGCCACCGTCTCATCGGTTCCCACGCCCTCGTGACCACAGTTTGCGACGGCGGCGCCAACCAGTCGCCGCGCCAGAAGTCTTGTTCTGCACGCACGCCGGTCCGGCAGATAGGTACCTGCTCCGGCACGCACTGCTACTCCAGGCCCCACCGGGCCGACGACGTTGAAGGAAGATGAGGAGATACGTATGACACGCAACATCCACACCACGACCACCATGACGACTCCGGCCACCGGGCTGGCAGCCACGAACGCCCGAGCCGACGAGGCCGCCAGCAGGGAGCTCTTCGCCGCACGCGCGGAGCTCGCCTCGCTGGGGGCGACCGCCTCACCCTCGCGACTCGAGCGCGCGCTGGAGCGCCTGGAGGCGGCTCAGCAGGCCTCGCGACGAACGCTCGCCCAGGCCGCCTGACCCGGAGGTCTCACCCAGAGCTGGGCCGGGGCTCCCGTGGGACTGACGTCCTGAACGTTCGCCAGATCACGAAAGTAAGTCCTCGAATTCACTGCCGCTGGCACCGGAGGCGATGCAGGATGAGTACATCCGTCCAGCAGCCCGAGGAGGACCCATGACCCAGCTCGCCGCCGGTGACCGAGCCCCGGAGTTCACCCTGCCCGACCAGAACGGCCGCACAGTGACCCTTGGCGACCTTCGTGCCAGCACGAACAAGGGCGTCATCGTCTACTTCTATCCCAAGGCCTGCACTCGGGCTGCACTAAAGAGGCTTGCGACTTCAGGGACTCCTTGGAGGCGCTCGAGGCGGCTGGCTATGCCGTCGTCGGCGTCTCCCCGGACCCGGCGAGCGCGCAGGCCAAGTTCTCCAACCGCCACGACCTGCCTTTCCCCCTACTGTCGGATGCCGACCACGCCGTCATGGAGGCCTGGGGAGTGTGGGGAGAGAAGAAGAACTACGGCAAGGTCTACACCGGCGTCATCCGCTCCACCGTGGTGGTGGCCCCCGACGGGACCGTGACGCTGGCCCAGTACAATGTGCGAGCTACCGGTCACGTCAAGCGGCTGCGCGCCGCACTGGGCGTGGACTGAGTGGACTGATACGAGCACAGCAGCGGTCGCCGCATTCTGCTATCCGGGACTGGGGTCGGTAGACTAGGGCGCCGCACAGCGCAGTGGCGGGAATGGTAGACGCCCCCAGGTTTGGGTCCTGGTGCCTTCGGGCGTGAGGGTTCGAGTCCCTTCTCGCGTACCAACAAGCTCTTACCCGAACCCACCCCAGTCGAAACAGGCTGGGATGCGGTTCCAGATGTTGAACAACGCTCACCCACCAGGGTGGGCGTTGTTTGTGTTGTGGGGCTCGTGGGCTCATCGTCAGCGGTGTGCGACGTGATCGAGTTGTCAGGCTGAGCCGCATGCTGCAGGTGGTGCGCATGGGCGGCGGCGTGCAGGCTGGGGCTGGCCAGCTGGTCGAAGGGTGAGGTGAGCAGGGCGCTGAGGCGAGTGCTGGAGCCGGTGTCGGCGAGGTTGACAGAGTGCGGTGCAGCTCCTCCCCGACTGGCATCGCCAGTTCCTTCTTCTCGAGCGCTGTCCTCACCGCCCGTCTCCTCACCTGCTGCATCCTATCCGCTGGCCCGCCAGCATTGGCAGCATCGCTCGTGCCATCGCCTGTGCTGAGCAAGATGACCCGTCCCTCCTCATCGACGAGTGGATTGACCAGCACCCGCTGGAAGAACACCTGGTTGAGCAGCTTCTTCAGGTGGTTTGGGGCAGCTTGGTAGAGGCGGTGGCAGTCTTCGATGAGGTCAAGGGCCTGGGTGAGGTGCTGGCGGACTTCAGCGGCGTCGGCTGGTAGGCGGCCAGTTGGCGCTCAATATGGTCAAGCTCGCTCGTGAGCTTGGCTTGTTCCTCTTTGAGTAGGTCAAGGGGCACCGCTCCTTCGTAGTGGGCGTGGAGGAGACGACGTCGTCTGTCTTCAATGTTGGTGCGCCGGGTGGTGAGGGAGCGCACTGCTTTGGCCTTGTCTCCTTCGATCTGGCTTAGCTCGTCGTGGAGGTAGCGCTCGATCTGCGTTCTGTCTGCTGCGCTGAGCTGGATGGTTCGGTAGAGCTCTACCATCCGGTCTTCGACGACGTCGATGAGGACGGCGGTGAAGGCGCAGTCGTGGAGGCGGCAGCGGCGGGCGCAGACGAAGTAGGGATAGATGGTGCCCTTGCTGTTCTTGGCATTCTGGACGGACAGGCGAGCACCGCACTGGCCACAGACAACCGTGCTCTTGAGGAAGTGGTTGTGGATGCGCTGGCGCTCCCCGTAGCGGCGTGAGGCCAGGATGGCCTGGACGGTCTGCCAGGTCTGGCTATCTACCAGCGGCTCATGCTTGCCGGGGTACTCACGCCCTGGAACGTGACGATGCCCTTGTAGTAGGGGTGACGCAGGATCTCGTGCAGGCGCGTGGCCGTAATGGGCTTGGCACAGCGCCGTGGCGTGGGTGGGATACTCAGGCCGAGAGTGTTGAGATGGTCGGCTAGCTGCCGCACCGTCCAGTTACCGGTCGCATACTCGGTGAAGGCCAGCCGGATGAGCGGTGCGCGCTCCTCATCGAGGGCGATGGTGCGGATCTCTCTTCCGTTCTCGTCTCTGGCGCGTACATTCACATACCCCAGCGGTGCCTTACCCAGCGTCCCACCGTTCCTGGCCTTTTCTCCCATCCCCTTGATGACCTCATTAGCCAGGTTACGGGAGTAGAACTCAGCAATGCTGCTCATGATGCCGTGCAGCAGCATCCCGCCAGGCGTCTGATCGATGTTTTCAGATGTAGACACCAGCCGCACACCCGCCTCCTCAAACGCCCGGTTAATCTCCACATCATCCGCCCGGTTCCGTGCTAACCGATCTAACTTATGGACGATGACATAGTCAATTCCACCGTCTTCCTTGAGGTAGGCCAGCATCTTCTGCAGCTCAGGGCGGTTCGCAGACCTGGCGGACTCACCCCGGTCGGCGAACTCGCTAACCACCAACGCACCCATCGACTGGGCCTTGCGCTTGTTGGCCTCCCGTTGAGCTGGGAGGAGAAGCCTTCCTCCGACCCGCCACGCTGGGCCTGCTCCCGAGTGGAGACACGGATGTATGAGACGGCCCGCTTGGGGGTGAGCTGGGCGGCCATGGCGGTGAAGGGATCGGGAGCGAGTGCGTCAGGCATGGTGCACCTCCTCATGCTGTTCATTGGCTTGACTGGTCGTACTGGTTACGCTGGCGTCGCCGGCTTTGCTTGTCTCGCGGGCATCTGTGCCGTCAACTGCTTTTACCGGCCTGGTTGACCTGGCTGTCCGCACCGGTTTCGCCAGGCTTGCTGTGTTCGCTGGTTTGCTCGCGCTGCTGGCGTTCTTGTTCTCTCAGCTCATCGAGCTGGCGCATCCATGCGCCTTCTTCGTCGTTCCACCAGGCAGGCGGCTCACCGTCGCCCGGCTGCCAGGTATTGAGGCAGACCAGGTGGGTGCCGGCCTGGGTGAGCTGGTCGACGACCGCGTCAGCTTCGGCTGTGGTGAGGTTGGGGTGGGCCAGCCCGCCGTGATGACGTACGCCACCCCACCGCGCTGGCAGGGCATCGAGCAGCATGCCCAGGCCGTACTGGCGCTGCTGTCGGTCGTGGAACTCGGTGACCAGGTTGAGGCCCATCGCGTCGGCGTAGTCCTCGACCAGCTCCCGTTGCCGGGCCAGCTCGAAGGGGTAGCGGGCCGCGCCGTAGAAGATGGCGATCGGCCCAGTGCCTACCGGGCTGTCCAGTGCGATGGCCGGCACGGCGTCAAGCACCGCCGGGTGCTCATCTCGTGCGTTCGTTCTGGTTTGTGTTGTCATCTCGTGTCCTCCTCTCGTCATATAGTTCTATTTCACTGTTTTGTGTTTCTCCTCTTTCTATTGACGCTCAGATGGACGGAAAAGTCCAGTCCGGTTTTTGCTTGACCCTGGCGGCATTCCGCAGGCCAAGAGAATCGGCGTGGTCAGGCAGGTGTCTGCTGTGCGCAAAATTCATCTCACTCCCCTCCATATATTTCGCCCCATCAGATGGGATACTGCCGCGTGTCTCCTTTCTCGGAGGGATATGCCTTCTTTTGGTGTGTCAGCCCACCTGGTTGGCGGCCTGTGGGGTGGGGATGGCGGCAGGGGCCGCCGTGGATCAGGGTGGGCAGCTGGTCGAGGCGGATGACGCGGAAGAGATCGCGTAGCAGGCCGGTGCTGTGGGCGATGGCTCGCTCCAGGCGGTGGCGTCTGCGGTCGGTGGGGACCAGCCAGACCACCAGGGGGAAGACGTCGCCGTCGCTGGCCTGGGCTTGGTGTTCCTGGTAGCGCCAGCAGGTGGCGATAACCCGGCCAGGGTTCTCGGTAGCCCGGTCGACCTCGACGAGTAGCGGTCCTCATAGGCCGGGCTGGTGATGGTCACGGCCAGGGTCGGGGCGTAGCACCTGTACCTGGCCGCTGGGGCTGAGCGCAGTGCGCCAGCAGTCCGGCTCCAAGGCCACCGCCGCCTCGGTGTCCGCCTCCTGGCGGACGGCCTCCTCGACGCTGGTACACACCTCCGTTATCGCGAGGAGGTGGTCCAGGAAGGTGGTCGACACCTCGCGGGGCCGCTGCCGCCGCGGCACCTCCTCGTCCTCCCGTTCTCTGCTGCCACAAGCCGGTGGCCCCGAGTGGTGGCGGCCCAGATGGTCACGGCTGAGCCGCCCTGCCAGCCGCCAACCCGGCGCTCCAGGCTCGTCAGCAGGCGCTGCTGGGCCAGGCTGGCCAGGTGGCGCTGGGTCTGGCGCAGGGCCGAGGCCGGCGAGGCGTACTCCAGTGCGGTGAGCCGGGCGAGCTGCGTGGTGGTGGCGAAGCGGTGGGCCGCCACCAGGGCGAGCAGGCGCGCCTGCATCGGATGGATCGGCGGGGGCACCAGCGATGAGAACCGGGCCGCTGCAGTGGTGGGTGACCGGTTCATCGCTGGCCGCCTCCGCCGGGCCAGACGTGACCACACCAGGTGGGGTCAGTCACCGCCACAAACGACCACAAAAGGGCTTGGTGCCGCCGCTCGCGGAACCACTTCGGTGCAGCGGTGCGTCGACCGACACGTCCACCGAGACGACGCCCCCGCCCAGTGGTTCGCAGGCCAGTCGCGTTGCCATCCCGGTACGTACGTCGCCTGCTGCAGCGCCAGGTCGTGTGCTCATGTACCTGCCGTCTCATGGTCGCCTCCTGCGGCCAATTGCCGCGCGGCGGTGCCCAGACTCAGACTCAGCTCCGTTGCTGGTGCCGTCCGGGCCAGCCTCATCCAGGGTGGCGGGTTTCAGCTCACCAGCTGCTCCCTCACTGGTCTCATTACCAGTGTTGTAGTGGCGACAGTGGTCGTGTCCTGTAGCGTCGTCGGGTTGCTTTGCTCATTCCCGTCGGCGGTGTTGGGCGTACTGCCGCTGGTGAGGGCGATGAGCTCGGCTTCGGTCTGCTTGGCTGGGATGCCGTAGCGGGCGTGGCTGGCGGCGTAGAGCAGGGCTGGGTCGCGCACCGCTGGCGGGGCAGGCCGGGTGGCCAGGGAGAACCAGCCCGAGCGGTGCCCGTGGTGCATGACGGTGGCGTAGGGCCTGGTACTGGGCCAGCAGCTGGAAGTCGGCTGCCTCCAGCTCCGGAGCCAGCCGGGCCGCTGCGGCCGCGTCGGTCGCCGACAAGGCGAAGTACACCTTACTGCGCGTGTTGGTCTCCACCGCCTGCATCATCTCGCCGCTGAGCTGGCCGCGGTACTGGTGCGCCAGGTGGAAGGCCGCGCCCAGTGAGCGGGCCTGGGCTAGGGCGTCGGCCAGGCTGCCCGGCAGCCCGGCCAGGAAGGCCTGGACCTCATCGATATACACGCTCACGATCTGCCGCCGCTGGGGCGGCTCTGCCTGGCGTGCCAGCAGGTGCTGCCACAGCTGTGAGATCAGCAGGGTCCCCAGCAAGCGGGCCGCTCCGGCTCCGAGCAGGCCCTGGTTGAGGTTGACCACCACGATGCGTCGGCGCTCCAGCAGATCCGTCAGCCCGAAGCGGGGCTGGGCCTGGCCCAGCATCGCCCGCAGTCCTGGGCGCAGCATCAGCTGGCGCAGCTTGTTGAGCACCGGGGCTACCTCCACCGCCTGGGTCCGCACCGGCTTGGCCTCATAGCCCTGCCAGAAGACATCCGTCCCCAAAGGATCGGCTGGGGCCAGGGCCAGCACCCGCGTCGGAAGGCCGGGTTGGTCAGCAGCGGCACCAGCCACACCAGCGTCGCCTGCGGGATACGCGCCAGCGTCAGCAGCGCGGCGGAAGGACATCAGCGGTGCGGATGCCCCAGCTGTCGCGAAACAGCTCGGCCAGCACCCCCAGCACCGCCTCCGCCGTCACCACCGCCAGCTCCGGCGGCCCCGCCAGCGGGTTGAACCCCACCGGGCAGGGATTGGTCGGATCCAGCACCACACATCACCCGCCCGCTCCTGAGGCAGGCGCGCCACGAAGTCCGTCGCCAAGTCGCCCTTGGGGTCGAGCAGGAGCAGGCCCCTCCCCTCGGCCGCATCAGCCAGCGCCAAGGACAGCAGCACCGTCGACTTACCCACACCAGTTGGCCCCAGCAGATGCGTGTGGTAGACAGCATCGGTAATCGGCAGGCGCACCAGCTCCTCCCTACCAGGCACCGCACTGGCCCCGATGACGCGCTGGGACGACCGGACCCCACCTCCGGCGGCGGAGCCACCAGGCGCGGGTGCCCACTACCCAGCAGCGGCAAGGGCAGTTCACCAATAGGCCAGCCCGCCATCGCCACAATCTCTCCTGCACAAGCTCCAACCCCGCCCGCCACGGCCGCCGCACCGCATCCAGCTTGGCGGGGTTCTCCGTGCGGGCGCGCAGCCGCACCCCTGGGCCCCTCCAGCAAGCGCAGCGCCCCCAGCAGACCCCTGCAGCAGCGTCCGCTGGCGCAGCGGCGAGGCCGCCCGCACCCCCAGACGCAGACACCCCGCCGCCCGATGCCGCCCCACCTGCGCCCACATCCGCCGCCCCGCTCACCACTAAGAGACGGAATCGGCACGAGCCCAAGCAGCTCCAGCCAACCCTGCGGCTCCACCCGCCCCAGTGCCTGCGGGGCAAAGCGCCGCCCCAGCTGCAGCTGCACCACCAGCTCCTCGTCCTCAGCCGTGACTGCTAAGGCCGCCAAGACGGCCCGCACCACCGCGCTGAGGCGCTCCGTCGCTAGTCCCACCCCGACCGGGCGGGCTGACACCACCACCGCTTGATCCACCGTCCGCCGCGAGAACCCACGCGACACCCGGCAGCCCGGCACCAGCTCCCGCACCACCGAGACCAACCGCTCGCCCGCGCTCGAGCCCACCGCCCAGGTGGCTTGCCCGCCGCTTGCGCGCAGCTCCAGCACCACCCGCCCCAGCGAACCATCCGCCAGGAGCCGCTCCACCAGACCGACCGCCGCGTCCTGGGCGAGCGGCAGAGCAAAAGCGCAGCTGATGCCATACCAGGGGCTGAGCGGGGCGGGCCATCACGAGGTGCCTCCCAGCGTTGACGAGACAGCGGCGGCCTCGTCGGTCTTAGCCGTACCGGTGCGATCCGGCAAAGTATGGGAACCAGCGGAAGAGGTGCCATGAGGCCAAGTGAGCGCCCTCGCGACGCTGGTGAGAACACCGGCCTGCCAAGAAGGGCTCGTTTGCAGCACAGCGCCCCACCGAGCGCCGCCGCGGGCACTCTGGCCGCTATGAGCGCCAGTCCACGGAACCGCAGCATCACCACTCGCGGCAGCCGACACATCGCTGGGGCCAGACTCACGCCCCGCGCGAACCTCAGCACCTGAGGACACCGCATCATCCGCTGCCGACTCCACAGCCTCATCCGCTGCCATCTGCCGTGCCAGTGCCAGCACGATCCGTGCCACCGCCCGGTGATCCATGCCGCTGTGCCGCACCGGCACCAAACGCACCCGCCGCGATGAACCAGGGCGGCCACCGGCGTAGCGGGCTATCGCATGAGTGCCTCCTGGAGGTGAGGGCCGTCCACCGTTCTTCCGGTGGTCTCCAGCCGTGGTGTGAGTGCGTTGCTTCCGGCTGGCTGTTCCACCATCAAGCGCGGGACTCGAGCTGCAACCACTCCATTGCGACTGATGCCACTGCTCAGTCTGTTCCGCCTGATGGTCTGCATCAGTTCGCCGCTGCTCAAGCTGACCAGACCGATTGTGACCACCGTGAGTGCCGGGCTCCCTCACCACTCCTGTCGGCTGCGCCACCAGCGCACTGCCAGCCAGGCGGCGGCGCTCACGGCGAGCAGCCCGACGAGCCAGGGCCAGCTGCTTTGCACGATGGCGACGATCCACCTGAGGCTCATCGCGATCAGGAGCAGGCCGACGCCGCATCGCAGCAGGCTGCCGGGCAAAAGAATGCCTCGAATCGCTCATCATCACCATCTCCTCGAAGACTACGCAGGGGTACTTGTCTCGCCACGGCCGACTCATCGCGTTACCTCCTTGCCGTCACCGTCAGTGGTTTCATCTCTGTCGTCGCCACAGGACGCAGCAGTCATCTCTGCCTCCTGCGCCCGCTCGCTGTACCGCGGCACGGCAAAGCCGGGGATGCGGATGTCGGAGTCCACTTGGTCTCCCCACACCGCCCAGGGCTGGTTCGACTCAGGCCTACGGCGGGCAAACAGCTCCAGGTACGGCCCAGGGCTGACCCGCTCGATGATGGCGAACTGCTCAGCAGGCTTGCGTGAGTGCTCCGTGACGGGTGCGTTGAACCAGGTCGGCTGAGAACGCGAACCCAGGGGCTCTCCCCGGGTGCAGAACAGCAGCTGCTCGGTGGCATTACGTAGCTGGTAGCGGCCACCCTAGGCCAAGGCGGAACTTCACCCAGGGTCAGTGGGCTGCGCACCGTAAAGCCCCAGGCCTCAGCCACCTCATACGCCGTCGGCAAGAGCGCGTTGGTCGTCCACAGCCACAGGTGGGCATCACGGGCCGCCAAAGCTCCCACCGGCAGCGCCTTGATCCGCGCCAGACTCATCGTCCGGTAGTGCTTCTCACCGCTCTGAGCCGGCCAGGGCGGATCGACCAGGATGGTGGCAAAGCCACCAGGCGGCAGACCAGGGATGGCGGATGATGAGCCAGTACCCCCAGAGTCACTCCGACCGGCTGAGCCAGGCCCATCGCTCATAGCGCTGCCAGGGTCGCGGCACGCCAGTCTTGGTCGCACTGCTGCGCCCACCTGCCGGGCCGCCTCACCGTGCCGAGCCACCGCTCCCCAGCGCACGCTCGTCTTGTGTGTTTTGTCTGCTGCATGTCGTCCCTCCTTTTTTGTTCATACGTGCTATTTGCTCCGGGCGAGCCAGCTGCCAGCTATTTCACGCATCGGCAGCCGGTTGCCCTTATCCCATACATTCCACGAACACTCGCGTGTTGCAAGACCTCCGGATTCACTATTACCAAGCGACGCGACACGTGCCGCTCTTGAGCCGTTTCTGTGGTGTCACCCCAGGAAACAAAATGGACACACGCGCCATTTAGTGGCCACGAAAGTCGGTGCTGTAGTTTTTGCAACAAGCGGGCGAAATGACGTGGCATGTGGGTGAGGAATGGAGCCAGACGCTCACGGCTGCCGCTCGTCCGACCGAGCCGGCCTGTGCTGTGTGCACCGCCTGGGACGCGGCCGCGGCGGGCGACGCGAGGGCGCGTGAGCCGGCCAGGTGGGACGGGCCGCTTCTGCCGTGCCGTTGCTGTCACCACTGTCCGTCAGGCCAGAACTCGCATCAGGCGACGCGCTACCACCACTGGCTCTGTTGCCACTGCTCTCGTCAGTGACACCGCCACCGCTACTGGTGTCGCACCTTCCACCGGCCGCACCGGCCGCGTCCCACACTGCCTGTTCGTTGTCCTGCAGCACCTGAGCCATGGCTGCCTGCATGGCCCGGCCTGCCTCTTGACGTTGCTGGCTCAGCTCGCTGCCCAGGGCCAGGGCGGCTGCCCAGGATGAGCTAGCCGGGACGCCTGCTCCAGCCGCTCTGGCCGCCTGGTGTGCGGCGCGCCAGCTGGCTGCGACCTCACCGGCCAGCTGACCAGCCTGGTAGCTGCTCGGCAACGCGGCGGACAGCGACAGCGGCGGTGCGCCTACGGGCACCGGCTGACTCGTTCCGCCCGGCCGTGCTTCCCGCCAGGCTGCCAGGCCATCGCGCACCCCGTGGGCGAATGCCCAGCCGATTGCGCCCACCACCGCCAGGCCGATGAGGGCCAGGATCCCGACTATGACCGTCATGATGAAACCTCCGAAGATGAAGAAAGAGAGACGAAGAGAAGAGCGTGAGAAGAAGGAACGAAGGCGCAAGGCAAAGAGCGCTCACTACGAGCTGACGACGTTCCAGTACTGGCCCCGCCACCTACAGCTGCCCGATCCGCTGCCCAGCCCCAGGGCATACCCCGTGATGATCGCTTCGTAGAACTGGGCGCCGCCCGGGGCGACCTTGGTCTGAGCCTCGGCCTGGGTGACCAGCGTGGCGATGTTGGTCAGGACCTGGGAGGTCAGGAAGGCCCGGGCCTGCTCGGCCTGGGCCGCCACTTCTGCCTGGGCGGCGACCTGCTCGATCTCCCGCCTGGTCACCCGGGCCTGGCCATTGCCCAGCACCACCCCCATCCGGGTGCGCTGGGGCGAGAAGAGACTGAGATTGGTAGAAGCCATGAGAGAAGTCCTTTCGAGGAGAGGAAGAAGGAAGAGAGAGACGACCAGCCGGGCTGGTCATCTCGCGTTGACGGCCCGTGCTGCCACCCTGGGGAGAGCGGGCCGTGCCTACCACAAGCCGCGCCAGACCGGCGTTTTCCGCCGGTCTTGTTACGGGCTCGTGGCGTTGGTGAGAACGGTAGGCAGGCCGCGCCGCAGTGCCGTCAAAGTTGGAAGAAAGTTGGAATAGAGGGCTCAAGAGCCGCCGGTACTGCAGACCGCCGCCTCGCAGTGGCCCGACAACGAGGTGGGCGCCATCGCTCCCCCAGTGGCGAGTTGCCATGCTGCTGATCGCCGTTCTCATCCAGCCGCTAACCCAGCAGCCCCGCTACTACCTCCTCACCACCATCCGCCAACCTCTGCGCTATATCTCCTGGTTTGTTCCGACCGCTCGGTCTAGGCTAACTTGCGGCCCGTCCCGTCCGCCGATGCCCAAGTCGCCACTCATGGCAGGCCCGTCGCAGCAGGCGCCTCACCAGTACCGGCACCGACCTCGCGACCACCTCGTCACTGCCCTGCCCCAGCGACGTCATCTCTGCCCATCCTCTCGCCACGCCCTGCTCCTACTCCCCCAAGGAGGCTTGCTCATGTCCCGCGCTCGTCTCGATGCCGATGATGCAGCTTCCTTGCGCCGTGAGCTGGCGTGGCTGCGCAAGCGCGGTGGGTTTACGGCGGCGCGGCTGGTGCGCGCTCCGATCGTCGATGAGGTGCTCCGGGGCAGCTTGGAGGACTCCTTTGAGCGGCTGCGCCATCGCTTTGTGTCGGCCATTCACAGCCTGAGTGAGAGCGGGAGTGAGCAGGATGAGCCGCTGGTGGGTGTGCTGCTGGCGGCCTTTGCGCTCAGCCCTGAGACGGCGGGTAGTGGCAGCCTACTGGAGCGGCGACGAGCGATGGCGAGCCGCTTGGGGTGCAGCATGGAGACGATCGCTTCCCGTGAGGAGGCCGGCCTGCGTCTGCTGCACAGCCGCCTGGTGGCCGGGCGCTACGCCCAGGCACCCTTGGTGCTGGATGTGCCGGAGATGCACGGCGGGCTCGTCTATGAAGAGACCACCACGCTCATCGTGGTGGAGCAGCGTCGGTGGCGGGGCACGGTGGAGCACTACCGGCTGGCCAACATGGCCGGCGAGCTGGACTTCGTCACCATCTCGCGCTCCTACCCCGCTCATGTCACGGCGCAGCCGGGCGGGGAGTTCAGCGTCAACAGCCGCCCGGTCGAAGGGGCTGGGTGGAATGACCATTTCTGGCACATCGACCCCGCCACCGGTAGGCGCACGCCGATGCAGGACGCCACGCGACGACCTCGCCTTCCGGGCAGAGCCCGTGCCGGGCGAGGGCCCACCACGCCGATCTCCTTGGCCAGCCGGGCCTTCCACGCCCGGTCACTGCTGGCCACCATCCAGGTGCGCTTTGTTGGGGAGGTGCCAGCCAGCATCTGGCAGTTCACCGGGGCAAGCCCCTTCGCCCGCCCCCAGGCAGCCAACCAGTACAACCGCACCAGCCTGGACGCCCAGCAACGCGTCACCCTCACCCAGCGCGACGTGCATGGCGGACTGTTCGGGGGTTTGGGTGGGAGTGGTGAGGGCAAAGATAAAGGTAACCTCAATAAATACGCTTATTTACTATATAATATTTGATATGGTTATATTTGTCACTTGCGTCACTTAGGGCGCCGTGGAATTCTACCGCCGTCAGTGATTCTCCTGACCGTACCGAGGAGCACGCCGAGGATGAACGTCGAGTCCTTCAACCTGGACCACACCAAGGTCGCCGCGCCCTACGTGCGCGTCGCCGACCGCAAAAGAGCTGCCCGGCGGGGACGTGCTCATCAAGTACGACGTGCGCTTCTGCCAGCCCAACCACGCGCACCTGGAGATGGAGGCCGTGCACTCCATCGAGCACCTGAGCGCCGAGCTCATGCGCAACCACACCGACCGGCTCATCGACTTCTCCCCCATGGGCTGCCAGACCGGCTTCTACGCCCTCATGCTGGGGGTGGGGACCGAGGAGTTCCTACCGCTGCTGGAGGCGACCTTCCGCGACATCCTCACTGCTCAGGAGGTGCCGGCGGCCAACGAGGTCCAGTGCGGCTGGGGGCGAACCACTCGCTGGCCGCCGCCCAGGGAGGCAGTGCGCGACTTCCTCGCCGCCCGCGAGGTGGACGCAGGTCATAATCAGCCGCCCCAGCTCCATTTAATCAGGCAATCAATCCCCAGACATTCCTGTAATCATCGAACTACATTCAAAGCCGGGCAATTCGCATTTTCCAAACCTGCCCCGGAGTTCAACGACGCAAAATTAAGCCAAGCTCAGAACTCCAACTGAGAGTGCACAAAATCCTAGCCTACCACACATAAGTACAACTGTGCAGAGCAGAGACAGCGGCGATCCCACACCCTCTCGTATCGAATAGACACTGCAGACACCTGCAGAACGTTGAGTGTACCCAGACAAAGCGTTCTTATAGCAGCACTGAGAGCCCCACCACATTTCCGAACAAAAGATCCACAGATCGCCCTGCCTCAGGATGATACACACCAAGGAGATCACGCGATGAACTATCCAGATGCACTCAAAGGTGTCATAGTAGCTGCCCGGTATATCAAACAAAAGATTCACCGCAACTACGCAGACATCAGCAAAGACTATGACGGTGTGGCACAAACTTACGACGACCATTACAGCAAATGCCTACTTAGTGGACTGCGAGTATTTTCGCAGACAGCAAGCGACAATCTTCAAAAAAATGACTCATTAAAGCAATGCCTCGAACTAGCTGCCGGTACTGGCGAATCGACGAGACTACTATGGGACATCAAAGCGATCAAAGAATGTGACCGCTACGTACTCGTAGATCGCTCAAAAAGAATGCTAGACCGCAACAAGTTGAAAACCAGCCAACGTCAAGAAACGCATGGAAAAACAGACTACGTTGTAAGCGATGCAATTGAGTTCTTGAAACGGCAGCCAGCTAATTCTTTTGACGCAGTATTCTGCGCATGGGGCGTCTGCTACATTCCGGCCTCGACCATGAAAGATGAGTTATCACGTATCCTGCGCCCGAACGGATATGTAGCAATCATTGAAAACCGAGTAGGAACGCTTAGAGAGCTCGAAAAAGTTCTGCTAACAGTAGTTAAAAAGCATCCATCAATGCTTGAAAAAGCAATACCGATTGAACTACCGAAAAACAGTAATGCGATTTCTAAGTCGTACTTCCCGCGTTCTGTCGAAACGCTATCCACGTACGACGGAGAAGAATCAGTTCGATTGTATGATACCGATTCGATAATGAAGTATATTATGGAATCTGGAATAGCTGCTGGCTACGTTGACGCTATATCCACAAATAAAAGGAAATACTTTATAGATTGTGTCGCCGATGAAATCAATGACATTGGGGCCGAAAATCTTCCCATAATTCATCGTTACTCTATAGCGACAGGCATTAACCACCAATGAGTTTATTTCAGTCAAATAAAAAACTCTCATTACGTCTATCCGCTACCGAGCCGGGCAACAAAGTCCGGGTTCCAGACAGAATATGGGTTAAGACCACAGAGCTACGAGGGCTATGTGCGCTGTACGTGCTCTTAAGTCACATTTGGTACCAAGTATGGCCTGCAGCCGCGCCCCCTTGGGGCTACAGGCGGCTACCCAGCGGAAGTATACGCTACTTGACCGGCATATTTTATAACGGTCATTTTGCCGTAGTAGCATTTATTGTACTTAGCGGATACTCTCTAGGCGTTGCAGCATACTCGCGGGGCGTAGATTTCGATATCTGCAACTTCGCATACCGGAGGTGTAGGCGAATACTTCCTCCCTACTATGCCGCAACGATCCTATCGGCCATCGTCGCTACGCTTGTCATCAACAAAAAAACCAATAGTCAATGGGATATAAGCATTCCAGTCACTTTAAAGGATATGATCAGTCATATTCTTCTGTTGCAAGACTTTACTGACCAAACCCGCATAAACTATGCCCATTGGTCAGTAGCGACAGAATTCCATTTATACCTAATACTTCCCTTTATGCTCTTCATGATAGAACGAGCTGGCGCACTTCGTTCGACAGTATACACTACATCGGCAACGATAATTCTAATGACTCTGGTGGCAGTTCTCGGAGGAAAAGATATCGCAAGTTATCTAGGATTCATCCTATATTTCTATCTGGGTGCCATAATTGCCCGGATCTCCGTAAAACGGAAATTTGAAGTATCTCCAGAATGCACTAAAGTGACTCGCATCATTTCATTAATTCTATTAACGAGTGCATTTATCACTCCGACGATAAGTGGCGTAGAAGCGACAGACAAGTACCTTTTTGTTCTCGATGCTACGGTCGCAATTTCTTGCTGTGCCTGGCTGCTTGCACTACCTTCTAGCACGCCAAGGCGCATCTCGAGTGGAAGGCAGCGTTTCATCACATTAGTTTCAACTTGGCTACACCAAAGCGGAAAATTCTCCTACAGTCTGTACTTAGTGCACGCGCCCATTATAGCCATCGTATGGACGAGCCTTGGAGGGGAGAGACTAGTTGATAAGGTGATGTTCATACTGCTCATCCCGATAGGAGGGATCGCCTCGCTAATATTCTCATACGGATTCTACAAGCTATTTGAAAAGCCATACTTGTCTCACTAGCGATGAAGGTTCGATTGCCATGCCAAACAGCAGAACAAGCAATAGATTCGCAATTGCAGCATATGAGCAACTGTGATAATGTAATGTTGAAGACAGCAACTCTAACGGAAGGAATTGGTCCACATGCGCGCATTTTTCAAACCACTGCTTGTTCTAGTTGACGCAGGACTCTTATTGTACTGGTTCATGGTAATTACAGACTTGTTTCCCAAAGATCTACGCTTCAGAGACTACAGCAATGAGATAGTGCAAGCATGGAATTGGTCTTTCTTTCCGCTCGATGTAGCCGCTGCATTGGTCGTGTTTCTAGGCGTGTTCTTGATGAATCGAAAAATTGCAGCAGGCGAGCTTGTGCTTATGTTCGGATTAACTTTAACGTTCTGTGCAGGGTTTATGGCGATATCATTCTGGGCCTACTACGGAGATTTTGAGATATTCTGGTGGGGAGCTAACTCGATTCTTATGATCGTACCATTACTCGTGTTTGCTAATATGGTTTATGAAAAAGTGAGGCCCACACAGGTTAGCTAACTAGTATCTTGTTCGTATCTAATGTATCAATCCAAGGAAGTTGTTATGCGTAGTAGGTCCCTTCGTTCCTTCACCTCCGAATCGGTCACAGAAGGACATCCAGATAAGGTTTGCGACCGTATCTCAGATGCAATTTTAGATGCTATCCTCGAACAAGACAAACATGCTCATGTTGCTATTGAAACGATGATAACAAAAGGGCTTGTTCATGTAGCTGGTGAGGTGACTACTGAAGCATATGTAGAAATTCCAGATATAGTGCGTCAGGAGATTGTCAACGTCGGCTATACATCTTCCGAAGTCTGCTTCGATGGCAACTCATGTGGAGTATCTGTGTCAATTGGTCGTCAATCACCAGACATATCAGCTGGAGTAAACACTGCGCTTGAAGCACGCAACACGACAGACACTGTTGATGCTTTTGGCATGCAGGTGCGGGAGATCAGGGCATAATGTTCGGCTACGCGTGCGACGAAACGCCTGTTCTTATGCCTCTAACTATACATCTTGCTAATCGTCTCAGCTGAGCGTCTTGCAGATGTCAGAAAACGGGGAATAGTTCAGGGTCTCAGACCAGATGGAAAAACACAGGTGACTGTCGGATACGATGGGTATACACCTGTTGAGTTGCAGAGCGTAGTCATTTCGACACAACACGACCCAGATCGGACTCAGTCCTGGATCAGAAACGCATTAGTTGAAGAAGTCATTCATCCCGTTTTAGAGCACGAAAAGGAGAACGGACTTCAGCTCGTTGACGATGACGCCGAGATTCTAATCAATCCTTCTGGACGCTTTGTGCTAGGGGGCCTGCTGCAGACGCAGGTCTAACTGGACGCAAGATTATCATTGATACATATGGAGGCGCAGCACGCCATGGAGGCGGTGCGTTCTCTGGTAAAGATCCTTCCAAGGTGGATCGCTCAGCAGCGTACGCCATGCGGTGGATTGCGAAAAACATTGTTGCCGCCGGATTAGCAAAAACGATGCGAGCTTCAAATCGCCTACGCTATCGGTGCGGCCAAACCAGTTGGATTGTACGCTGAAACATTCGGTACGGAAACTGTACCGATTCATCAGATTATTGACGCAATTAATCGCGTTTTCGATTTGAGGCCGGCAGCAATAATCCAGGAACTAGATCTCTTGAGTCCGGTATTTCGTCAAACTAGTTCTTATGGTCATTTTGGAAGAAATGGTTTTTCTTGGGAAGAGATAAACCGTGCGGAGGTACTACGTGGTCTTTTCTAATATTGAATTTTCGAGAACTTCCAGGGCTTGGGGGGCTTTGCTCTGCGCTGTAGTGTCAGAAGTATCTGCAACTTTGGCACTTAAAAAAGCTCTAGAGGTGCCTGAGTACTATACTGTTGTTCTGATTGGCTATGCTCTTTCATTCGTTTTTCTCTCGCTAGTGTTGAGATTGGGGATGGCTCTTGGTGTCGCCTACGGAATATGGGGCGCGCTCGGAGTGGCATTGACATCCGTACTGTCGGTCGTTCTGTTTGGTGAACCTATGAACATCACGGCGGTAGTAGGCATTGCGTTTATCGTTTTGGGTGTACTGCTGGTGGAACTAGGATCACAGTCACATAGTGCATCGGGAGGAAGGGACAGTACAGAATGAGTTTGCTCTACCTTTTAGGCGCAATTGCTTCCGAAGTCACTGCGACTTTATCCTTGAAACTCGCATCCGACGGTAAGGGTTACAAATGGTACCTTCCGGTCATCCTGGGATACTTAGCTGCCTTTTTGTCATGCTTACCTATACATTGAAAGCAGGGCTTCCCTTGGGTGTTGCCTACGGAATTTGGTCCGCGGAAGGCGTCGCTATAACTGCAGTAGCTTCCCGATTGCTTTTTCAAGAAACGTTGAATCGCATGGCGGTTCTAGGCATCCTACTGATTACAGTTGGCGTGTTTATGGTGGAAATATCCAGCGCGCACTAATGATCGCACTATCAACAGGAATATCGAGATGATTAATGAGTCGTCCTTAGATTCTCTCGTGCATAAGTACGGTTGCTTTTCACTCGCTGGTTCTGTCCAGCAGCCAGGTATCAAGTACTTTGGGGATTCTTCTGGCGTAATAGCTTATGCGGAAAGTGGATCATTCCCACACGCAACTTGGATTGCTCTTGAGATCCGTTAGCTCCGCTATCTTTGTGGGAAGAACTAATCCGAAAGTTCACGATACAGGTTTCTGATACCGCATTCTTGAATATAGGCCAACAGGCGGCGAGTATCCTGCAGAAAGAAAAACTTTACCATTAATGACTTCGGATGGGAGGGTATATACAACTAGATGAATACACTCTCGATGGTCCCAAGAAACAGAATATTAGAAATGCTGTCAGACGAATAGAGAAATTAGGATACAAGATCGACGAACTATCGACAGATGAGAACTGGAACGAGATTAGCCAGGTTTCACAAAACTGGCTTCGGTTCCTGCAGTAGCCGTGAGACCTGAGAATAGGCTGGTTACCCGTCCACTAATGAAACGAGGTAGATTTCAAAGGCTGTTCGGACTCTGGTCGCCTGATGGACTATTAGTGCATTTGGTTTCATTTGATGAGATTTGGAGGGAAGGTTCTATCATAGGATACCATTCCAATATCAATCGAAGCACTGATCAATCACCTAAAAACGCGGATTATGCCATCCACTGTCACGTCATGGATGTTCTTCGAAATGAAGGTATACCAATGCTGTCTTTAGGGCTTTGCCCGACTTTTCAGATCATTCGGAGGGCTTGGAGCAAAACAGATACCTTTCACTCACACTTAGTTATGCCCAACGATTCGGTGGAAGTATCTACAACTTTGGTGGTATCGCTCGAACATAAAGCAGAGTTTAGGCCAACATACAAGAGAAGAGTGTATCTCGCAATTCAGAAGCCCTGGCCGTTATCTACAGTACTCGCAGGATTGCGTTTTTCAAGTTTGATGTAATTTGACTTGGCACATCGTGTGTATCCAGCCTATGTGATCGTGCCTACGTAGGGAATTTTCGTTCACCATTATATAAGAAAGTCGTTTATTGATGTCGGTTAAAGCTCAGCAACAACCCGATCTATTTTGTCACAGGTGCAACAGGATTTCTCGAAGGCAACTCGTTTTTAGAGATTTCTCGCAGCGATCCTAATGCGAAAAATTTTGGTGTTGTTACGTTGTATTGAAACCCCGAGTTTGACGAATGGCTTTCCTCTCGTCTTCAGTCGTTGGACAATATAGTTAAAGTGCAGGGCGATATTACTCTGAACGATTGTGGTCTGGAGAGTTCAGTCATAGAAATGCTAGCGTCGTCTTCACTAGCAGTATTTCATTGCGCAGCACATTACGATTTAGTTGCACAGAAACTGCGATTGACACGCTTGTAAACGTCGATGGAACCGCTCACGTGATTGCTCTGGCTGAACGATGCACTGCAAAGAGTTTTTCATCATGTTAGTTCTATTGCAGTCGCCGGTGATTACCATGGATTTTGGACCGAAGAAAGTTTTGATGAAGTAAATACTTGGCCAAACTCTTACGGTGCCTCTAAGCATCAGGCAGAACGGCTTGTGAGGAATAGTTCAGTACCAAGCAAGAAGATATACCGTTTAGGTGTTCTTCTTGGCGACACAAACACCGGCAGTTATTTTAAGGAAGACGGTGTTTATAGTTTCTTTCCCTTGCTCAATAATTTCACACGAAGAGTTCCATCAACCGTTCCGTTACCGACTTTTGGATGGGGAGCTGTACTCTGTGCCCAGTCGACTATGCGGCCAGAGCGATCTTTGTCCTGTCGAAAGACTCGATGACAGAAGTGTCTAAAGATACTGAAGTCTTCCATGTATTTGAAGATGAAGTGCTGCGTGCAGACGACATCGTACGACTTGTACTCGAAGCTGCTGGCCATCGCCGTACCTTCAACCTAAGCTGGTTGTCGCATGCTACGTCCGTTACTTCAGATCGCTCAAAATTAGATGGTGTGTTGTCGGGGATCATCACTGATTTTTCTAGAATCCTTAAGGATTTTAGTGTTCCACTGGAACTCTTCTATCAGTTTTGTTCCCCTACTCAGTTTGATAACACTACAACGTCCACTAAGCTTGCCAAAACTGGGAGTTTTCTAGTCGGTTCGCTGATTACGTTCCTCGTATTTGGCATGGATGGCTTGCCGAGAGTGCTCTGCGCTCTAAGAGAGAACGTGAGACATTTTTCTTAGGAAAACGCGTAGTCATCACGGGCGCAACTTCTGGCATTGGTAAGAAAAATGATGATGAAGGTGATCGATCGTGGCGGCGAGGTTATCGTGCTTGGTCGAAATCCCGACAAGTTTACTGCGGGCTTCACTTCTGGCGCTGCACGAGATCGAGTTAAGTTTGTACAGTGTGATCTTCTCAGCAATTCGTCTATCGACACTGCTGCGGCTTCTCTCAAGCAAATGGGGTCTATTGATATACTCATCAACTCAGCGGGGTTATCGATTGATCGTCCTTTCGCATTGATGTCGACAGATCTTCGTGGTATCGCACGTATGACTCAGACTAACTTTCTTGGGCCTTTGCGTATTATTCGCGCATTGCTGGACACTCTAGTAGAACAGGAAGGGGCTCGAGTCGTAACGCTTTCTTCAGTTTCAACTCAGCTTGCTGTACCAGGATTTGGTGCTTATTCAGCTACGAAAGCCGCTCTTGACCAGATGTTCACTGTCCTGTCTACAGAGTTGGCTGGTACTGGTATTGGATTCACATCTGTGAAATTGCCTCTTGTTAAGTCTCCAATGACGCGCCCTAATCGTAGACTGAGAAATGTACCTATGTTGTCGGAGAATGATGCGGCGGAACTTATACTTTCTGCTATAGTTAGTGGCGAACGAGAGGTAAGCCATCCAGTTGCTCGCCTGTTTGAAGTAGTTAGGGTAATTAATCCCTCTGCTGCCTCGTCTTTGTCTACTATCGGCTCTCAGATATTCATTAGAGCCCCCTATATTGCGAAGTTGTTGGGGAATCGTTTCACTGATTCAATTTGGTTCATTGTGGGGTGGTTGGGGTGCGCACTAACGTGGGGGTATGAGTCCGTACGTTCGCACGGTCAGGACGGCGTCGGGGGCCCGTGCGGTGCAGATCGTGTACTCCTTTCGGAAGGGGGCGCGCAGCATCGAGCACATTGGCTCGGCACATGATGATGCTGAGCTGGCGGTGCTCAAGGAGGTCGCCAGGCAACGGCTCAACGCCGGCCAGCTCAGCTTCGACCTGCTGGGCCTGAACAGCGAGAACGACGCAGGCTCTGCGCCGCAGGAACCGGCTGGGGCGGGGTACGTGGCACCTATCGCCTCCAACCGGATGGGAGTGCTCCTGGAGGCCCTGGAGGCGGCTTGGAAGGCGGTGGGGCTGGACAGACTCGATGGTGCTGACGAGGTCTTCCGCCAGCTCGTTACCGCCAGACTGATTGAGCCGACCAGCAAGCAGGACTCGTTGCGGGTCCTTACCGAGGCGAGCCTGTCACCGGTGTCCTACGCGACAGTCAAGCGTCATCTGCCCAGCTACGCCACTGAGGACTTCACCCGGGGCCTGTCACGCATGCTGGCCGGGTACGCCCGCATCGGCCGGGCCTCGCTGGTCCTGTTCGACGCTGCGACCCTGCACTACCGGGACCGATAAGGCCGACGGCTTTTCGCGAGCCGGGCTTTTCAGGAAAGACGCCTGGAGCCGCAGATCACGGTAGGGCTGCTCACCGACGAGACAGGGGTTCCCTCTGCGGGCCGGGGCCTTCGAGGGCAGTCAGCCGAGACCGCCACCATGATCCCGATGATCAACGACTTCACGGACGCCTACAACCTCGACGACGTGGTGGTGGGCTGACGCCGGAATGATCAGCGCCGCCAACAAGCAGGCCCTGAGAAGGCCGGCCTGTCCACGTGCTGGGCTCACGCACCCCGCGCGTCCCCACGTGATCAGCTCCTGGCACGACAACCACCCCCTGACCAGGACGTCTCCCGACGGGCTGACCCGAGTCCCAGCCCTGGCCCGCCGGGCCCCAGCGACCAGCGCCGCGACGAGACCATCTACTACCGCTACAGCGCCGACAGAGCCCGACGCACCCTACGCGGGATCGACACCCAGGTCGCCAAGGCCGAGAAAGCCGTCGCAGGAAAGATCCCGTCAAGCGCAACCGCTTCGTGCACCTGTCCGGCGCCACCCGGAGCATCAACCGCGACCTGAGAAAAGGGGCTCGCACCCTGGCCGGGTGGAAGGGCTACGTCACCAACCTGCCCAACCCCGACCCCGAGACAGTCATCAGCGCCTACCACCGCCTGAACACGACATCGAGAAGTCCTTTGCCATGTCCAAGTCCGACCTGCGAGCACGCCCCATCTACCACCACCTGCGCCAGTCCATCGAGGCCCACCTGACCATCGTCACCGCAGCTCCTGCCATGGCCCGCTGGCTGGAGACCACCACCGGCTGGTCCATCAGACGCCTGATCACCACCGCACGCCGCTACCGCACCATCACCATCAGCATCGCCGGACACACCCTCACAGCCGCTGACCCCTCCCACCCGACCTCACCCAAGCCCTCCACAACATCCACCACGACACTAAATGAGCCAACTCAGGTTGAACGTTTCATATCATTAATTCAAAATATGATGGTTGACGACGTTTACTCGATTCACCGGCAGCTCACCCACGTAGTGAATCAGTTGCAGGGTATGCGTCACCCATGTTCACGAAGCCATTTCAGTATGCCACGACCATCCGTGATTTCATCGGCATCAGTCCATTCCGTCCCGTCATCATCGTGAACATGTGTCTCACGACGGATGCCGACGCCGTCTTCCATAAAGGTATCGGTCGTCGTTTCTGTCCGCCGGTAGTACCCGTCTGATGACCAGTCCTCCCAAGAGCGTTCCCGAGTGATGCTGGTACCCGCGTAACTGCCGTAGTCATCGACAAAGTCGCTCAGCTCCTGGCTTCGTCATCGCTGAGCCTCGTAGATGTAATGTCGATGCACTGCGAGATCTTATTGCGAAGCCGCTTTTTCTTACCGCGATCCATTAACTGCTCCTGCCCGTCCTGTGCATATTCAAGCCAGACGCCTAGGTCTGGTATGGGGTGATTTGATTATAGTAGCACCGCGCAGAAAGTCTCCACTGCGCCAGCCAAATCGTAACTTCAAATGCTTTGTTCCGGCGGATTTCATAATAAAATTGCTCCCAATTTATCTACCTATTATCTATCTACTATTCGGCGACATTGCGCCTATCTTCCATCGACTGGCTTCACGTCCCCTGAATCACCTCTCTGCGATAGCCTTCCAATCCGCATCCGTAAACCAGTCACGGATCTGTTGACGATCTCTCTTCACAACAGGAAAAAGGTTAGCCAGAAAACGTGACTGCTGCTTTCTGCGCTTTGAGTCATAGTCGTCCGGCACGATATCGCTCGAAGTCACGAGTACCCCATGCCGTGCCCTAGAGAGCATAACAGCAAGCGTCCGTGCTTCCTCACCCATCATGGCAGAATTATCGCCAGCCTGTATCGCTTGGTAGCTGGGTAGGTAGTCTTCCTCAAGACCGATGACCACCATCCAATCAAACTGTTGGCCTTGCCAGCGTGACCAGTAAGCAGATGCACTCCAGCGCGAGTGATGAGTGAATCATTGTCACCAATTTGAATGCGCCTCTGGATAGTATCTGGATTTAGATCCTTCTGTAAGAGATCCAAGCACCAGTCGACCGCACTCCGAGGTGCAGTTCGCTCATCGGGATCTTGCTCATTGTCAAAAGAAACAGCTTGACGAAGGAATGCCAGCTGATCATCTGCACTGTGGAACTCGGACAGCGACAGCCCTCTCAACATGCTGCGAATCTTCTGTGCTATAGACTTATCGAGCACGCCGTCATCCCAAACACAGTATGGGAGACCACTAGCTGCGATTATTTTCGTCGACAAGTTGGCGTCTCCGCTTAAGGCGTGCAGAAATGCCGATTCGTTGTTGCGGGGCGCGTCCTTTAGATAGGATCCAGGAACAGAGGTTTTTAATGTATTTTTGCCTCTTCCTGTGCACGATCGAATTGTCTCGTAGGCAGCCAGCCCACCGCTTGGCCAAGATTCTGGGTTGGCCGCCGTCAGCACCCTGTCCACCAGTCAGACTATTGAGTGAATTCACCGCAGTTAATACGGCAGGCGATGAGCGGAATGACTCAGCAAACTCGATGGTTTCGGAGCATTCGATTTCGAGTTTCTTTTTGACATATTCAGGCTGAGCGCCGGCAAAAGCGTAGATGCCTTGAGCTAGGTCGCCTGCGTAGGTGGTCTTCTTGTAGCCAATGCGCTGCACAACCCGCAGTTGCTGCGGCGTTAAGTCTTGGAACTCGTCGACGATGATTGCCCCAAAGTGCTGCCGATAGAGTGCCGCCACCTCATCGTTGGCAAGGATCAACTCAGCCAACCGTGGCAGATCATCGTAAGTCAAGCATCCATCTTCTTGCTGCTGTTTCTCGACCGCCAGTGCGTGTCGATTGCCAGAACGCTTAAGTTCCGCTAAGACTTGCTCATCGGTCAATTCTTGGCGTTTTGCTGACCCAATCTTGCTCTGTACGTTATTGATCATTTTCCAGCCCAGGCCTAGTTCACGACAACGCTCGCCAACCCAATCGCTCTGCGGCATTGTCAGTACCGTTGGGTCGAGGCCAATAACGTTGCCATGAGCTTGGATGATTCTGGCAGAAAGCCCATGGAAATTGCACACTGTGACCGCTTCACGCATCTCGCGCGGCGTGAGATAGTGGCTCAAGCGGTCGTACATGTTATCGCGTGCACGATTAGTGAACGTCGTCACCAGGATGCGTTGTGGCGCCTTGACAGCTTGTTGATCGAGCAAGCCCTTTACGCGCAACGCCAAGGTCTCGGTCTTGCCGCAGCCAGCCGGTGCGATGATGAGAAGCGAAAGCCCAGCATGGTCTCGCACTTGCGCTTGTTTTGGCGTTACATCCAGCATTTCAGGCGCTCTCAATATCGTTGAGCAGATCCACGATGCTCTTTATTTTTTTCTGCCACCGTTTCATCAAGCATACCTGCAACCATTATCGCACCCTGAGTCTTGTATTTGCTTTTACTGCGCAGAAAAGCTGCGATATCGTCTTTGGTTGGCTCGCCATTTTCGCCATTACGTTCCACGTTGCCGATTTGATTCTTACTGAACGCGCCGCTATGTTGCATAGCGTCCCATAAAACGTTCTTGCTAAACGCTTTTACGTACTCTTCTTCGAGATCCGTTCGGAGATCCATATGGAATTTTTGTCAAAATCACACTCTTTTACGCCGACACTTTTCGCGGTATCGCCAACGGCATCTCGGTCTATCAGCAATGAAAGTGGAACTTTGAAGCCGTCTCTCCCAAATAGTTGCCAGACCACCTTCATGTCGCCAGCGCCTTCTGCTTCGATGACGCTGACTCCGAGACGATCAAGATCGTGCCCAGTTAGTTCGGCGATTCGTTCGAGGATAATCCGATCAGCCGTACCTTCAACAGCCACAACATGGCGCGCTGTCAAGGGCTCTAACTTATCGCGTACCCACCAACGGAGCATTGCGCGTTGATCGTCATCAGAATCCGCGACTTTGGTTGAATAACTTCGCCACCTTCGCGGATCGACACAATCAGTTCGGGATCGAAAGCACTGACAATGTCAGGCGAATGTGTCGCGATGATCTTCTGGTTGCTCCCATTCTTCAGCAGCCGAGCCAGGCTGCGCTGGCTGCCGGGATGGAGGTGGATCTCAGGCTCGTCGATCGCAACGATGTTTGCACCATTTGAGATCAGGTCGTACAAGGCAATCGCGTAGATGGCGCGCTTGCCGTCTGACTGCTCGCTGATCGACTTTTTGTTGACTTCAAGGCGCACCCCCTTTTAGTACGTTATTGTCAGCAGCAGCCCCAGGAACGAAACTCAAATCGCCCTGTGCAACTCTTCTGGCAACGCTGTACTGAGCTGGTCAGCCATCGCACCGCGGAGTTCCGACAGGGCAACTGAGTTTTGAAGTTTCTCGGCTAATCTCTTTAATTATCTCTTCAAAGTCGGCTTGCTCGTCACCAAGTTCCACATTAGTTAGCACGTCATCCAACAAAGAACGCCGGTCATCGCTCATGCTGCGTGCACGATCATTGGCATTGAGCAGCGTCCACCCGATGGCCTGTAACTGTTCCCGCGATAGCTGCCGTCCGGTATTTTTGTTCGGTACGGCGCGTGTTACGGAGAGTGTTTCAAGATCGTCGAAGCTGGCTTCAAGGCGGATCGTTAGCGTCTGCTCTTTCTCACCGTTTGGGTCAACCGTGATCTCATCGGGAAATAACGCTTGTTCGGTATCCGAGAAGCCACAAAGATCGGCTTCGACAGCAAAGGGATGATCTGGATCGCGAAGATCCTCAGGTGTGATTTGGTTGTACAGCTGCCCGGTGCTAGCACCTAGCAAGAGGTCAAGGCAACGCAGCAGCGATGATTTGCCAACGTCGTTTGGGCCGATGAGCACCATATGCTGGCGAACCTCCAGCTCTAGATCCTGGAGACGGCTGTGGTTTTCGACTTTGACTCGCGTGAGACGCATATCGTTCCTTTTTGCTTAGCTAATGTATTTGACGGCTCAACGAATATTTTGCCGTTTAGGTGACGCTTGCCCCCTACGCAAATGTCTCCATTGGTCGTCATTGCCCCGGTACGAAGTAACACGCTCACAAGATATCGCCCCGTCAAGCCATCTCTGTTGTGCCGTGACAAAACTGCAACATTATGCGACTCTGAGACGCCGACCTTTCAAAGTGTACTATAAAAGTGCTAAAATTAATAATGTAATGCCCAAAGTCGAGCCTTCTCCCCACCACCGCCTCCGCCGGCTCAAAGCCGCGCTGTTGGCTGTTTCCCTGACGCTGGCAGGCATCCTCCTCATGATGCTCAACGCGTGGCTGGCGCCGCTGCGGCTGGGTGACTGGCAGTGGCTGCACGCCCTGCCGTTGGGAGAGCTGGGTGGGACGCTGTTTGGCGCGGGGCTGCTGTCGACGTTCTTCGAGTACACCTTCCGGAGAGACCAGGAGGCGCACACATTGGCTCGCTTCCGCCAGATCATCCGTGAAGAGGCTCCGGCGATGCGTGATGCGGTGGTGGAGGGCTTCGCCATCCATCCTGAGGACTTGAAGCGCGTGGCCACGCCGGAGTTGCTGGACGACATCGCAGCCAACGTCATGGCCCTGCGCCTCGGGCGATGAGCAGTTCGCCGGCGAGATCTACCGCGACATCTGAGACCAAGCCATCCGCGCCGCTGAGCGGTGGTACGACGTGGCGGTGCGCGTTCGGCTCTCATTGCGTAGAGAGGAGTACCGCAGGTACCCTCTGTTCGACGTAGTGGTGGAGTGGGAGTACACCACCGTGCCCAGCAGTACCACCCGCCGCTTCGCGTGCGTGTCTGACCAGGACGAATACAACGAGCTACTCGCCGATACGCCGGCTAGCAGCAGCATGGCTTCTCCAGAACCGTCCAGGCGTTGACGCAGCCAGCCGATCCTCCCTACCAGCTCCTCGAGCTGACGGTGGACGGACGCTCACAGACGATTCGTCGCAGCACCCGCAAGACAGGCCAGACGTACAGCGTCAGCCTGGATGAGGACGCCGTACAAAAGCGGCCAGTCCGTATCCGCCAAGTAATCCGCACAGTGGTGCCGCGATGGGGCCACCGTCTCTTCTTCGAGGTCGCCCAACCCACCCGAGACCTGTCGGTACACCTCGACTACAGCGATACGACCATCGCCGACCTGCGCGTCAGCGATACCGTGGCCACCGCTCAAGCGGCTCGCGTTACCCGTATGCCAGACGCAGTGCCAGGCAAGGCCGTCACTGTCGAGGCAAGCGGTTGGCTCATGCCACACTCCGGCTTCGCCTTCACCTGGGCACTGCAAGACGAGCTGCCCCAGACCACTCGGTCTGAGGCAGCAACCGCTCGACGAGCGGGCTAGTTCTGGTCACTCGCCGCCACCCATGATGACCACCTCCTCACCTACTCGACCGCTACGGACAACCACAGGATACATCGTCATGAGATACATAGTCTCTGGATTGGGAGTCTTCGGCCGGTTGAGATGGAGCCGTGCCCACCGACCGCAAGCCACCGCTCTCACCAGCCACCGGTGAGTTCGGTCGGCGTGTGCGCGCCCGCCGCGAACAGCTGGGCCTGTCCCAGGAGAAACTGGCCGAGCGCACAACCCTGCACTGGTCATACATCGGCCAGGTCGAACGCGGCCAACGCAACCTCAGCCTCCACAACATCCTCCGCATCGCCCACGCCCTCGACACCGACGCCGGTGGGCTGGTGAGCGGGTTGGAGGTGTAGGAGAAGAGGAGGACGTCACTGGCTACGATGCCGCCATGAGCCAACGTGCACCCCTCCCCCAGGGTCATCCCACCGACACCGATCTGGCGCGGCACCAGACGATCGTGAGCGTTGCGACTTTCAGCGTCGATACTGCCGTCGGCATCGTTACCGCGCTGACTGGCCTGATCGCTGCCGCTGTGGCCGCAACACAGTTGTCCTACCGCCACCGGATGATGCGCACCGCCACTTGGGCACAGGAGCAGGTCCCTTCAGCCACCGGTGAGCGCAAGCAGCACCTAGAAAAACATGCAGCGCTGGGCGCAGTCCGAGGTGGTGGCAGCGACGATGATTCCGGCCTGGAAGTATGTTGAAGCGATTGTTGCTGCAACGGTCACCGTGGTGGGTCCCGTTCTCCGAGAGCAACCCTTAGTGCCGTTCCTACTCACTATGTTCGGGCTCCAGATGTTGGAGTATCGGCGCGTTATCCTCCTATATCTCGAGCGCCGTCGCTGCGCAGCCGACTACTACGGGGATCAGCCAGTGCAGCCTGCACGTATCGGATTCCTAATTCCACTCAACAAGCAGACGTGCAAGACTTTCATTCCAGCTAGTCTTGCCGCTCTCGCGGTGACGATAACGTCATTTGCGTTAGCGAAGTTCGTTCACCACAGTGGGAATAGCGCATTTATGTGCGCCATTATTATAGATGTTGTGGCACTCAACTGTATTGGAGATGTCCGCCGCTCCGCCATTCATCCTTTTCTCGAGCACTTGAAGACATACTAGTTGTATCGACGATGCACCGTTGACAGACCGAACTCTTTCTATCCATCATGATGTCGTGGTTTACACTCGAACACCAACATGCTTAAATAGAAGTATGACTGAAAAGGACTTTCAACGTATACAAGAATTATTAACCACGAGTCTCAACGCCACAGAGGCACGGAATGCTGAACGCTTCGACAAGATCGACAAGCGCTTAGACGGTATGGAGAGACGGCTCGACAAGCTAGAGCATGAGATAAAAGACGTGCGCAGCAGCATGGAGGAAGGTTTCGACGCCATCGGTGCTCAGTTTAATGAGATTGACAATCGGTTTGCAGAACTGGATGAGAAGATCGATCGCAATCATCAGGAAGTAACCGAGCGGATCGACGCACTCAGTAAAGACATCGAGTCTCAGCGCCAAGACGCCCTCGAGGCGAAAGGCGCACTACGGCTGCTCACCACGCAGCATGAGGACCTCGCCGGCCGGGTGGCAGTTGTTGAGAGTAGGTTGCAGGCGGCATAACGGGATCTTCGTTTTCACAGAGCGATTTTGAGCCCCAATGAGTTGATTGTATTAAGAGCGCATGCAGCTCCAGCCCAACACCGACTCAGTCTAGGATGCTACCACCTAGGGTGACTACATCCAGATCGACAAGCGGCTTGAGAGGTCCGCGCCCCTGCCGTTACCAAACCGCAACGGCGTAGGGCTCACTCACCATCCTCACGACAAGCTATCGTGAAAGCGCCCCACTCGGGCACGATGTCGCAATGGCTGCGACAGGCACACCATGAGGAATCAGAATCCATCATGACTTCAAAGTCCCTAACTATCACCAACTTCAAGTCTTTCGAGGGCGAACAGAAGATCACCTTTTCCAAAGGGATCAACTATCGTTGGTGACAATAACTGCGGAAAGTCTACAATAGTTCACGCACTGCGCTACCCTCATTGAGAACGTCGGCGAGCAGTCAAGTTTACAGAACAAGTCGACCACTGAAGACCTGTCAGTGGAAGCTACTTTTCGCCGGCCAAGACTTAATCAATATCGTTCAGTCAGAAAAGTACAAAAACTCGCAAAGTAGCTTAAACAATAACCACGAAGAGCCCTATTTTAGAGTCCGTCGGTCACCGAAAGTAGAGACAATCACACAAGGCCGCAAAACAGCGGCACTTGACGGAAAGAAGATTACTTTCTGGAATCCTGAGACGCAGCAGTTCGAGAACCCAACCGGCATCGACGCACTTTTCAGGTCGTTAGTCGACCTCGTGCCGGTGCTTGCCGACACCACCACCTCCGAAGTCGTCGATCTTGGTACAACAAAACCACTCGGTAAACTCATCGCGGCCGTCTCGCAAAAATTCCAAGAGACCGACAGGTGGACGGCGTTTCAGAAGGCTCATACAGAGGCATTCTCCGATGGCGAGGAATCGCTCTCGTCTCTGACCGAAGATGTCACCAGCCAAGTTGAAATCCTTTTACAGGCGCAATACGGCGCGGCCAAAGTCCGGCTCGACTTCGATCTTCCTGATGCTATAGTGGAGTTTAAACGAGATTATTTTTGTGAGTCGGTAGGGGAACTTGTTTGCCTGGATGAAGGTCTCGAATGCTTGTCGGGTTTGGGGGAATGTGGCTCTTTGGTGGTTGCTGATACTGTCCTTTGCTTCTTTCCAGACGTGCTCGATGGGGTTCTCGTCGGGGCTGTAGGCGGGTAGGGTTGATCAGGTGGATCCTCCGAGGTTCTTGATGGTCTTGAGACTGTGTCTGAGCTTTGCTGAACGGTGCCAGGAGGCGTTGTCCCACACGATGACGATCTTCTTCTTGCCGGGGTGCTTCACGGTCAGGTCGATCAGGGCCTGGGTGATGGTGCCGGTGTCCTGCCAGTCGAGGGTCATCAAGTCGACGGTGCCGTCGGTCTCGTGCAGGAAGCCGATGTAGGACTGGGCCTGGCGGCGGCGGTCGACCTCCAGACGGGCGGCGTCACCTCGGCGGATCCACGCCCTGCGCACGATCGCCTCGTGCCTCGATACGCACCTGTCGCGCACACCACCATCACTCGGATCGGACCGCTTGCGGACGATCTCGGAACGGATCTGCTCATGCGCTGGTCAACGTCCGCCTGGGGCGGCGGCGCTGGTCGACGGCCTCGGGGCGGTGGAAGGACAGGCCGCCATGTGCAGCAGGAACCGGTAGGAGGCGGCAGGGGCGTACTCCACCTGCAAGTGGTCGTGAGACCCAGCCGCCAGATGGGGCACGTCCCAGAACCCGATGGGCAGGCCCTGCTCCGACGGGGGCCGGGACAGTACCCCGGCCACCTCCTGGCGCTGGGTGGCGGTGAGCCTGGAGGCGTTGAGGTTGCCGGCGTGACCGGTGTGGATTGAGGCCAGATTGGTGCCGGTTCCACGCCCGAGCCCGCTGCGCACCGTCTCGGGCGTGCGCTCGACGACCTGGGCCACGACCGCGGTATCCATCATCCCGGACAGCAGCGACCGCCCTCGGACTTCAATCGCATCAACCTGCTAAGGCGCCTGGTGCTATAGCCCTGCAAAACAGCCCACCATCATCACTCACTATGACCCTGTCCATCCCAGCATGATGTTCCGCCCCCGACCTGAGAGCTCACGCGAAACGCCGACAACACAAGAGAAGACGACAAAAAGAAGCCAGCGCAACGGCCAAACACCCACGAGAAAGAGACACCCCCACACCGGACGCCCCACGAATACCTGATCACCAACCCAACAACAAAACCAGCAACACGAATCTTGTTTTAATCACACTATACGACCTTCATCAAGGGTGGCCAGCTACTCGTCACGGATGGCAACTACGAGACCCCTACAAAGCGACAAAGGTACGGGATGCAGCGCGCCGTCACGTTGGCACCTGATTCAGGTGTACTCGAATATGCAGCACAAAACGAAGGAGCTTGCGCCCCTTACGCTCCTCCTGGACGAGCCCGAAACCTGGCTCCACCCTCGTGCGCAGATTCAGCTCGGAAAAGCGCTGGCAAAAATCTCGGAAAACGAGCAACTATTCCTCATCACGCACTCGCCGTACATGCTGCGCTCATACCGCCCAGCACAGCACAAACTGCTCATCCTTTCGCGCGAAGATGGCGGGCCATCGATTCGGTACTCGGAAGAACTCGGACTCGTTGCCAGCCAAAAGCCTTCTCTAGGCGAGATCACCTACTTGCATTTGGAATTTCTTCTGCCTGAATTCCATGATGAGTTGTGGGGTGAGATACAGGTGATTACGAAACGTAAGAGTGAGTGGAGTCTTAACGTCTGCCTACACGATACGCACAAGCTGCCATACGACAAAGAATGGAAACGCGATGACCGGCCGAACGATGGGCCCAGAGGGAGCCACACTTCCATACTTCATTCGGAACTCTATCCACCATCCAGAGAACAGACTCAACGCTCCATACACGGACGACGAGTTGGAAGAGTCAACCGAGAGTCTCATCGCAGTACTGAAGGCGCTACAGGGCACGCAAGTTAGCAACCCGTAAAAAAGGCTCGGCCACTCACATCAAACACCGTTGCCTACCAGAAGGCTGTCGGTCGTGCACCTGTGGAATGTGCCAGGGATTCTCCGCACCTTCCACAGGTGGCACGCCTGCGCCATCAGTTCGCAACGGTTCGCATCCGTGTTGATACTGAAGAAGCTGGGCACCGTGTTCTCGATGCACAGCCACCACTCAGCTGGACGCCCGACGGAACATCACGGATGTCGCGGCTGAGCGGCACAACGCCGCTGACAGAACATATTAACTGCTCAATATGTTGCGTAAGCTCACTACATGCAGAAGCCCGGCCTACTGACCTCACCATCTTGCAACACACTCCCACTCTGAGAGTTAGGCACGATATTCATCTGCGTGTCACTGGCGCCCTTCACTACCCTCCGCTGCCGCAGCGCTCCGATAGTTCCCCTCCCCCTCTGATATCAAGTTGCAAGATGTATTCCAGACGAGTTGCATCACTCTAGATTACTGGCACGGTGATTCAAGATTGCCGACGTGCATCTCGCGCGCCCACATCTATGATTGTGAAGTATGAGTATACGGTTGAAATTGAAGTTAGCGCTAATAATAAGGCGATATATTGTAGGTTGAAGATGCCACCAGAAACGATCCATACGCCGACCAACGAGAATGCACCTATAATAGCAAAGGCACCTCTGAGCCTGAGATCTTGACTTGCCTTGATCGACGCAGAGATTGCAAGCATTCTTTCTGATTCACCACTAATCTCTGGATACCCGTAGTCTTTGAGTATTTTGTTTGTCTGGCGGATTATTCGTGGAACGTCCAAGCTTGACATATTCCCACTGTATGGCAATTAACAACGATAGGTGCTGTATTTTGTGCGTGACTCACATCTCATATAACAAGGGCAAGATAGTTCACTGTTTTACATTTGAAGACGGTACTCACGACTCTCAGAATCATCACACGACGAAGTTCTAAAGCATTGTCTTTAGGAATATAACGTAATCGTGCGCTCGCCGAAGTGGTAACCGCACGTCAAGTATTAGCTCGATTCAGATACGATCGCAAACAGCAAAGATATGCGGATGCTGCCCCATCGGTTCTATTGCGTAACGAAGGGTGACAGCACTTGCATGCATGCAGGTCAAACAAGACAAGCGCACCAGCCGCAAGGACTTCATGTCAGTCTTTGATAGGAAACCGCGTTAAAGCTCACCAAATAAAAATCTCCCGCTGTGTGGCTTAGAAACCACCCGCCGGAGATTCTGGTGACACGGTGTTGGCCTGTGTCTACTTACGATTATATGCTTTTCTTTGGTGATGTCAATAGTAATTTCCGGAATCACGTCGAATACTGATCACCGCTGGCAGGGTACGCAGACGGATCTTGTGGTGTATTCGTGCTCGTTCCGACCTCACCTTCTACGAGAATCAGAACTGCTAGCAACGCTAAAGTACTTGCCGGGCCCAACCTGCAGCGGCAACGAGAGAAGACGCGTAGTGGCGTTCTGACTCTGTCTGTCTTCACTCCCCTAGCCATTAGTCAGGCCTGTGTCGCCGCCAGATGCTTGCTCACCGTATCCCGTCCGAAGCCAAGCTCCAGGCCGATCTCGATGTATGTACGGCCCTGGGCGTGGAGCTGCTGAGCACGTTGGAGATCATCGCTGGTGAAGCGTCGCTTGCGGCGGGTGGTTGCTTTTGCTGGCGGCAGACAGCCTTCACCGTGGAAGTGGATGTGCCGACCTGCCGAGCGATCGCGCGGGCAGACATGCCGGTGGGCTCCAGATCGAGTATCTGCTGCTTCTTCGCCGCGCTGATCGGACGGCAGGCCGTGTTGCGGATGCCGCGGGCCGTCGTGGTCTCGTTCCTCTCCTCGGTAGACGCTACGCTAGCCGTGCTCGACTCCGGAGCAACCTCACCCTCGATGAGACGCTTGCGGAAGGCGAGCAGGGGTAGCCAGTTGTTCGGATTGATGCTGCCCAGGTGTACCACCAGCTCTTATCCAAACCCACCCCAGTCGAAACAGGCTGAGATGCGGTTCCAGATATTGAACAACGCTCAACCACCAGGATGGGCGTTGTTCGTGTTGTGGAGCTCGTGGGCGTGTCGTCAGCAGTGGGCGGTGTGGTCGAGTTGTCAGACTGAGCCGCGTGCTGCAGATGGTGCGCATGAGCGGCGGCATGCAGGCCGGGGCTGGCCAGCTGGTCGAAGGGTGGAGTGAGTAGGGCGCTGAGGCGAGTGCTGGAGCCGGTGTCGGCGAGGTCGACCAGCTGCGGTGTGACTCTTCCCCCGCTGGCATCGCTGGCTCCTGCTTCTTCTCCGTCGCTGTGCTGCTCATCGTGTGCGCCCGCATCGCCTTAGCTGCGACGATGGACATACGGGTGGTGGAGTTTGCTGGAAGGGCTAAGCGAGTGAGTTGCAGGCGATGTAGCGGCGCAGGCACCTCGATCACTCCGTTGTACGCTGACTCGCCTGCGTCTGCTGCTCTGTCGTGCTGCAACGGCGACGTTCTCTAGCGCTAAGAGAGGCAGAGGCCCCGCGCCGGGTACAGGTAGCCCGAAAGGACGCTCTGCTCGCCCCTGGCACCAGGACGTAGCCCGCACAGTGAAGTGCGCCGCGTCTTGCCCGCATCAGATCACGATTCAGCCGCAAACAGCCCGCCAGGACGGGAGACGGCTACTGGCTCGGCGTACCGCGCTCTACTATCGATTGCGGCAACGCAGCCCCGTCCCTGTTGGAGTCTTCCTCCAGCCCCTGTCCCCTGTGGCGACACCGGCGTCGCTCGGCTCTGCACTGCCGTACATCCCTCTCAATCCTGCGGTGGAGCCTCCCATGCCCCTAACGACCCATCTCAACGACAAGCAATCACCCTTTCGCAAGCTGGTGGAGGACTGCGCCCCAGCGCTCGCAACCGCCGCAGGCCAATCCAAGGCAGGCAAGGAGTTCGCCAGGCAGCTCGGCTTCTATGACCTTGCCAAGGCGCCACTGGTCGTCCCGCTGCCGGAGGAAGTACAGGACAAACGACGGCACTCACCGACCGTCGGCACCGCTTTCGACATCCGCACCAGGATGATGCTCGACCAGTTTGAGCCCACCTACAGCGCGTCTGCCCTTGGCGTCAGGGCGTTCAGCTTCTGGTACGCGCGGCTTATGAAGGATGGTGAGCGTATCACAGACATGCTGGCAGATAGCTTCCGCGAAGCCGAGAACCTAATGATCCAAGGCACCGAAGAAGACAAAGATCGCGCCAGTATCATCTTCACCTGGTGTGAGGCGTTATATCGGGCAGGCCTGCGCGCACTCTTCAGTTCCTTGGGAGAACGATTGCACGCAAGCAAAAACCGTCGATGATCTGTTTGCTTCGATTCCACCCGCCATGCTTGCCGATGTCTCCAACTTACGCGCTGCCAATCAGGGGCAAGTCAAGCAGTGGCGCACAATGATCCGTGAGGGCGTCGAGTACACGGAAAATCCGCACTTTACTGGCGCCTCCTTGGTTGGTGGCGCTGATGGCGACTGGTTCATCGACGACACCCTCTTTGACTTTAAGGTCGTGGACACAATCCGGGCACCATGGCTGCGGAAAGTCCTCATGCAGCTCCTGGGCTACCTCATCCTCGACCTCGACAACGACTACCACGCCAAGCGCATCGGCATCTGGTTACCACGCCAGGCGACGGTCAAGACGTGGGACCATCGAAGAGATTCTTGGTGATGACGCCAGCACGATACTGGCGAAGGCGCGAGTGGATGTAGAGAGTGTGATGGAGCAAGGGGTGGGGGTGGTGGCATAATGAGCAACAATCTGACCTTCTGAAACAACCGACAGACGTGCTAAGAAAGAAAGTGCAATGACGCAAGTCAACTGGGAACGATACAGTGGCGAACAGGTCGAAGAATTTGTTGCCGCGATGCTCTTGCTGCGCAATCCGTATGGCAACCTCATCACTCCCTCGCAAGGTGATCGTGGCATCGACATACAGATAAAGGCTGACACAGGAGGATATGACATATATCAAGTCAAGAAATATGCCACCACATTGACCGCCTCTCAGAAGAAGGCCATAGAACGCTCATGGCAGACCTTTCTTGATCAAACGGCCGGACGCATTCAAGTCAACTCTTGGAACCTCGCACTTCCATGCAATCCAACTCCTGAAAATCTGGACTGGTTCGAAGAACTCACAGGCGGATCCAGCATCACCACACAATGGTATGGACGCACTCAACTCGACACATTGGCAGCCGAATCTCCTCAAGTGGTCGACTATTATTTTGGCGAGGGGAAGAAGCGTTCGGACGATTTACTCCAACAGGTGTTGTCTATACTAAGTATATCTTCTCCTTCATCAAAGGATGAACCCACCCCGGCACTCGACGTCATCCTTTCAAAAGCCAACGACATAATTAATGTGCTCGACAATGTGGATCCATTCTATCGTTACGAGTGTGAGTTTCGATATGGCAACCTCGAAGAACTCAGCAAAAAGTATTCCGCACATGGCCAGAGCGAGCAACCTGCAGCCTTCACTTCGTTCTATCAGCAGAAAAACAGCAATACTACAACAGTGCTGCACGTCACGCCAAAATGTGCAGAATCGTATCATTTCAGGCCAATTGCATTAAATATGACTCTTCGTGCCGAACATGGAACCGAGGCTCACTCGGCACTACGAGACTTTTATTCAGTACGGCATCCCGCCGCAAAACATTCACAAACATTGACGATGTCCAATCGCCGCCTGGTGGGCCACTTCCTGGCAAAGGCGTAATTAGCCTCATCGATTACTCCGAGCAGGATAAGCTTCCGCCGCTCGAAGTCCGATTCTCCCCGAACGAGGACGATGGCGAAACGATTGTCGTCGATGTGGAAGACATTTCACATGGCGTTGCACCAACAGGTAAGGGTAGCTACCTACGGTTCTCCGATCGAAGTAACGTCGCCACTATAACTCTATTGGTGACGGCATCCAATGAACTAGAAGAATTGAGAGTCCAATGCAACGCATTCGACGGCAAGAAACCCTCTGAAGTGCTAGCAGGGCTACGTCTCATTGATGGCTTGAGGAATGGCGGCATACTGGAGCTCGTTGTCCGAGATGGAGAACCTCAGGTATTCAAAGTACGAAGCGACGGGGCGGCCAATCACGAACTGCGTGCAGCAGCGCGAAAAATCGTTGCGTATGTTGAGAGCTTGATGGAGATCCAGAAGCATACATTCCTTATGGTCACAGTTCCAGCAATGGATGCAGTGACCGAGGAAGACATGAATTCAACCATTGAGGTTGCTCGCCTTCTTCGCGGTGAGACGATAACGCGAAATTGGCCTCAACTCGAACTGGCGGTCGAAGATCGTGAGCGCATTCCGTTTAACGAAGACGAGCAGGCGATTCTGTATCACACAAAGCTGATCGCTCAGGTTGGAGACCAGGAGATCGACACGGGGCATGTCAGCAAACAGTGTGCAAATCAGCACGCATCGCCTCAGTTCGCGAGAAGGATAAAACCACCACTACTGGATATGTGACGCTCGTTCCTGGCTCTATTCCAGAGGCTGTGCTATCGGCGGTTCCCATGTCTCAGTTCGAAGATTCTTCAGAATAGCTGAACTGCGCGGTTCGAAGGCAGAGCATTCTCTATCACTTCAATGTCAAGTACCCAAGAACAGGAGTCTTCTCGCGACTAAGCCCAATTCTCGCATCGTGCAGCGACACGATGACGGCGGCTGGAGGTGCGTCAAGCCTGGCGCTTCGCGAGCAAGTGCGGTGGAGCCAACGCAGGCCGAAGCGATGCAACGCGCTCGCGATATACTCAAGAACGATGGCGGCGGAGAATTAAAGGTCCGCTCAGAAAAAGGAAACGTCCGACAGCAAGACACGATCTATCCAGGAAACGACCCACACTCTTCGAAGGGATAGCCCACAGGGGTATGAGCGTTTTTCGGAAGGAGATGACTCACCTATTCTGACCGCTCATCTCAGGAAATTCCGTCGAACATAGCCGAAAAGGCAATCCTTCGCGGAATTCATGCGGTTTCCGTAACACTCACTCGTCATATATTGACCCACAAAACACAACAGGCATCAACAATAACTCACTTCAACCGCTGGCTTGGATGCAAATATCCTTGTTCTGAAAAATCGATCGGTGCATATGCACAACTCAGTTGGCTCTCTACAACGGTGCGATACTTGGTTCGTATACCGCTTCCTCAGTTACTGATTATGCTCGCGCAGCCGCCAGATACTTGCTCACCGTATCCCGTCCGAAGCCGAGCTCAAGCCCGATCTCGATGTAGGCACGCCCCTGAGCGTGGAGCTGCTGAGCACGCTGGAGGTCATCTGCGGTGAAGCGTCGCTTGCGGCGGGGTTGGTTGCTTGGCCTGGCGGCACGTGGCACGGATGGTGGACTCGACTCAGTGGCACCGACCTCGACAGCGATCTCGCGGGCAGACATACCTGTGGGCTCATCAAGGCTCAGGATCTGCTCCTTTTGGCTGCACTGATCGGACAGCAGGCCGTCTTGCGGGTACCGCAGGCCGTCGTGGTCTCGCTCGCTTCTATCGTAGGCGCTACGCTAGATGCGCTCGACTCCGGAGGCACCTCACCCACGATGAGGCGCTCACGGAAGGCGAGCAGGGGTAGCCAGTTGTTCGAATTGATGCTGCCCAGGTGCACAGATGTCAGTTCCCAGCACCACGAGGGTCTCCAGACGCGGACAAGAAGTTCTGTATCCTTCGCATGCCCCGGTCCCTGCCGCTTCCACCGACTTGATCCGAGGCATCGATGACAGAGAACTCCTTCCGTCAGGACTCCCCCGCATTCGACGTCGTGCTGGCGCAGACGATTGCCAGGCACTTCCGAAGGGCCACGACCGAGGCCATCAACGACACCCAGACGGTCCGGTTGGGCGAGGGGCTTCCCATCATCGAGTGCCTCATTGACGAGATTCAGGACCACGAGCCATACGGCGCGTTCCTCTTCCTGCAGATCAGCACAGGCGCCTTCGGGAGCAGACGAGTCCTGGTGACGGCCAGCGGCTACGGCTCCAGTCAGCTGGAGTCGGTTGTCGCCGCCGGATGCAACTGGGCCTGCGCCTTCGGCCCCGTCCTTCTGACCGGAATCGGTCGCCCGGACCTCATCGATTCTGACAATCCCGAGGTCGAGCAGTTCGAGGCCACGGTGGAGGCAGACGCTACCGGGTGGCCACCGGGCATCTTGACCGCAGCATGAACATGCCGATTGAGGAGGTGGAGGCCTACCGCCAACGGCTGGGCGGCCCCCGTGCCCTGACCGACAGGGTGCTCGCCAGTCCTTTGATTCCCGCCACTCGCTCCGGCGAGGCGGTGGCATTGGGCTGCTATGCGGCCATCGGCCCCCATTCGATCACTGAGCTCAAGCTCGCTGGCGCCGACTGGCCCGCGGGACGCAGTGTTCTGGACGCTATCCCGCCCGAGCCCGGTGGCCACCGCATGCTCCGGGAGTGGTCGGTGCTCACGCCCCTGGAGCCTGCTCCGCCCCTGACCAGAGACGGGCTCCAGCACACCCTCAACCTCATCGCCGCGACCTCATACGATCCTGGCAGCGAAGCCGGCTGGCTCGGCAGCCGCCACCACGGCATGAGGCTGGGGCCACCGAACCTTCCTGCTGGACTCTCGCTGCCGGAGGACCTGCGCTGGTTTCTCAGCACCATTGCGGGCTCAGGCGCCGGCCCCGGCTACGGGCTGGACATCTACCCGGCCGACGACGGAGGCATCCACCTGGCCGACGCCGGTTGCGGCGCCGAGTGGCGCATGAGCCCCTACGACGGCAGCGTCTGGCTGGACTCACGGGCCTGCGACGATGGCTTCACCCGCGTGGCCCCGAACTTCATCTCCTGGTACGAGGCCTGGCTCGACCACGCCATCCGCGGCGGCGGGACCTTTGCGCAGTGGTCCTACCAGGTCGATGCCGCTTACAAGATGCTTGAGCAGAGCGCCGCCGAGTTCGGCGTCGAGCGCCTGCCCGAAACCGTCACCCGGGTGAAGATCCAGACTCCCGACCAGGCCTTCGGCCCCTCGCCACTCCTGCCAGCTCGTCTACTCCCGGTGCGGGGTGCCGGAGTCGGTCTTCGTCACGGCGCCATCCCCGTCTCCCTGAGCCGCTCCGCACCCGCCAGGACGCAGGCGCGCAGTGTCGTAAGTGGACGAAGGCGGGAGCAGCCACGCAGCGGCCGAAGAGACTAGACGCGCCCCGGTGCGCCGTAAAACTGGTGCGCCTGTTGAAGCAGGGCCAGCAGGTCCTCCTTACTCCCCTCCAAGGTGCCGGGGAGGTATACGCGCTCCTCCTTACCCATCCCGCGGTCGGCAATCTCATTGATCTGCTGGCTCAGCTGGGCGGTGGTCGAGTCCTGGTGACGCATCTGCTGTCCCAGCGGCGTCAGGACGTAGCCGATCACCAGCTGTGCTCGTGTACCGCCGGGAGCAACCTCCCTGCCCGAAGAACTCGGCGATATCCGCCCAGCGTGCGGACTCGTTGACGATGAAGGACTGGCCTTTGCGTCGTTCCAGACGCACGCCTTCAGGCGTGACTATCAGTCGGCTTTGACTAAGGAGTTTCCTGACAATGGCCAGGGTGCAGATGATGCCGAAGAAACCGATGCTGGCGATACCAGCGAGCAGGTGGAGAAGCGGGGAGCTCGACTGATTGGAGGTCAGAATGAGCACGACCCCCACCACGGTGAAGCCCACGCAGCCCAGAAGGCTTCCCCATAGACGCAGGGGGGACTCCGGAATGATGAGCATCCTGGTGCTACGCAGCTGCTCGGCCTGTCGACTTACTCGATCAGCATCGATACCCATGACTAGTCCACGCCTCCTGTGACGCGAGATCATCTACATTCCAACTTCACTCTACGATGAGCACGCGTTCGGGCACAGGGGAACAACTCCCCATCCCTGCCGACGCCTCGATGCCGCCAGAAGCAAAAGACCGCGTCGAACAGGAGGCTTAGACCCTCTACACCCATTCCGGACCTGACAGGCTCCCAGAATCCGCAAAGAGGTTGAGTAGGTTACTCAGCCAGGAACCCGCTTCGATCGATGCACTCATGCGAACATCCTCCGGCGTGAACTGGTAGGCGTCAGAGGAATCCTTCCCGTATCCCGCCCCTCCGCCGCCTCGACTGGCCGCAACACTTGACATTCCACCAGACGTATTTTTCTCCAGAAACCCCTCATCCGCAACCGTCTTGACGGAACTGACGTGCAGGCCTAGAGCAGAAGCATACTGTTCCGCCTTGTCTTTTGCTGAGCGCACCGCCTTTTGGCGCAACCAGGTCTCGAGCTCCCTCTTGCGAAGCTCAGTCACCGACCACTCTATCGTCCAAACACGCGCTCCCTTAAACGCCAGCACGGAATTCATCCACGCCCCCATGCAGGAGAAATCACAGAACTTCACCTTCACGCAGACCTCTTCGGAGAATTTGACACCGTCATCATCCTTCCATGACCACGTGCGGGCTTTCGATACGGCGAACCATGGACAGGGCCTTCCTGCTCATCATGCAATGACTCTATCTGCGCCCGCACCTGGTGCAGCACGTCAGATACTTGAGCGCGCACGTGTTCACGGTTCAGCCCTGTGCCCTTCACATCCAGGTGGATCGGCCCGCTGGGGAGGTTCGTAGTGATCGACACTTTCCCTGACGAAGATGTTTGTCACCATGCTCAGCTTCCTCCAATCAAGAACGATGATTTCAAGAGGCGTCGGTCCGCCCTAAACACCTACTCCTCGTGCTGGACGACCTCGAATCCGAGGACCTCCACGCTCATTCCCCGGCGCTTGTCGTCCTCGTGCCCGCCGGCGGGCCGCGCCGCGCTCCAGCGCTCGTAGTCCTCGCGCCTGTCCCATCGGGTCACCACGAAGTAGCGGTCCTCTCCGACCAGCGGGCGCAACAGCTCGAAGCCCTGGAAGCCCTGCGAGGCGTCAACACCTCGCTTCCGTGCGGCGAAGCGCTTCGATCTCGGCCTGGGCGCCCTCGGGGAAGGTCACGCGGTGATGTTGACATAGGTCATAGTGTCCTCCTCAGCGTCTCCGTCAGCTCCCGACCGGAAGCAGGTATCACGAAGAACGCTACCGCTGATCGCCGTCGCGGACTACAGACATCGGGCATCCCAAGGTACGGAGCCACCTCGAGGACCGATGCCCGCCGGGTAGCCTGAGACCCATGACAACTGCCCCTTCACCCTGCAAGGACGGCCGCGCCGTCGACGAGCTGCGCCCCCTGTGACCATGACCCGCCACTGGCTCGACCACGCCGAAGGATCGGTCCTGGTGACCTTCGGACGCACCCGGGTCCCTGTGCGCCGCCTCCTTCACCGAAGGCGTTCCGCGCTGGCGCAAGGGCAGTGGCGAGGGCTGGGTGACCGCTGAGTACGCCATGCTTCCCCGGGCCGGGTCGGAGCGCTCCAGCCGGGAGTCCGTACGGGGCAAGGTCGGTGGCCGCACCCACGAGATCTCCCGTCTCATCGGCCGCAGCCTGCGAGGCATCATCGACGTCGCCGCACTGGGCGAGAACACGATCGCCCTGGACTGCGATGTGCTGCAGGCCGACGGCGGCACCCGCACCGCGGCGATCACCGGCGCCTATGTGGCCCTGGCCGACGCCGTCGCCTGGGGCACGCAGCGCGGACTCATCAAGGCCCGCCCCGGCAGAGCCGGTGCTGTCCGACTCCCCTGTCGGCCATCTCGGTGGGGATCATCGACGGCGTTCCCCGCCCTCGACCTGCCCCATGAGGAGGACGTGCGCGCCCAGACCGACATGAACGTCGTCCAGACCGGGGACGGGCGCTTCATCGAGGTCCAGGGCACCGCCGAGCACGCCCCCTTCGACCGCTCCGAGCTCGCAGAGCTGCTCGACCTGGCCGCCACCGGCAACAGCCGCCTGGCGGCGCTCCAGCGCCGGGCCCTGGCCGGCCCCAGCGGTGAGCCCTTCACCGTGTCCTCCTCAGACTCCCTCGCCCCAGTCCACGCAGGCCTGAGCCGTGAGTGCCTCGTCACACGCCGACGGCGCTGCCCCTGCTCACCGGGCGGGTCCAGGTGCCCGCCGGAGCCCGCCTCGTCCTGGCCACCCACAACGCCGGCAGCTGGCCGAGCTGCGGCAGATCCTGGCGCCGCTCGTACCTGGGCTGGTGCCCGGTTCCATCATCTCGGCCGCCTCCCTCAAGGCGCCCGAACCTGTGGAGGACGGCCTGTCCTTCGCCGACAACGCCCTGCTCAAGGCCCGTGCCCTGGCCCAGGCCACGGGCCTGCCCGCGGTCGCCGACGACTCGGGTCTGTGCGTCGACGTCCTGGGTGGGGCGCCGGGGATCTTCTCGGCGCGCTGGTGCGGCCGGGCACGGGGACGACACCGCGAACCTTCAGCTGCTCCTGGCCCAGCTGGGCCGACGTCGCCGACCCGCACCGCGGCGCCCGCTTCACCTGCGCCGCGGTCCTGGTCCAGCCAGCTCCGGCGGGAGACCGGAGCTGGTCACCACCATCGAGCGCTCTATGGAGGGGCGCCTGACCCACGCCCCTCACGGCGAGGGGGGCTTCGGCTACGACCCGATCTTCGTGCCCGTCCAGGAGGATGCACCGGGCGGTCGGGGCCGCACCACCGCCCAGATGACGCCTGAGGACAAGCACGCCATCTCCCACCGGGGACAGGGCCTTCGCGCCCCTAGCACCGGTCCTGGCCGAGTGTCCTGGTCGGCTGAGCCCACGAGGGCGCTGCCGGTAAAGCGCTGTCAGTAGTGCGTCACCACGGTGGTACCGATCTCGGACCACTGCCAGATCGTTTGAGCGTCCGGCACCGGGATGTTGATGCAGCCGTGGGAGGACTCATCAGTCCCGATGCCGAACTCCTTGACCCAAGGAGCGCCGTGGAGGGCGTAGCTGCTGTGCCAGTAGCTCACCCACGGAACCCCACGTTCGCAGTAGGGCCACACCGGGGTGCAGCTCATGTCCTGCGCCTGGTAGCGCAGATAGATCTTGTAGGGTGCCCGTGATGGTCTCGTGCCCGACGCCGCCGTGGTTGATGAGGATCGGCCCGTAGACGACCTTCTGACCCCTCGTAGGCGGTCAGCGTTGAGTCGGTGAGGTTGACATCGATCCACTTCTCCCCCGCCTTGGCCTGGTAGGCGAAACGCTCCGGCCCGTTGGGCACCACCCGGCTCTCGGTGGAGTGGGGCACCTCGTTCCAGCTGATCTGCTGGCTGACGCTTCGGCCCTGACCGAGTCCCTGGACGAGCGCCGCCGTCACCGCCTCGATGTTGCCGGCCTTCCTTCCGGACTTGCCCGGGCGGGCAAGCTGGAGCACCGTGCCGGCCGAGTCGACGTCGTTGATGGCGTTGACCGGTTTGCGCTCCTCAGGCGCGCTCAGCGAGGTCACCCAGGCCCTGACCCTCTCTTGCGAGACCGTCGGCACGATGCGGCCCCTCGTTGACGGGGAAGTCGATCCATGAGGCCTTCTGAGCCTTGAGGCGGTGTGCGCTGCGCCGTCGACCGTCACTGACAGCTCGGCGTCCCAGCAATGCGGTCGCCGACTGCGCGACCGAGTCCGCCGCCTGGGCGCTCACCGTGGGCTCGGCCCGGCGGATCGACACCGGCGCGGTATGGTTCGCCAGCTCGCGTGCGGCGACGTCGAGAGCCGCGTCGAGGTCATCGGGGTCGATGGCGTCGCCGACTCGTCCCGGTGAGGCGTGAAGCCGTCGCTGCCCTCGTTCCAGGTTACTGCCGGCTCGACGACGTGGTCACGCAGCGTGTTGCTCAGCTGCGACACCAGCGCGGCGCGGGCCTCCTGTTGATCGCGTACCGTACCGCCACCTGCCGTGTCCCCACGACGCCGTGCAGGTGGGTACAGTGACCCCTGCCCCGGACACGGCGGCCTCACGGTGGCCCGGGGTCGACCTGGGCGATCTGGGTGAGCGGAACAGTGGTGGGGGCTCCGTTAACGGTCAGTGTCAGTGACACCGATGCGGCCCGCTGAAGCACGAGCGCGGTCAGGGTCGGCCGGTCCATCCCGGAAACGTCCTGGCCCATGAGGATGGTTCCGCGCGGAGCCCGCCCTCGTGCCTGTGGAGGTAGACGACGGATCCGCCCACCGCTCCTCCCAGGAAGAGGGAGACGGCGATCAGGACGCCGACCCACCGATGCGGTCGACGCTGGTTGGCGCAGTGCTGCATGGCGCCAAGGTACGAATGGCTGGTGTCATTCCACAAAAGACAGCGATCTGATACCGAGATGAGCCGGGGCCGCCCGCCGCGGGGCTAGCTGCCGTCCTGCTCCTGCTCGGCGAGGCGACGCGCCACGGGCTTGGGGGTCAGGAGTCGGGCGCGCACGTAGCCGTAGAGCCATCTCCATCCTCCCAGGAACACCAGCAGGAAGGCCCCGGTCATCACCGCCCAGGAGGCCATGGCGGACACGTTGCCGAAGGCGGATGCCACCTGGCGCAACGCGGTCCAGACCATCCAGCTGATTCCCACGACGATGAGCCCTCGGGCAGCGCCATCTCCAGATGATCGGGGTGAGAGCGTCGCAGCAGCCCAGGTCACGCCCCAGGCGACGACGAGGGCCGCACCCGCCTGCCACAGGGACGCGGGAACCTGTCCCAGGCTGTGGGTGGAGGCGGCACCGAACAGGGCCACGAGGGCCGCCGCCGCCAGGTCCGCGGGAACCACCAGCCACCAGCGTGTCCGTCTGCCCCGGGTCCAGGGGCAGTCCACCCCGTCGGGAAGAGCCGGGGTGAAGGAGACCCGTCGTCGCTGAGCGGGGCGATCGTGCCCGTCAGCGCTCACAGCTCCCAGACGGCGTCCGCCGTCGCTGCCTCCAACGGGCCGGAGTAGACCGCTGCGGCCTCCTTTGAGGGGCACGGCCGGATCCGTCCAGGGCTGGATGTGGGTGAGGACCAGGTGCCCCTGCGCCGGCCTGGGCGGCGAGCTCGCCGGCGCGACGCCCCGTCATGCATGCCGCCCACGGTGTCGCGGCCCTCGACGAAAGCCGCCTCGGCCAGGAGGAGGTCCACGCCCTGAGCCATGTCACTCATCCCCTGGCAGGTGTCCGTGTCCCCGGTGAAGGCCAGGCTGACCCGCCGCGTCGAGTCCTCTTCACTCGGCCCCTCGATCCGGTAGCCGTAGGCCTCCACCGGGTGGAACGCCTCGAAGGGGTGAGATCACCAGGGGCCCACGCTGTAGGACCTGCCGGGCACGGCGGTGACGAAAGCCGAACTCCGTGGCGTAGCGCTCACTGGGCGGGACGCCGTCGACCCCCTGGAGACGCTCCAGCAGCCCGAGGGTCCCAGGCAGGCGACCGGCCCGAGCGCCCCGGTGGGCAGCCATCGCCGGTAGACGTGCATGCCGACCAGATCCACCATGTGGTCGGCGTGGCAGTGGGAGATCGCAATGGCGTCGAGCTCGGCGGGATCGAGGTGGCGCAGCAGCTGTCCCATCGACCCCGGGCCCGAGGTCCAGCACGATCGAGTAGGTGCGTACCGCGCCGTCGGCGTCGACTCCGTCGGCCTGCACCAGGTAGGAGGAGGCCGAGGACTGGGGACCCGACATGGAGCCGGAGCAGCCGATAATCGTGAGTCTCATGCAGATCCTTGATGGGAGGTGGAGGGAGGGTGAGGGCAGCCCGGCAGGGGCGCTGGTTGCCTCGGAGGTGAAGGCGACATGCTCAACAGCGGTGACCTCGGGGCCCAGGAAGCGCCGGGCCAGGACGGAGAAGGCCTCCGGGTCGCCGGTGGAGGCGAAGTCATGGTGCGGTTCGGGGGCATCGGGACCGCGCAGAAGGTTCTTGCCGGCCAGCGCCCGGTAGACGTCCTTGGCGGTCTCGTCCGAGGAGGTCACCAGGGTCACGTCCTGCCCCATGACGTAGGAGATCGGCCCCACCAGCAGCGGGTAGTGGGTGCAGCCGAGGATGAGGGTGTCCACGCCGGCGGCCTTGATGGGGCCTAGGTACTCCTCGGCGACGTCGAGGACCTCGGGGCCGGTGGTCACCCCCCGCTCGGCCAGATCGACGAAACGCGGGCACGCCTGTGAGACGAGCTCGACGCCGGGAACGGCCTGGAGCGCGTCGTCATAGGCGCGCGAGTCGACCGTCCCGCGGGTGGCGATCAGACCGATCTTGCCATTGCGGGTCACTCGGGCCGCGGTGCGTGCCGCCGGGTGGATGACCTCGATGACCGGGACGCCCCGCCCCAGGGTGTAGCGCTCCCGCGCATCGTGCAGGACTGCCGCCGAGGCGGTGTTGCAGGCGATGACGAGCAGCTTGACCCCGCGGTCCACGAGCTCGTCCATGATGCTCAGAGCCAGGGACCGGACCTCGGCGATGTCCCGGGGACCGTAGGGACTATTGGCCGTGTCCCCGATGTAGAGCACCTGCTCATGGGGCAGCTGGTCGAGGACAGAACGGGCGACGGTGAGGCCACCAACCCCAGAGTCGAACATCCCGATCGGAGCATCATTCACACCGCGAGACTATGCGGGCCCCTGTGCCCCGAACAGCGCGGATACCAGTGATTCCCTGCCACCAGGTGATCATGTCGTAGACGAGCGCCGTCCCCCGGTACCACTGCTCGCGAGACGTCTCCTCCTCGGGGACCTCCTGGAAGGCGGCTGCGTGAACGCGCTCAGCGTCCTGAGCCGACTCGATGCCCAAGCGATGGGCCAGCACGAGCCGGATGTCATTGGCCGCCCCCAGCCAGTCGGACTCCTGGCCCGGGGCCACGAGCACCGTTCCCTCAGGGCCCGACGGCGCCCGCAGCTCGACTGCCAGGCGCTCCAGGCGATCGACCTTGTCACCCCGCAGGCGCGCACGAGTCAGGCTGCTGACCTCCATCGCGGTCACGGGATCCTCCGAGGCCCGCGGGAGCAGGACGGCGACGACGGGGTCCGCGTTCGTGCGGCCGGCGTGAACGTGGTTGGTCGGCGGATCGAGGTCGAAGTCCAGGGCCTCCAGGACCTCACGGTCCCTGCTCGCTCTCCCCGGGCGCACCGACTCGGGACGCGGCGCCGAGGGAGGGCCTCGGGCTGGTCGGCCCCCTCGGCGGGGGGAGCATCCGCCTGGAGAAGAGCCCGCACCTCCAGGGCCAGCCTGGCCAGCAGCTCGCGCTCCCAGTCCTCAAGACCGCAGACCAGCCCCTCGGGGACTCGGCGGAAGGCTCGCATCACCGTCCCTCCCGAGAGTCGTCCGCACCGGCGTCGCCATCGTCGCCCATGGGCTCGATGGTGGCGCGCAGGCCGTAGCCGTGCATCGCCGTGACATCGACCTCCATGCGCTCGCGGGCCCCCCGGGAGACCACGGCGCGGCCGGCGGTGTGCACCCGCATCATCCGCGCCTCGGCCACAGGCAGCGAGAAACCGAAGTAGGAGTGGAACACCCAGGTCACGTAGCTCATCGTGTTGACCGGGTCGTCGTGGACCACGGTGCACCACAGGCGCTGGGCGCGGACGCGCGACTCTCCAGGATCTCCGGTTCCGCAACGGGCAACGAGGCGCTCATGACCACCAGGGTAGCGGTGAGCCGCGATAGGCTGTTCCCGTGAACAGATACGCGCCCTCTGCCGATCCCACCGCCGCCTCCCTGGACGTGTCTACGGCCTCGACCTCTTTGCTGACCGACATGTACGAGCTCACGATGCTGCAAGGAGCGCTGGCATCGGGAGCCGCCTCACGGCGCAGCGTCTTCGAGCTCTTCGGCCGCAGGCTCCCCGGGTCACGCCGCTTCGGTGTCGTGGCGGGCACCGGTCGGCTGCTGGATGCCATCGAGGCCTTCACGTTCACCGGCTCCCAGATCGACTTCCTGCACCGCACCGGGGTCGTCAACGACGAGACCCTGGACTTCCTGCGCGACTACCGCTTCACCGGGACGATCCGCGGCTACGCCGAGGGCGAGTGCTACTCGCCGGCTCCCCGCTGCTGACCGTGGAGGGCACGTTCGCCGAGGCCTGCATCCTGGAGACCCTGGCCCTGTCGATCTACAACTATGACTGCGCCGTCGCCGCGGCCGCCTCCCGCATGACCATCGCCGCTCACGGGCGCCCCTGCGTGGACTTCGGGGCGCGCCGGGCCCACGAGCAGGCGGCAGTCGCCGCGGCCAGGGCCTCGGTCGTCGGCGGTTTCGTGGGAACGAGCAACCTGGAGGCGGGGCTCCTCACGGCATTCCCCACGGTGGGGACCTCGGCCCACTCCTTCACCCTCCTGCACGACACCGAGGAGGAGGCCTTCGCCGCGCAGGTGGCCAGCCTCGGACCGAGCACCACGATCCTGGTGGACACCTACGACATCGCCACCGGCGTGGAGCGGGCGGTCAAGGCGGCCCGCGCCGCCGGTGGTGAGCTCGGGGCGGTGCGCCTGACCCGGCGACCTGGTGGCCGAGGCCTTCAAGGTGCGCGCCCAGCTCGACGCCCTGGGGGGCGACGTCGACGAGGATCACCGTCACCAACGATCTCGACGAGCACGCCATCGCGGCGCTGGGGCGGCCCCGTGGACCTCTACGGCGTGGGCACCAAGCTCGTCACGGGCTCAGGGCGCCCGACCGCGGCGCTCGTCTACAAGCTGGTGGAGCGCGAGGGCGCCGACGGCACCATGGAGGAGGTCGCCAAGTTCTCCTCGGGCGGCAAGTCGACCGTGGGCGGCCGCAAGTGGGCCGGCCGCATCCTCACCTCCGAGGGCACGGCCGTCGAGGAGCTGGTGGTCGCTCCAGCTCGCAGGGACGAGGGGATGTCGGCGTTGAGCCAGGCCGGTGCCCGGCCGCTTCAGGTGCTCCTGGTCGATGAGGGCCGGATCATCGAGGAGCACCGCGGCAAGGAGGCCTTGAGCGCCGCGGCGGAGCGGCACCGGGCGTCGCGTGCCGAGCTCCCCTACGACGCTTGGCGTCTGAGCGATGGCGAGTCGGCGGTGCCGACCCGCCACGTCGACATCGACGGGCGAAGCGCCACCCGACGCTGACCTCCGACGCGACCGACCAGGGGCGCATCCCGCCCCTGGTCGGCGCTCCTTATCAGCGCTTGCCGACGAACCAGCGTCGCAGGGTCTGGATGCGCTTCTCGATCTCCTCGGTGGAGGCCGCCGCGACCTCCGGTCCCCCGCACACGCGCCTGAGCTCGTTGTGGACGACGCCGTGGGGCTGGCTCGAGCGGCGGGCCCAGGCGGCCACCAGCTGGGAGAGCTCCTTACGGGCCGCTGCCCGGCGCCGGGCGTCGTCGACGCCTGAGTTCTTGCGCCTCTAGCGCCTCGGCGGCGGCCTGCTTCTTCTGGGAGGCGATCTGCTTGTCCTGGCGCTGGCGCAGCAGGGCGGTCACCTGCTCGGGCTCCAGCAGACCGGGCAGCCCCAGGTACTCCTGCCCTCGATGCTGCCCACCATGGCGCCGGTGCCGAACTCGCCGCCGTCGAAGAGCACACGGTCGAACTCGGCCTGGCTGTCCATGGCCTCGAAGCCCGGCAGCAGCTCGGCCGAGGCGTTCTCAGCCTTGTTGGCCTCGGCGAGCAGCCGGTCCTCGGGGTTGAACAGGGCGTCCTCCTGCGCCGCCGAGTCGGGGCGGCGCAGGACGTGGTCGCGGGCCACCTCCATCTCCCCGGCCAGGGCCAGCAGCGGCGTGACTGAGGGGAGGAACACCGAGGCGGTCTCCCCCCTGGCCCGCGAGCGTACGAAGCGCCCCACCGCCTGGGCGAAGAAGAGCGGGGTGGAGGTGGAGGTGGCGTAGACGCCCACGGCCAGGCGGGGCACGTCCACCCCTTCGGAGACCATGCGCACGGCCACCAGCCAGCGGTCGGTGGAGGCGGAGAAGGCCTCGATGCGGCTGGAGGCGCCGTTGTCGTCGGAGAGGACCACGGTGGGGGCCTCGCCGGTGATGGCGCGCAGCTGCTTGGCGTAGGCGCGTGCCTTGGTCTGGTCGGAGGCGATGACGAGGGCTCCGGCGTCGGGGACCTGGCGGCGCACCTCGGTCAGGCGCTGGTCGGCGGCGGCCAGGACCGCGGGGATCCACCCCTGCCGGGTCGAGCGCGGTGCGCCAGGCCTGGGACTCCAGATCCTGGTGAGGGGCTCGCCCAGGCGCGCCGCGACCTCGTCGCCGGGCCTTGGTGCGCCACCGCATCTGCCCCGAGTAGGACATGAACATCACTGGCGCACGACTCCGTCGCGCAGCGCGTCGGAGTAGCCGTAGGAGTAGTCCGCCTGGGGAGCGCTTTTGCCCCGGAGGCGTCCTCCTTGTACCGCACGAAGGGGATCGGGGAGGTGTCGGAGCGGAAGGGTGTTCCGGTCAGGGCCAGTCGCCTCCGCGCCGGGGTGAAGGCCTCACGGATCGCGTCGCCCCAGCTCAGGGCGTCTCCCCGTGGTGGATCTCGTCGAGGATGACCAGGGTGCGGGCCTGGTCGGTGCGGGCGCGGTGGAGGTTGGCGTTGGCGGCCACCTGGGCGTAGGTCAGGCGACGCCGTCGAAGCGTGAGCCGAGCGCCCCCTGGGAGTTGGAGTAGGACGGGTCGATATGGATGCCGACGCGGGCGGCGGCCTCGGCCCACTGGTACTTGAGGTGCTCAGTGGGGCAGACGATCGTCACCTTGTGGACGTCGCCGGAGCTGAGCAGCTCGGTGGCCACTCGCAGCGCGAAGGTCGTCTTGCCGGCCCCGGGGTGGCCACCGCCAGGAAGTCCTGGGGCATCGTCTCCAGGGTACTGCCCCGAGCGCAGCGGCCTGCCAGGCACGCAGTGAACCGGCGGTCCCCAGGCGGCGCGGCGCGGGTAGGCCGGGGAGAGGTTCTGGGCCGCCGACGTCGAGGCTCGCGTCGGGGTGGGTGGGTCGCCTGGCTGCCGCGGGCGGCGTTCACCGACCGCCCTCGCCCGAACGGGAAGCGGGGAAGCGAGGCCCCTTGCCGTCGCCGGAGCCCTCCCCGTTGCGCATCTCCTCGTAGATGGACTTGCAGGTGGGGCACACCGGGTACTTCGACGGGTCGCGCCCGGGCGTCCACACCTTGCCGCACAGGGCGACGACGGGACGCCCGGTGACAGCGGCTGCGGCGATCTTGTCCTTGCGGACGTAGTGGGCGAAGCGGTCGGCGTCGCCGTCATCGGTCGACTGGAGCTCCTCGCGCTCCAGGACAGCCGTACCGACGCCCTGGGTGGGCTCGGCGGCCGGGTCTGTCGGGGCCCAGGGCGATCCGGGATCGGCACTGGCGAGGACGTCTGTCATGCCGCCCAGTGTAGGTCGGACAGCGCGCACCGGCAGCGGCCCGCCCTGCCTCTGTGGGCAGGCTCTCCCTGAGGAGAGCCTGACGCCGCCGTCAGTGCGTCGACGTGAGTCGACTGGCGGCGGCGGGATCGACCAGGACGAGGGCGTCGTCGTGACGCTGCATGACGGTCGCCGGCCACTGCGCTGACCTCGCCCTCGACGAGCTGGGCGATGGCCTCGGCCTTGCCTCGCCGGTGGCGATGAGGACCAGCTTGCGGGCCTCCATGATGGTCGCCAGCCCCTGGGTGATGCACTGGGTGGGCACGGCCTCGACGTCACCGCCGAAGAAGCGGGCGTTGTCCCGGCGGGTCTGCTCGTGGAGCTCGCCCAGGTGCGTGCGCGAGTCGAGGGCGCCGCCAGGCTCGTTGAACCCGATGTGCCCGTCGGAGCCGATGCCGAGGATCTGCAGGTCGCAGTATCCGGCCGCGGCCATCTGCGCCTCGTAGTCCCGGCAGGCCGCCTCGAGGTCCTCACTCAGCGCGTCCGGGCCGTGGAGGGCGCCGGGGCGCATGTCGACGCGGGAGCGCAGATTGGTCTCCATGAAGGTGGCGTAGCGCTCCGGGTGCCCGGCGGGCAGACCGACGTACTCGTCGAGCATGAATCCAGTGACCTCGGCGAAGCTGAGGCGGCCGGCGGCGCAGCGAGCGGTGAGCTCGTCGTACAGGGGCAGGGGTGAGGAGCCGGTCGCGGTCCCCAGCACAGCTGCTGGTTTGTCCTTGAGCAGCGCCTCAATCTCGTCGGCCGCCCGCTGCGCGATCGCCTGCGCGGAATCCAGAATGACAAGCTGCACGGTGATGTCCTCTCTGACACAACGACTAGTGGTGGGGAGTTTACTGATCTCTGAGAGCCGCTACCTGAGTGAGCGACTTTAAAGCAACCCTACCCTGAGTCATCAGAATCAATCACTCCATCGTGGTGTGACCAGCGCGATCACACCGGCTGGGCAGTGTCCCGGCCAGGTGCGGATCGTGGCGAGAACCTGAGGTCCTCGCCGGTCCAGAGCCCGGCCGCCGATGACGACTCCGCCCCACAGCAGCAGACTGCACCACGCGACCCCCGCGACGAGCGCCGTCCACTCCCCACACCGGCGCCGCCTGGACGACGCCGTAGATCGCCGCCCCCAGGACCGGGGAGCACACGGCCAGCAGAAGCAGGATCGCCGCCATCTGAATGAGCGCGGCCAGGAAGGCCGTCCCCGAGGTCCGCGAGCGCATGGGGGCTGTCCCCGGGGGCGAGTGTCTCGTAGGGCAGCAGGACACTGGCGAGGCAGGACCAGGCCAGCGCGCAGCCGTAGAGGGCCAGGCAGGCGCCGGTGACGGCGGGGAGCGCCTCCCATCGGCCCGTCCACGCGACCATGAGCACATCGATGACGAGCATGACGGGGAACCCTGCCACAGCCGCCCCGACCACCCGCCCCAGGCGGTCGTGGCTCCGCTGATCCCGGCGCTGAGATGGCTCCACAGGGCGGTGGAGTCCATTCCGAGGTCGTCGTGGATCGCCCACCCCATGAAGACGGCCAGGGCAGGGTGCCATGAACAGCAGCGCAGTCGGTGCGTGCCCGAGGGCGAAGCTGGTCTCCACCCGCTGACCGTTGACGTAGACGACGAATCGGGACGGAGTTGAGAGCAGGACCCAGAACGAGCACAACAGGGAAGGATCAGGACGGATAGGAACTGAACCAGGTACCTGGGATCAGTGCGCCAGTAGCGCAGGGCTGCGGGCCGCCACAGCGGCGGCGGGCGCGGGCAGGGCGGCGCTGAGCCTGCGGGCCCACGGCAGTACGTCGGGAAGGCCGCGATGCTGGACGTCGCTTCCCGCGCCGTCGGCTGCGTAGGCCCGCGTCCGGGTGTGCGACGTACCGGGAGAGGTCATCGCCTTGTTCACCACGCGCTGCCACAGGGGCAGCAGGATCACGGGGAGGATCCACGCGCCGATCGCCAGTGCCAGGGCCGCCGGCACGGAACCGGTGGCTATGACACCAGGGGGCCGCGAAGGCCCACCCGAAGGGGACTCAGGCCCATGACCCTGGCCAGGGTCCCGAGCGGTTGAAGAAATGTCGGTGGGATCGTCTCCCGAGGAGCCGGGGGATCAGATTCGGCAGCTGCGTGCACACCATGAAGGCGACGAAGGCGATGATCGCCGTCGTCTCTCGTCCGCGGCGCGAGGAGGAGATGCCTGCGGCTGTCACGATGATGCGGGACAGCAGGACGCAGGTGGCCAGGGCGGCCGGAGCGCACAGCAGCGCCAGGAGTGCTGCCGCGAGCTGGCCCGCCAGTAGCCAGGTGAGGACCGGAATGAGGCAGACGGCAGCCGTGATGCAACCGGGGATCCCCTAGGCGCCGGCGGCCAGCAGGCCGAGCGCCAGCCCTCTGGACGGAGCGGCCCAGGCCGCCATGGCGCGAGGGGTCCAGGGTGAGTCGAGCCCGGTGATGAGCAGAGGCACCACGGCCCATCCGGCTACCAGCAGCGCCCCTGAGAGCCCCTGAGCACCAGCATGATGACGTCGGGCATCGGCCTTCAGCCCCCAGTCCCGACGGCGCCGGCCAGCACCATGGCGAGCGCCCCTGATACCGTAGAGGGCCCCGAACACGGTCCTGATGATGGCCCAGACGTTCTTGGTCAGGGCATTGAGGGTCAGGCGCCATTTCAGCTTGACGAGGGTCGCAACCATGACAGCCCCTCCGTTCGCACCTGGCCCCCACCAGCTCGGTGAAGCGCTGCTCGAGGTCCTCGCCGGCCGCGATCTGCTCCGTCGTGCCTGCGATGACCACCCGGCCGGCATTGATGATGGCCACGTGGTCGCACAGGCGCTGCACGGTGGCCATGACGTGGCTGGAGATGACCACGGTGCGCCGGCGGCGGCGTAGTCCCGCAGGATCGCCTGGATCGTCTGGGCCGAGATCGGGTCGACGGCCTCGAAGGGCTCATCCAGGACCAGGATGGAGGGCGAGTGCACCATGGCGCAGGCCAGGTGGATCTTCTTGCGCATGCCCGCCGAGTAGTCGGCGACCAGGGTGGTTCCGGCTTCCCACAGCCCCAGCACCTTGACCAGCTCGGTCGCCCGGGGGACGACGACGTCGCGCTCGAGCCCGCGCAGAAGTCCGGAGTAGGTGACGAGCTCAAGACCGTTGAGACGGTCGAAGGTGCGCAGCCCGTCGGGCAGGACCCCCAGAAGGGTCTTGGCCCGCTGAGGCTGCGTCCACACGTCAACGCCATGAACGAGTACCCTGACCGGCATCGGGACGCAGCAGTCCGGTGGCCATCGACAGGCTGGTCGTCTTTCCCGCCCCGTTGGGGCCGACGATGCCGTAGAAGCTGGACACGGGGATGTCGAGGCTCAGCCGGTCCACCGCGACTTTGCGGTCGAAGGCCTTGACCAGCCCCCCATCTGAAGCGCTGGAACGGAGGCGGGAGCGGGCGACGCCCCAGCCAGTGCCGTCACCGCGCCGGTACCGTCGGGCGAGCTCACCGCGAATGTGGAAGCAGACATGTTTCCACTGTAAAAGCTCCCTGCCCATTCAGCCCTCCGCCACGAGGGAGGAGATCACCGATCCCGGCTTCCTCCCAGGAGAACCTCCCTGAGCATCATCAGCCCGACGATGAGGAGGACACCGCAACGAGACGGATTCGGCCCGTTGCCACGCCTCGACGGGGCGGCAACGGGCCGGAATCAGGATGTCAGGGCGCGGCCCCACGTATCACTCGGCGACAGCCTTCTTCAGCGAGGAGCCAACGGTGACCTTTGACGCCGTAGCCGGCGGGAATCTGAATCTCCTCACCGGTGCGGGGTTGCGGCCAGTGCGTGCGGCACGCTCGACGCGCCTCGATACCCATGAGGCCGGTGATCTCACGGCCTCACCCTTGGCGACGTTCTCAACGAGGACATCCTGGAAGGCTCCCAGGGAAGGCGTCGGCGTCGGTCTTGGTCAGGCCGGCCTTCTCGGCGATGGCGGCGATGAGCTCGGTGCGGTTGACGGACATGTCTTCCCTCTCGATCGTGGACGGACACCCTTGTGTGGTGCCACTTCTGGCAACGCTACGCATAAAACCTTGGGTTTGTCAGGTCAGACCGGAGTGTCGCGCTGGGTAGCGAGTAACACTTCGCACATTTGCGCCACAGCAGTCACATCCGTCACACGCAGAGCAACTCGCGGAACGGCGCCGTTTCCTTGCGCCCTTCCGTTCATCCTTCCGCAGGCGCCCGGCAGCGCGCCCGCGAACCACGAGGTGATGGTCGTCGGGTGAGTGATCGCAGTACCGACGACGACGGCGAAGGCCCCGTGCTCCATGGCGGCGGCCGCATGCGCGGGCGTGTGGACCCTGCCCTCAACCACCAGGGGGACCTCCGCGATACCGACGACCTGGTCGACGAGCTCAAGATCGGGTCCGTCGGTCTTGGGACGCTCCCCGGTGTAGCCGGCCAGGGTGGTCCCCAGGATGTCCACTCCTGCGTCCTGTGCGGCCTTGGCGTCATCCAGGGAGCCGCAGTCGGCCATGACGAGGACCTCGGGGCGGGCCGCCCGCAGCCCCTCGACGGTCTGGGCCAGGCTCAGCCCGTCGGGACGGGGGCGCCGAGTGCCGTCCAGTGCCACGATCTGGCTTCCGGTGGCGGCCACGGCGATGGCGTGAGTGAGGGTCGGGGTGATGAAGACGCCGTCGTGCCCGTCCTTCCACAGGCCGATGACGGGAACGTCGACGTGCTGGCAGATGAGGGCCAGGTCCGCCAGCCCCTGTGCGCGGATGCCGACGGCGCCGCCAGCGACGCAGGCCTGAGCCACCTGGTCCATGGTGCGCGGGTCGCGCATGGGCTCGCCCGGCTAGGCCTGGGCGGAGGCGATGAGTCCTCCCTTGAGGCGTTCCAGGACGGGGTGGCCCCCCGCCGTGGCGCTCTGCGCCTGCGTTGATGACTGTGAAGGTGACTGCTCGGTCATAGGTGTGTCCTGTCTGATGGGGCCCGGGGCCGACGGCTAGGGGCGGTGGTTGTCGTTGCTGGTGGCTAGGGCGAGGGCACCGCGAGCCGCGCCGACGATCGGCGCGGTGGTCCCCAGGGTGGCGGGAAGGATCTTGATGGGGGCCAGGGGGTCGATGATCTCTGCGGCGAAGGTCTGCCGCAGGGGCTCCCACCACAGGTCGCCGGCACGCGCCAGTCCGCCCGGAGACGACGACGACGTCGGGGTCGATCACGGTGACCAGTCCAGCCAGTGCCCTGCCCAGGCAGGCGGCCGAGTCGCGGTAGACCTCCGCAGCGATGTCGTCCCCGGCAGCGGCGCGCTCCTCGACCCCGCGGGCGTCGGGAACGTCGGGGTCTCCGCCCTTGGCCAGGTAGCGGCGGTGGATCTGCGGCCCAGCGGTGACGCCTCCAGGTGCCCCGTCCCTGCCGCAGGTGCAGGGCTCGCCCTGGGCCCCGGGGACGGGGACGTGGCCGATCTCGCCGGCCACGTGGTGGGCGCCCTGCGGGTTCGCCCTCGATGACGAGGGGCTCCGCCGACCCCGGTTCCCACCGCGACCATGAGGACGACCTCGGCCCCGGTGCCGGCACCGAGCCAGGCCTCTCCGGCGGCGTAGGCGTCGACGTCGTTCTCGACGTGGATCGGCAGCTCACCCAGCCCTTGGCCGGCGAGCCGCTCTGAACACCGGCGGCGACCTGTGTGCCGGCCCATCCGGTGATGGCGTCGGTGGCCGACAGGATGGTCCCCTCGCTCGACGTCGACGACGCCGGCGGTGCCGATCCCGACCGCCGTGATCGCCGCGGCCTGACCGGGTTCCTGGTGCGTTCCGGTCTCGACGACCGTCGCGATCAGGCCGCTGATGGCATCGAGCATGGCGGCAGGGGCCCGTCGTGAGCCGGGGTCGGGCAGGAGCTCACCGGCCCTTGCAGGGTTCCGCCGGAGTCGACCAGCGCGGCGGCCATCTTGGTGCCGCCCAGGTCGAGTCCGACGACGAGCGGATCCTGGCCGGACGGCGATGGTGATGGGGCTGAGGGGCGGATGGGAGGACATCCTGACTCATGACGCTCTCCGACGGGAAGGTTGGGCGCTGGCGCGCCGGGATTGAAAGTGGGAGGAATGAGGGACGGCCGCAGGGAGGCCGCTTGAGAGAGGCTCGAGGCCTCGCCGTTGCGATGGCGGCTGCATGCCCGTGGCAGTCAAGATGACGACCACCGGGCATGCAGCCGTCGGGACGTCAGATGAGGCCCTGGGCCTTGACGATCTGCAGGACCCGCTCCTTGGTCTCACCCTCGAGAGCCTTGACGGGGAAGGCCATCTCGTTGGTGGCGATGATCCCGATCGCCTCCATGGCGGTCTTGAAGGCTCCGATACCGGTCGCGTCGGCCGAGCGGGCCCTGGGGCACGAAGACGATCTCGAAGCCGGCACACACCTCGTCCTGGAGGCGGCGCACCTCGTCCCACGCCCCCTCGCGGGAGGCCTTCCACATCTTGGCATAGCGGACCGGGTCCACGTTGCCGTATCCGGGGACGAGGCCGTCGGCTCCCAGCAGCAGCATGCCGTCGACGACGCACTCGTGGCCGGTCAGAAGGGCCAGGGGGTGGCCCGGCGGCCTCGTTGGCGGCAACCAGCCTGCGGAAGGCGACGTCGTTGCCCGAGGAGTCCTTGACACCGACCAGGACGCCCTCCTTGCCCAGCTCGACGAGCAGGTCGCAACCGAGCTTGGCGCCGCCGAGGCGCACGGGAACGTCGTAGGCGAAGACGGGGACGTCGATGGCCGCGGCGATGGCGCGGAAGTGAGCCTCGATCTCCTCGGCGTCGTTGAGCGCGTAGAACGGGCAGGTGGCCACGATCGCCTCGGCGCCCAGGGCGGCAGCCCGGCGAGCCTGGTCGATGACCCGGTGGGCGGTGGTGTCGATGGCACCGGCAAGCACCGGGACGCGTCCTGCCGCGGTCTTGACGACTCGCTCGATGACGGCGTCGCGCTGGGCGTCGGTGAGGTAGGCGACCTCTCCGGAGGATCCCAGGGCGAACAGGCCGTTGACACCACCGGCGATGAGGTGCTCGACGACCTTGTCCAGGCTGTCGAAGTCAACCTCGCCCTCGGCGGTGAAAGGGGTGACAACCGGCGGGATGACGCCGGTGAAACGGTTGTCCATTGTGGTGACTCTTCATTGAAAGGTTATCGGACGTCTGACATCTGACGTCACGAGGTATTGTTGCAGATGCTCCCCGGTTGGCGCCACCCTCGGTGCCTGGGTTTGCCGGCGCCCTGATGCGCCGGGTGAGGGGCGGACCCGAGTGGGTCCGCCCCTCACCTGAGGTGCTGACGGCCCCGGCCGCGACAGGGAGCCGTCTACTCAGACATCGAGCAGCGAGGGCACTGCCGACAGTAGAGTGCGCGTGTACTCCTCCTGAGGGTTGTTGAAGATCTCCTCAGTGGTGTTGATCTCGAGGATCTTGCCGAAGTACATGACGGCGATCCGGTCCGAGACGTAGCGCACCGTGTTGATGTCGTGACTGATGAACACCAGCCCCAGCCCCAAGGAGGCCTTAAGGTCCTGGAGGAGGTTGAGCACCTGGGCGCGCACCGAGACGTCCAGGGCGGAGGTGGGCTCGTCGGCCACGATGATGTCGGGGTCCAGAGCGAGCGCTCGGGCGATGGCGACGCGCTGGCGCTGACCACCGGAGATCTGCCGAGGCAGCACGTTGAGTGCGCTGGGGGCAGCCCTGACCAGGTGGAGCAGGTCGCGAACCCGGGCCTCGCGCTCCCTGGAGGACCCGATTCCGTGGACGTTGAGCGGGTCAATGAGCGCGTCGTGCACGATCATGCGCGGATTGAGGGCCGTGGCCGGATCCTGGAAAACCACCGAGATGCTGCGTCCCAGCTCGCGACGGTCCGAGGCCGAGCGCCCCAACGGACGGCCCTTGAAGATGACCTCACCGGAGGTGACCGGCTGCAGCCCCACCATGACTCGGGCGGTCGTGGACTTGCCGCATCCCGACTCTCCCACGAGCCCCAGTGTCTCTCCGCGCTTGACGCTCAGCGAGACGTTGTTGACCGCGTGCACCGTGTCCGGGTTGAACAGGCCGCCGGTGCGGGACTTGTGGATGACGTTGACGTCCCTGAGCTCGACGACCGGCTGGTCCTCGCTCCATGAGGACGATGCAGACGTGTTGGGCGACATCAGTGCTTCCTTCGCGAGCAGAGCCTCGAGCTCGGGGGTGATGGCAGCTGTGCTCGTCGTGCCCGGCACGGGCTTGAGCACCGGACGGGTCTCAAGTCCGACCGTCGGGTGGGACGATCGCGGGGCGAACCGGTCTCCCTTGACGAACTCGCTGGGTGAGGGGACGACCCCTCGCACCTGGTGGAGCCGTTTGAGCCGGCCTCGATGGAGAGCACGGCCCCGAGAAGGCCCCGGGTGTACTCGTGAACCGGGTTGGCCAGCAGCTCGCTGGTGGGCGCCTGCTCCACCACCTGGCCCGCGTACATCACGGTGATCCGGTGCGCCAGCTTGGCCACCAGGGCCAGGTCGTGCGAGACGAAGACCATCGCGAAGCCGAGCTTCTCACGCAGCTCGTTGAGCAGGGTCGATGACCCTGCTTCTGGACGGTCACGTCCAGGGCGGTCGTCGGCTCGTCGGCCAGGACCAGGGCGGGGTCGCGGGTCAGCGCCATGGCGATGAGAACGCGCTGACGCTGACCGCCGGAGAGCTCGTGCGGATAGCTGCGCAGCGTGCGCTTGGGGTCGAGCCCCACCAGCTCGAGCAGCTCGGAGGAGCTACGAGTGCCTCCTCGCGCGCTGAGCTGAGCCATCTGGGTGCGGATGAGCATGGAGGGGTTCAGCGAGGACAGGGCGTCCTGGTAGACCATGCTCATCTCGTGACCGCGCAGTGCGTTGTGCTCGGCGGGCGTCATCTTAAGGATGTTGCGCCCCTTGAAGAGGATTTCACCAGAGAGCCGGGCCGAGGGAGGCAGCAGCCCCATGACGGCCATCGAGCTGATGGACTTGCCGCAGCCGGACTCCCCCACCAGTCCCATGGTCTCGCCGGGGCGCACAGAGAAGGAGACGCCGTCGACGATGTTGACCTCACCGTGCTGCTCGGGGAAGGCGATCGAGAGGTTCTTGACCTCCAGGACCGGGTCCTCACCGGTGTCCTCGTAGACCAGCCGGTCCTTCCGGGCGAGCTCGGCCACCCGCAGGGAGCTGAGCCGCTCGGACAGAGAAACGTCCTCTGCTGCAGGAGCGACGACGCCGGTCAGCGAGCTCAGCCCGTTCGTGGCGTCATCGCCATCGGCGACGGAGGCGTTGGCGACCACCGCCTCGGCGGCGTCGTCCCAGGCCTCCAGGGTCTCCCTGGGCCTCCATGGCCTCCCTCATCGGCCTGGACGTCGGGCTTGGCCTTGATGCGCGGCGAGGCCATCGCGTCGGTGAGCCCCTCGGACAGGACGTTGAGGCACAGGGGTGGTGATGAGGATGAGCAGGCCGGGGAAGAAGGTCGGCCACCAGTGGCCCGACAGGAGCAGCTCCTTGCCCTCGGAGAGCATGTTGCCCCAGGTCGGGGTGTTGACGGACTTGATGCCCGCACCGATGAAGGACAGCGAGGCCTCGAAGACGATTGCGTCAGCCACCAGGACGGTCGCGAAGACCATGATGGGGGCGATGCAGTTGCGGGCCACGTGCTTGAGGAGGATCCACGGCACTGGGGCACCCATCACCTGGAGGCGGCCACATAGTCCTCCCCCGAACTGGGAGATGATGTTAGGCGCACCACGCGGGTGAGCTGGGGGATGTAGAGGATGCCGATGGAGACGATGATGACCGGCAGCATCGGCAGGCGGGTCGACATCGCCGAGACGAGGACGGCCGCCAGAGCGATGCCCGGGAAGGACATGACGACGTCGAGCACGCGCATGAGCGTCTCAGCGATCCACTTGCGGGAGGTGGCGGCGATGGCGCCGGAGGACCGAGGCCACCAGGAGGGCCGAGGCCAGTGGCCGTCAGGCCCACGACCAGCGAGACCCTCGAGCCGTAGACGGCGCGGGAGAAGATGTCGCGACCTGTGGCATCGGTACCGAACAGGTGCGACATCGAGGGGCCACGGAGAGGTCACTGGTGGTCAGATTTCCAGCGCCCTCAATTCCCCTCAATGTGGGCGGTCGACTTGGCCACCGCGAGCCCCTGTCGCATTGGGAGAGTAGGGGGCGACGACAGGGAGCCAGGATGGCGATGAGAACGATGAGGCCGAGTACGACGACAGCAATCTTGGAGCCCAGGGAAGCGCCTTCCAGCCCTGAAAGCGCGTCCCGGGCTTGGAGGCCTTATCCAGTGTGGAGCGGTGCAGCATCAGATGCTCCTGATTCGTGGGGTTGACGAGGACGTAGAGCATGTCAACAACAATGTTGATGATGATGAAGGCCAGTGCCACCGTGATGGAGACTCCCTGAACGACGTTCACGTCATTACGGGTAATGCCTTCGAAGATGAGCTGCCCATCCCCTGGATGTTGAAGATCATCTCGATGACGACGGCGCCCCCATGGCGTAGCCGAAGCGCAGGCCCAGCACGGTCAGCGGCGTAATGAGAGCGTTGCGCAGCACGTTTGCGAGCCACGACGACGTTCCTGGGGACACCGCCGCCGATGGCGGTGCGCACGTAGTCGCGGTCGAGCTCCCTCGACCATGGCGGTACGGACCACACGGGTCAGTGAGCCGGCATTGGGCACCGCGATGGCCAGGGCCGGCAGGAAGATCTGGTTGACATAGGCGGCAGGATCCTCGTCAAGAGGCACCCATTCGGCAACCAGCGCAGGGAAGGTGCCAGTGCTGCCCGGGACAGTGGAGAACCACTGAATGAGCAGCAGGGCGAGCCAGAAGGACGGGGTGGCGAGGCACGCGATGGAGATGACTCGGATGACCTGGTCCTGCCACTTGTCGCGGTAGAGGGCCGCGATGATTCCCAGGATCGTGGCCACGATGACGGCTGCGAAGATTCCGATGAAGGTCAGCTGGAGCGTGATGGGGAAGGCCTCGGCAACCCGCTGAGAAGTATCGACTCCGGTGAAGGAGGTGCCGAGGTCTCCGTGGGCCAGGCCCACGAGGTAGTCCCAGTACCGCTGAAGGAGGGGGTCGTTGAGGTGGTGGGCGACTCGGTACTGCTCGAGGGCGTCCGGCGTGGCCGACTCACCCAGCGCGAGGCGCGCCGGGTCTGCCGAGGAGAACGACATGACGACGAAGACGAGCAGCGTCACGCCCAGCACCACGACCGGCAGCGCGACCAGGCGCCGTCCGATCAGGCGGAAGAGGTTGGACACTGAAATGCTCCTTTGCGTTAGCGTCCTGCCGCCTTTAAGCGGGCGGTTGGGTGACGTGGCGGCCGCAAGGTCGACCACCATCCCAATTGTCTGATGTCTGACGTCAGATCGCAAGTCCGTTGCTTTCGCCTCGGACACACCGACGCCACAAGCGCAGCGCGGGCGGCGCAGCACCCTCCAGCGAGTGACGCACCGCCCGCGTGTGATTCTCAGGACTTGGTCGACCCCGTCCCAAGGGAAGGACAGCGCGGTCAGCTTGATCGGCTGGAAGTCCTTGAGGGTCGAGGAGTTGTAGGCAATCGGGCTCTTACGGTGGAAGATCGGGCAGAGGGAACCTCCTCCGAGATCTTGTCGAAGGTCTCCTGCCACTTGGTGATCTGCTGATCACCCTCGAGCTTGGCCCCTCCTCGAGCAGTGCATAGATCGCCTTCTGCCCCTCCGAGCCCTTCCAGTGCATGCGATTCTCGATCCACGTAGGCGTGTCGTACCACCAGCGCATGAGCAGGTCCCCATCTTCACCGAAGACCGAGGGATCCCTCGGGCGCGATGACGACGTCCCACGCGTTCGCCCCTGTCCTGGACTCAATGAAGTTGTACAAATCGGAGGACTTCTTCTCGTCATAGCTGACCGTGACCCCTAAGAGCCTCGAGGTTCTCCCGGATGACCGGGACGCACCCGGAGAACCAGCCGTGGTCCGAGCACAGCATCCTGATACTGGTGATCCCGGCCTCAGCCAGGAGCGCCTTTGGCCTTGTCGAGGTCCTGGAGTAGACCGTCTTGGCCTTCCTGTACGCGGGGTGCCCTCCTGGACGAAGCAGGTCGCCGGCGTCGCCAGCCCAGCCATGGCGTCCTTGCAGATCTTGTCGTAGTCCAGGGCGTAGAGCACCGCCTGGCGGGCCTTGACATTGGAGAAGGAGGTGTTGTTGAACATGGCGAAGAGCAGACTGAATCCCTGCAGCGCCGAGACCTTGATCGGCTCCCTTGAAGGTCGGCAGGTTGGCCGCCGGGACGGCGTCGATGGCCTGCACGGAGCCAGAGGTCATCGCGTTGGTACGGGTGGTGTCATCGGGCATGATGTTCCACTTCATGGTCTTGACCAGCGCCGGGTACGGACCGTTGTAGTGGTCATTGCGCTCGAACACGATGACCTGCTTCGCCGCACCGTTGTCCGTCATCTTGTAGGGCCCGCTGCCAACAGGGTTGTACGTGAACTTCTTGGGGTCGGCCTCGACGACCGCCTTGGGGACGATCTTGACGACACTGAGACGCTCAGGCAGGAGCACGAAGGCGTGCTTGAGCTTGAAGGTGACGGTACTGGCATCCTTGGCCTCCACCTTGTCGATGAAGGGGAGGAAGTTCGAGTACGGCGGCAGGTCCTTAACCAGGATGCGCTCGAAGGAGTAGACGACATCCTCAGCGGTCACGGCCGAGCCGTTGGAGAACTTCGCGTCCTTGCGCAGCGTCACCTCGTAGGTGGTGTCGTCCACCTTCTTGGGCATCTCCGCCGCCAGAGCCGCGTACACCTCACGGGTCGCCGGGTGAATATCGGTGAGCCCCTCCATGGTGTGCCAGTTGGCCGCAATCGTGAGGGCGGAGCTGGTCGTCGCGGGGTCGTAGCCGTTGGTGCCCAGCTCGTAGGAGATGCCCGCTGTGATGACGCCGTCCTTGTTCGCCGCCTTGCCTCCCTTCTGCCGCACGCCGCCACGCTGGCTCGCAAGACCGGCAGCCACACCCAGGGTGCCGGTCAGCCTGATGAAGTTGCGGCGGCTGGTACCCGCCGGAGTTGTGATCGCCATTGATTCTCTCCTGATGTCTGACGTCTTATGTCTGACGTTGGTAGGATGACTGTAGCAGAAGTCAGGCGTCCAGACCACTCACGACTTCGCAGGCAAGACACTCGCGACCTCCCACCCCACTGCCGGGGCGAGTCGTTCAACGAACGGAATCACATCGCAGTGATCAACAATGATTGACAGGGGCAAGAACCGTGGCTGAGTACCAAGAAGAGCAGCACCGTGAACAGAGCACCCGCACCACAAGCAGTCACCACCACAGGAGAAGAGACAAACATCACACTCACGACCGATGAGCCGATCATCCCTCACGGCCCCTACTCCACGCTGATGTCGTCGCCCGCCACCCAGGCGGAGGCGACGATGACCGAGATTAAGAACTACATCCTGCGCTCCGGCCTGCAGATAGGTGATGCGTTGCCGACGGAGTCCCAGCTGTGCGCCGACCTAGGAGTATCCCGCTCCTCCGTCCGCGAGGCCGTCCGCACCCTCGTCGCCCTCGACATCGTCGAAGTACGCCACGGACACGGCATGTTCGTCGGCCAAGTCTCCATGCGCCCCATGGTCGAATCCCTCATCTTCAAAGGCCTCCTCAACCCCGGAGACGACCACCGCGGACTACGAGACATCGTCGAAGTACGCCTCACCCTCGACAACGCCCTGGCCGAACCCGTCACCCACGCCTGGCACAACCGCCAAGACCCCGAACTCGACACCCTCGTCGACAAGATCGAGCACCTCGCCTCACAAGGCAAGCTCTACACCGACCAGGACCGCCGCTTCCACACCCGCCTGCTCGAACCCCTCGACAACCACCTCTACCTCCACCTCACCGAAGCCTTCTGGGCCATCCACACCCCTCACCGTCCCCTCCTAGACGCCCCCAAGCTCGAAGACCTCACCAGCACCGCCAAAGCCCACTGAGCCATGCTCCCAAGCCGCCCGCACCGGCAGACATCCCCGCCTCACCAAAGCCATCACCCGAGCACTACACCCCACTCCTCGCAGTCCTCACGCACAACCCGTAGAGAACTCCTCCGTCAGGGCCGGATAGGTGCCGGCCTGGGCCACGGCCACGACATTGAGGCGCGGGTCCTCCGGACGAAGCAGCCTCTCCATCCACAGGTCGCGCGCCGCAGTGAGTCCCTGCGCGAGCCATCGCGCGTTGACGAACTCCATGGCGTGAGTGCCCCGGGATAGACGTGCAGCTCGGCATCACCGCCATCGCGCCACACCTTGGAGGCGAAGGCGACATCCTCGTCCCGGAAGACCTCGGCGGAGGCCACCGAGATGAACAGCGGCGGCAGCCCGCCCAGCCACGTGGCGCGGGCGGGGGCCTCGTAGGGGGTGACCAGATCCGTGCCGCGCCGCTCCCCCAGCACAGCGTCCCAGGCGACGTTGTTGTACGCCGTCGGCCAGGTGCCGTCGTGCGGGTACTGACGCGCCGAGACCGAGCCCTGCCAGTGCGGCATGCCGGTGCGGTCATCCAGCATGGGGTAGTCCAGCAGCCCGCCGAGAACGGCCGGGCCCCGTCTGTCTCGTGCCATGAGCAGCGTGCCGGCGCTCAGCCCTCCCCCGGCGCTCTGCCCGACGACGATGACGCGCTCTGGATCGGCACCAAGCTCCTCGGCGTGCTCGACCGCCCAGCACAGCGTGGCGTAGCAGTCCTCGACGCCGGCGGGTGCCGGATGCTCGGGAGCCAGACGGTACTCAGGACTGACGATGACGCCCCCGTACCTCCGCAGCCACGGGACAACGGTCGACAGGCCGTTGAAACGGCACCCCATCACCAGCCCTCCCCCGTGCAGGGAGAGGAACAGAGGACCGGGGCGGCCCGCGCAGGCGCCCTGGGCGCTCCGTGCAACCGCGGCGGGAGCGTCGTCCCTGTCCTGACGAAGGACGTCAACGTCCTCCAGGTCGATGTCGGGGTGCCTGAGCAGGAAACCCGCCCGACCTCGTCAGCCGGTGCGCGCCAGCTCGGGATTATCCGCACCGTCATGGTCCCGAAGACGCCGAGCGACTCGATGCGTTCAAGCAGGGCGGCGGTAGCACTGTCGTAGGCAGGACGGGCGGGGAGCGCCTCATGCGGGTGGGGCATGCCGTAACTGTTGCACTGTGAGCGCTGTAGCGGCAACCCACTCACAATCAGTCACTGATCTGCGGTATCGGGGCCCGACGCCGCCAGCCGGCCGACGTCGACTCCCACCCTCAGCGCCGCAGCCGCCCGGAGCCCCTCGAGATCGCACGAATGAGTACGATTCGACATTCACCAGCGTAAATGCAACAAAAGTCGGACAATGGGGCCATGCAGATGTCCCGCGGTGTCATGGCCGGCCTCACCACCACCCCGATGACTCAGTCATCCACGGCAATTTCCGAGATTAAGAACTACATTCTCACCAAGAGCCTGCATCCTGGTGATGCGTTGCCGACGGAGTCCCAGCTGTGCGCCGACCTAGGAGTATCCCGCTCCTCCGTCCGCGAGGCCGTCCGCACCCTCGTCGCCCTCGACATCGTCGAAGTACGCCACGGACACGGCATGTTCGTCGGCCAAGTCTCCATGCGCCCCATGGTCGAGATCCCTCATCTTCAAAGGCCTCCTCAACCCCGGAGACGACCACCGCGGACTACGAGACATCGTCGAAGTACGCCTCACCCTCGACAACGCCCTGGCCGAACCCGTCACCCACGCCTGGCACAACCGCCAAGACCCCTGAACTCGACACCCTCGTCGACAAGATCGAGCACCTCGCCTCACAAGGCAAGCTCTACACCGACCAGGACCGCCGCTTCCACACCCGCCTGCTCGAACCCCTCGACAACCACCTCTACCTCCACCTCACCGAAGCCTTCTGGGCCATCCACACCCTCACCGTCCCCCTCCTAGACGCCCCCAAGCTCGAAGACCTCACCAGCACCGCCAAAGCCCACCGAGCCATGCTCCAAGCCGCCCGCACCGGCAACATCCCCGCCTACCACCAAGCCATCACCCAGCACTACACCCCACCCTCGCAGTCCTCACCTGAGACAAACAACGGAGGGCCCAGCGCTCAGCGCCGTCACAGCCGGATCAAAGCAGAGCCCCCACCGCCCTTGATGGGTGGTGGGGGCTCTACTGCGTTCCCAAACGCGATACCCGTCCCTGTACCCTCACCAGGCAACCACAGGCACTTTTCGTTGGAAACTCAGGAATTTGTGGAGATGGGGGGAATCGAACCCCCGTCCGACGGCCGCACAACAGGACTTCTCCGGGTGCAGCTCGCTAGCGTTTTTCTCAGCCCCGGCGTCTCACGCGAGCAAGGACGCCGACGGGCTCAGTCGATGAAAAGTCCCAAGAGCCCCTACCGACACGGGCTCTCAGCAGTGGCTTCCTAGATGACGCCAGGAACCGGGGCGGAAGCGCTCCCCGGGCTGACGGACTTCGAGGCTCGCTCAGGCGGCGAGGGCGAAGTCGGTGCGAGTGTTATCGGCACCTATTGGTTCGCGCAGAGCGTTGACGAGATGACTGCGCATCCTCGACCCGCTTCTCCTGAACCTACGACCGTCGTCGAAACCGATCATCCCCTATGGAGGTGTCACCGGACTCCCGCAGGAGACCTGGAACGCGCTCTGAGCAGAGCCAGGCCACTTTAGCAGAATCAGGGACGAGAACACAGAAGGCCGCTGCCCCGTGCCTCACACGGCCGGTCAGCAGGTAGAAACACTCAAGGAGTCTTGCTCCCGCCCGTCTCAGCCCCGACGCCGGTTGGCGGCTGCCATGGCCCGGGCCGCCTCCCGCTTGTCCTGCGCCTCACGCAGCGCCTGGCGCTTGTCCCAGTCCTGCTTACCCCGAGCCAGGGCGATCTCCAGCTTGGCGCGTCCCCCGATGAAGTACAGCTCCAGCGGGACCACCGTGTAGCCCTTGGCCTGGACCCTGGTCTCGAGGCGCTCCAGCTCGCTGCGGTGCAGGAGCAGCTTGCGCTTGCGACGCGGGGAGTGGTTGTTCCACGTCCCCTGCAGGTACTCGGCATGTGAGCCCCTTGGAGCCAGGCCTCGCCATGGCGGTCGATCTCGATCCAGGCCTCGGTCAGCGAGGCCCGCCCCATGCGCAGCGCCTTGACCTCGGTGCCGGTGAGGACCAGTCCCGCCTCGTAGCGGTCCTCGATGAAGTAGTCGTGAGCCGCCTTGCGGTTACGGGCCACCGTCTTGTGGGCGTCGGAGGCGGCCTTCGCCTTCTGTCCGGCCGTTGGCTTGGACGCCCGAGCAGACTTGGAGGCAGGGGTCATCGGCCTGTCCTTTCACGAGTACGGGATGGCTGGCGCTCCCCTGTCAGAACGGCCCGGAGCTTCTCCGAGCGGGCCGAGCCCGACCGGGGCATCGTGGCGTGACACGACGACGCGCAGGGACAGGAGTCTACGGGCCCAGTCAAGAAGGACTCGCCTAGAAGCCGGGCAGGGACATCGGGTCGATGTACACCCCGTCCTGAGCCACCTGGAAGTGGACGTGCGCCCCGGTCGCGTAGCCGGTTGAGCTCGTCGCGCCGACGACGTCGCCGCGCTTGACCTGCTGACCGTCGGCACTGCTGCGCGAGGAGAGGTGGCACAGGGTGATGACGTAGGAGTGCCCTTCGATGATGCCACCGTTGATGTCGATGCCGATGCCGCAGGACTCGGAGTTCCAGTAGGTGGCCACCCGGAGACCGCCGCGTACTGGGGCGTTCCCTCACTCGCGGCGAAGTCGACCCCTTGGTGCCCTGTTGCGACACCGGTGACCGGATGGACGCGGTACCCGAAGGGCGAGGTCACCTCGAGCGGGCCGGTGATCGGGTGACCGATGTACCCGCTTCCCAGGGAGTCGGCGCCGATCGAGCTCGCGGGGACCGAGGGCATCGTTCCGGCGCTGGCCGCGGCCCGGTTGGCGGCGTCGATCTGGGCGACTCGCGATGCCGCGGCCGCGGCATCGGCGTTGGCCTGGTCGAGCTGGGACTGCAGATCGCTCTACGGCTCTCCAGCGCCTCGGCGGCCGACTTCTTCTGCGCGGCCAGCTTGGCGACCTCGTCCCGCTTGGTCTTGGCCGCGTCCCGGGCCGCCTTGGCGTTCGCCTCGGCGGTGTCGGCCTCGGTCTTGAGCGTGCTGACCGCGTGGTGGCAGCATTCTGCCTGGCCTCACGGTTGGCGTTCTGAGCGCGCTCGACCTCGGCGGCGGACAGTACCGCCTCCTGGACCCCTGAGCCGATCTCAACCGCTGAGGCTCGCTGGCTGAGCTCCTCGACGTCCTGGGAGGCGAGGACATAGCTCCAGGAGGTCACCGAGTTGTCCCCCTGATAGGTGGACACGACGATCTCAGCCACGGAGCCGGAGGTCTCTCGGCCGTCTTCTTGGATGCCTCGACCTTCTTGACCGTCTCAAGGCTGTTCTGCGCCGTGTTCAGGCGGTCACTGGCGATCTGCTGCTCCCTCTCCTTGGCGGCCAGAGTCGTCTCAGCGGTGGTCAGCTGTGTCTCCGCGGTGCTCAAGGAGGCCTGGGCGTTCTGAAGCGAGATGTAGGCCTGCCCCAGATCGGCGCTGACCCCCTCCAGCGAGGAGATCACCTGCTGCTGCTTGCGCTGCGCCTCATCCTGCTTGGCGACGGCGTCGTCTCGCTCATCGGCCAGGGAGATGTCCCCGGAGTAGAAGAAGACGAGGCTGGCGGCGGCCAGGGCGCAGATCTGCGGCACGCCGGCGTGAGCGGCGCAGGAACAGACGAGACAGCATGTGAGATCAGATCCTCGTGACTTGGACAGGGATAAGGGCGGAGGAGACCGCGGCCAGGGCGATGGCGGCCAGAATCAGCCAGGGCGACAGGAGGAGGACATCCCTGGTGCTGATGAAGGCGCTCGTGAAGGAGATGGATGAGGCGAGCCACCCCTCCACGACGTAGCGCACTCCCAGCCACAGCGTGGCCACGGCGAGAATCGCCCCGGTGAGGGCGGCGATGACTCCCTTCGAGGATGAAGGGCAGCTGGATGAAGAGGTTCGAGGCCCCCACCAGGCGCATGATCCCGGTCTGTCGGGAACGGGACATGGCCGACAGCCTGATGGTCGTTGAGATGAGCAGCACCGCGGCCACCGCCATGATGGTCGCCAGCCCTCCCGTGATCCAGGAGGCCCGGTTCATCACGAGGAAGAGCGGCTCGAGGGTGGAGCGCTGGTCGACCACCCGCTCCACGCCACTGTGCCCCTCGAACTGCTCGGCCACCAGCTTGTAGTTCTCGGCGTCCTTGAGCTTGATGCGGAAGGACACGGGCATCATGTCCTCCGTCGCGTTCCTCCCGACGGCGGACTTGGCGTAGGCCTTCATGAAGTTCTGATAGGCCTGGGCCTTGGTCTCCATCTGGTAGGACTTGACGTAGCCGGAGGGGCGCCGCTGGTGATGAGGTTCTCGACCCGCTGATCTGGGCGGCGGTGGCCTCGCCGTTGGCGCAGTTGGAGGAGGCCGACGACTTGGGGCACATGTAGACCGAGACCTCGACCTTGTCGTACCAGTCGCCTTTCATGGTCGAGATCTGGCTCTGCAGCAGTGACGAGGCCCCGACGAAGAGCAGCGACACGAAGGCGACGAGAATCACCGACACCGTCATCGCCAGGTTCCGGTACATGCCCTTGGCGGTCTCCGACAGGACGAAACGCAGTCTCACAGTTCTTCTCCTTCAGCGGTCCGAGCCGTAGACGCTGCGGTCCTGGTCGCGCACGACCTCGCCGCCCTTGAGCTCGATGACGCGTTTACGCATCTGGTCGACGATCTCGTCGTCGTGGGTCGCCATGACGACCGTGGTCCCCTGCCGGTTGATGCGGTCGAGTAGACGCATGATGCCGACCGACGTCGAGGGGTCCAGGTTCCCGGGTGGGCTCATCGGCCAGGAGGAGCTTGGGCCGGTTGACCATGGCGCGGGCGATCGCCACGCGCTGCTGCTCACCCCCGGAGAGCTCGTGCGGCAGGCGCTCTCCTGCCCGCCAGCCCCACCAGGTCGAGGGCCCTCGGGCACAGCGGAAAGGATGTAGTGGCGCGGCTTACCGATCACCTGGGAGGCCAGCGCCACGTTCTCCAGGACGGTCTTGTTCTCCAGGAGCCGGAAGTCCTGGAAGACGAAAGCCGATCTCCCGTCGCAGCTGGGGACCTTCCACGAGGAGATCTGCGACAGGTCACGTCCCAGGACGTGGATGCGTCCTTGGTGGGACGTTCCTCCCGGATGACCAGCCTCAGGAATGTCGACTTGCCCGATCCCGAGGCGCCGACAAGGAACACGAACTCGTCACGATTGATCTTGATGTCGACGTCGTCGAGCGCGGGACGCATCCCCCGGTCATAGACCTTCGAGACGTGGTTGAAGCGGATCATCTGCTCGTTGCTCCCCTGCTGCGCCCCGAGCACGGCACTCGGGTTCATGGCGTTGTGGCCACCGTATGCGTCGACACGCCATTTTTCCGCCGTGACACGCCCAGCGTCGATGTGGCTTGTGATGGCCGGGACGCGGTGTGATCCTCCTGTGATCACAGACCTCGACAGCCCCAAGCTCCAACCACTGACCGGCAACGCGCCCTAGGCTTGGGAGCATGAGTGAGACCCCCTATCGCCCGCGCTGTCACGTGCCTTCGAGGATCGCGTCGACCTGGGTTCCTGGGCGGGCTTCACCTCGTCGCTGGCACGGTTCCTCGACGAGGTGTGCAGGCCGTCCGCGCAGCGGGGAGAATCCGTCGAGGCCGCCATTGACCCGTCCGGCGGGACCCTGCTGCTGACTGCCCCTGGCCCCCATGGTCAAGCCCGAGGAGCTGGCTCCCCAGGGGCGCTGGTCGCAGCTGCTGGCAAGACTGTCCTCGATCACCCCCCGTTCCCTCCCCGGACCTGCCGGGCGTGGTCCTCGTCGGACGCTCCGACGGCATCGAGGTCTCGCTGCCTGAGCTCGATGCGCAGGGACGGGTGCTGCTCGGCCCCACCGAGCGCAGGATCCTGGGGGCGATCGGCTGGCAGGAGAGCCATCATGTCTTCGCCAGGTTGCTGTCCGACGCGGACGAGACCGCCGACCTGGTGGCCCGCATCCTCATCGAGGTGCTCGAGGTCGCCCATCCCGCAGACCTCGACTACCTCCTGCGCGCGCACTCGGACATCAGCTGACCCTACGGCCTGCTCTGACGAGATCATCGGCGAGCCTCGTAGGCGGGCCACGGCTCCCGGCCTGGTCCTCGCGCGCACGCTGGCCGGATCGATAACGAAGGACTCGGAGCTCTCTGCGTGCGTCGCGCCGGACCCGCCGAACCCGGTGGGCTCAGTGGACTTGGAGGACTCTTGGGGGGCTGCGGGCCCCGGGACCGGTGAAGCCGGGGCACCTGAGGCCGCCGCCTCGACGTCCCAGTGATCCGATGAGACGTGCTCGTCGCCACCGGCTCGGCTCGACATCACCGGTTCCA
>BNJU01001263.1_pt1:2500-98445 | contig 98445 bp, 182 predicted proteins | sample 8539281 | NCBI WGS metagenome assembly BNJU01 (sample SAMD00202456, study PRJDB9452) | human saliva metagenome | isolation source: human saliva | place: Japan | reverse complement strand
TCATTACGTATTGCTGGTATGGCTTCCGGGCGACGAGCGAGAGCGCCGCGCGGGTCGAGGCCGCAGCAGCCGTGGGAGCGAAAGGCCGCGCCTGCGAGTTCCTCGGCCGCTCGGCGGGCAGGGCACCGGGCATTCCGGTGCGGGCGACGATCTCGTCGTTCACGGCCCGATCCCGCTGTCGAAGGTGCTGACTCAACGAGGTGCAGGAGAGCTCCCTCGCGCGTGTTCTACTACGCCGACAACAACGTGCCCGCGCTGCTCGACCTCGCGACCCCGTCGCTGCTGCAGTTCACCTCACCTCCGACGACGGCAAGGACGAGTTGAAGAGATCGGCGGGGTCTCGGCTGCCACAGTCGTGATCCTGGCGACTCGTCGGTCTTTCCGGGCAGGGCGGCGACGTGTCTCTTCGGGGAACGAGTTTCGAACCTCAGGAGCTGTTGCGCGTCGCCGCGACGGACTGCGGGGTCGTCTCGCTGCTGGTCGCCGACCCGGCCTCGCGGGCCCGAGATGTTCTCCACCTTCCTGATGTGGCTGCTCGCCGACCTGTTCACTGCTTTCCCGAGATCGGCGACGCCGACAAACCCAAACTGGTGTTCTTCTTCGACGAGTGGCGCACTACGTCTGGCGCAGGCGCATCCAAGTGCCTTCCTCGACTCCATCACCCAGACCGTGAGGCTGATCCGCTCAGGGGGTGGGGTGTTCTTCGTCACCCAGACCCCCAAGGACGATGCGCCCGAGGGACGTCCTGGCGCAGCTCGGCAGCCGCGTGCAGCACCAGCTGCGCGCCCACACAGCGACGCCAAGGCGTTTGAAGGCGACGGTGTCGACCTGCGAAGTCGGGCTACGACCTGGAGGAGGTGCTGCGCCTCGGGATTGGCGAGAAGCGACCGTCACCGTCATCGAACCCTGAAGGGCTCACCCACGTCGCCCGGACCCGGCTGGCAGCTCCGAGACGTCGATGCACCCACGCGGCGTGCCGCCGCGATGCATGCAGGCGGTGGCGGCCTCTCCGCCGATGGCGCGGCGCCGGCAGGCCATCGACCGCGGGTCGGCCTACGAGGATCCTCACCGCGAAACTGGCAGGCCGGTGCGAAGGCAGCTGAGGAGGAACGGCGGCGCGCCACCGAGGCGGAAGCGGAGAAGGCGTCAGAACGTCGCGCCCAGGAGGAGAAGGAACAGCGCCAGGCCAGGAACGCTCGGAGGGACGGTCGTCGGGATCGTCGCGGGTCGCACCTCAGCGGTGGAACGGATCGCCAGCCGCGGCATCATGCAGGTGATTCGCACCGTCACGAGACCGTCAGGGCCCGTTCGGCACGGGCAGGCGGCGATAAGGCTGCCGCCTGCCCCGTGGGTTGGCTGACCTGGGCTGCGAGGAAAGCCCGGGTCAACGACACTCACGGCGAGGGCGTCCGGGGCCTGTCCAGATCTGTCGCGGGAGCGTGTCCGTGTCGACGCGCAGTGGCGTGGCGGCCCTGCGACCCGCGCCAGCGATGAAACCGGAGCGGCACTGGCGATCCAGCGGCACCGCGACCACCGTGCGCCAGCAACGCCCCGGGATCCATGCTGAAGCCGGCCATCGACGCCGCTTGAGGGCGACCGCAGCCGCCAGAAAATAAGACGCCGTACGCCCAGAAAGCACCCCGACGCTGACGCACCAGACGCGGCATGAGGCTGTACAGCAGACGGAAACTCTCCGATCGCCCGTCCGCGTCCATCCCAGGACCTGAGACAAACCCGATTGATCGCGATGTCGTGCGCGTCCCTGCCACGGATGTGCTCATGAACAGTGCCCTGAGGATGGTGATGACCGGCACCAAGACGTGGCGCTACCGCGAGTTCCCTCGCCGGGCTGTCGAGCTGGATCGGAGCCGTACGGCGCCTGCGTGCTCCGTAGCCCAGGTCCTCACCGACTTCTGCACTCGCGACGTCGTTCACGTCCCCGACGTAGAGCGGTAGATGGAGCTGGAGAAGGCTGTGTCCGGTGGCAGCGCTGCCTGCCTGATCTTGTTGAACTGGGAGGAGTTGATGAACCACCGTCAACCGCTCCCCTGGACGGTTTCCGTCAGGGTGCCGATCACCGTGAGCGTATTCGCCTCGCCTGTTCATCGCTGGAACTGACTGCCCGCGTGACGTTGACGATCGATCTCTTCCGCAGGTTTTCGTGTTTTCCGGCACCAGCATCTGACCGGGTTCCGGAAAACGGCGGGATTGCCGTGGGCGTCTTTCGTTCGGTCGATCGAGGCGGGTTGCGGGTGTCAACCAGCCACGGCGCGCGCCGTCTTTCGCGAATCGGCGATGTCCGCGGGCCGGGTCGATCTCCTGGTATATGCCCGACAGAACGCGATGCTCCACACCGCCCAGTTTCTCTCCGGTTGTGGTGACCGCGTTTCGCGTTCCAACGGTGGACTGTTCGGCCCGCTGTAGCCCCGAATGACCTCGATCTCTTTGGCTCCGAGGCTTTCCGTCAACCGACAAGCCGCTGGCGGCGGGCCAGCCAGGACAGGACAACCGATGCCAACACCAGGAGCAACACCAGCACCGCGATCAACCTGTGCTGCCGCACGGTCCGCCAGGCTGCGTCTCACCAGGGCGAAGGGTGCTTCAGGATGCCTCTCCTTCCTCGAGGGCAACCGCACGGATCCGCTGCTGCGAGATGGCCTCCCTCGTGGTCGCGACGGACGACCGCGCAGCCCCGGGTCGGCCAGATCCTCGCAACGCCTCAGCCGAACGCAGGAAGCTGCAGGTGGTCGTCGCGAGGCCCGTGGTCGGTCTCGCTCCAGCAACAGGACCTTCGCTTCCATCTGCAGGGCCCTCGTGATGGCCACCTGGCGTCGCTGCTCCACCGGAGAGCTTGCTGATTCTCGGTGATGTGAATTCATCGATCCCCAGGTGTTTTCTCCTGACCCCGCGAGCCACGGAGCGGGAGCGTGAGCCGGGAGCGATCTCCAGGTTCTCGGTTCACCGGAGAGCCAGGGAAACAGGTAACCTCGACTGGTGACGCTGCCGATCGCGTGGCGCCTGGAGGCCGGCCCGACCGTCCTCGTCCGCTGGCTGAGGTCCCGCCCCGCAACCCGACGACACCCTGATCCGCCGTGGTCAGGCCTCCCAGGATGTTCAACAAGAGTCTTCCTGCCGCGGACGGCGAGACGCCGAGCGTCACCAATTCACCGGCGTCGACCCAGAAATGCAGCTCGAGCACGACGTTTTCGCTATACGACTTCGTGGATGCCGTGACGATGCGATTCTGGTCGTCATTCAATTCCCCAAACGAGCCTCGGGACGGTAGGCGAAAGGCTGGAAACGAGCTGCATTTTCGCGGACCGCCCTCGATCCGCCATCGCCAAACGTTCGCCAACAACATTGTCACAGGTGGTAAGTCCCTGCAATCTCCCTTGGTGTCTTCCTCCGTCGTGTGGAGAGATCGCGCATTGCACAGCCACGTGCTGAGTGTGCCGCCCAGATCCGAAGACTTGTGGGTCGTTCGGCATCCGGCACGTCGCTGAGGGGTCGATCCCAGCTGGCGGCTGCCACTCATTCGTCCACGTTGGCGACAATCTCTCATTTTCACGCCGAGTAACAGCTGGTAAACGAGCGCATCGCCCACTGCCCCGTCGTGAGATTCTCGGACGGCAATTTCCGTGGTGAAGCATGGTCGTCCAGGCTGGAGTGCAGCGTCTGCGGTCATGAGGCAGGAGCGCACGCTGCCAGAGGGGACAGCTGGATGCGGTACTCTGCATGTTTTTGAGTACATCCGAGTTGTCTGGCGTCCAATGGTCGCAGGAGCGTAATATTACGCCCACCAGGCGTGCGCTAAGTCCGTCGAACTGGGGAGGTCGTGGTGGCAAGATTCACGACCTCATCCATGGAGTTCTCAAGTTTTGCCGTTGAAGAGTCTCATAGTTCGGTCCTCCAGAAGACGAGAGCCACACGCGATGTAGGTCACGTCTCCAGTCCCCAAGGATTGCGAGATCAACTGCCGCAACCCGTGGGAATTTATGCTGTGCACCCTTGCTCCAGCCATGACGAGGCTGGGTGCTCACGCGTCCCTTGAGCCTTGATATTCGCAGTATCTGTCCGCGTCGAGTGCGTCCTGGAGCCTGCGATTTCCATGGTTGTCTTCACGAGTTCATCGCTAGTTTTCAATGCCCAGTTCTATCTGGGCTCAATCCATTAGCTCCTCCGTTGAGGAGACCCTGTGACAGGGTACAGAGGGAGGAATCGCATAAATTCTGAGCGTCGATGGCCCCAGATATAATTTTGCAGTTCCAGTGGACCCAAGGTGTTTTCCCTTGCTCGGGAGAGCTCTTGAAGAGCGGTTCGAACTTGGGTCCTCGGAGAGGTCCTCGGCTCAACTCCTGAAGCCCGTCCACGTGGCGGCCAGCACCACGTAGTGTTGTGGATCGCTCGGCATTCCGGCCCCGGCTGGAGGCGACAAAGACGCACAGTTCAGTTTGGCGATCGCACGACCGAACTCATCGTCTGGAAAAATGTGGCTCACCTCGTCGGCGAGCTGCTGAGGAGGAATGCAACCGCGTATCGTTTACACGCTTTCCAAACCCTCTGGGTGGGCGGCAGGAAGGTTAGAGATCGGCTTGGTGGAGGACGCTGCAGGCTCTCGAGGATCCGGGGTTTGTTTTCGCCTTTTCAAACCACGTGAAACCAGCCCCGTTCTCCGCCGGAAACAGTGATCGTTGGTTGCAGAGTTCACGCAGTCGTAGCATCCATCAGGTGCGGTTGGCTGAGAATTGAGCCCGCAGGCGCTCCGGCCGAGAGCGATCCCGCGCGCCTGCTCCGAGGGCAGGTCGCACACCAAAGCCCGGCGTCACGGGATCTCCACCTGGCAGACACGATTTCGCACCACGCCATTGTAGTTGCCGGTCCCATTGACCGTCATGGACGTAGAAGGTGCTCCAGCTCATGCAGACGTACCTGAGTCAGGAGCCGCGGCGACTGGAGTTGGTCCCGTAGCGGTGGACGTGCTGCCATCTGGTCCTGAAACGCTCGGTCCGACGTGCCGAGGCCGATGCGGAGGGTGTGTGCCACTGTACATTGTTAGTCGCGACCGCAGAACCCGGTCTGGAAAGCCACCGGAAGTGGCGCGGTTTCCTGGTTTCAGCCGGAAAGCTTACGACTGAATCCACATTGCTTGCCAGTCAGCTTCGCACTGAGGAGTTGAAATGGACGGTTCTGGAAGAACTGTTAGCGTGCAGTGGGACGGTGCGGCAGAATGATGCTACTGCGGCTGTGAGCAGCGCGCCACCCGCTTTCATCGCCGTCACCTCCACCCGATTGTGAGCAAGTCGTCATGCTCGGTAATGATGTGTTGAAACTGTTTCGCAGTTGCTCACTGTCGTTGCCTGTTCGTTGCAGGCACAGCATGGCGTCACCAGACAAGTTTTGCGGCCTCCCGCATCACAGGCTGTAAAGCAGGTGGCCTTGCGGATCGTGTGACCAGTTTAGGCTGGTGTGACATCCGCTGTCAGCCTTTGATTTCATCCAGAGAATGCAAGACGTGTTTATTTTCACCGCCAACTCTCAAGCGCACTCTGACCAGGAGTTTTGTGACCATTTGCAGGCGGTGTGTAGTCTGGCTGATTGGGTGGTTTTGCTTTGCTGTGCTGCTCTCCCGCTGTCCGCTGTATTGCCGCTTCAGTCAAGTGAAACCTTGATGAGGTCAGGTTCTCTGAGGCTGGGCTCAGCCAGCCTCGAAGCGGACGGTTTCGACGAGGACATAGGTGTGGACAGGATTGGGCGACAGAGTTGGCCTGTGCATCGTCGCCGAGCGCCCACGGGCAGGGGATTCGGTGCAGATCCGGGGAATTGACGCGTAGCAGTGAGGGCAACACCGGATCATCGGGCCACCGCTGGCTGCCTGGGAAGATGTGGTTCGACGATGGCAGGACCCAGCCCGAGTCCGAAGACCGGAAATCCGGTGAGATGGGCACGCGAGCCACTGTGTCTCTCTGTTCAGGGCCTCGTGCAGCGGCCGCAAGGACGAGATTCCGTGCGCCGTCTTCGGTGGCGACTGTCCCTTTCAGCAACACCTCGCAGCAAGGGGAATCGCAGATGTACGTGAAAAGTCCGTTTGATCTGTTCGCGCTGCTGTCGGCCTTGCTGCTGGGCATCCTGCGCAGGTGCGAGTTTGGGTCTGTGCGGCGTCATCATGCGGTCGCTGCTGCGCAACCCGCTGGCCGAACCTACTACCTGCTCTGAGTGTTTCCTCGTGCTCTCACACCATCGGTATGGCCATTTGATTCCATGGATGCGTTCTGTGTTGATGTTCGGTGAGAAGGAGGCCGTCTCGCTGGGGTTCCGTGCCTGCGAGCGGTGGTGCTGTCTGGGATGCTGCGGCCTCACTTGTTGACGGCGGTCGTGGTTTCTCGTCGGTTTTGACGGTCTCAAGCCGTCGCATATCTCCCGGATGCTCGTCGTTCCCGGCACTGTGCGCTGCCGGTCTCGGCGTTTGCTGGGCATGCTGGCGCACCATCCAGCCGCCGCACGGGCGTCCTCGTCAACGCCCTGGTGCAGGTGGGCAGGTCATGCTGCTGGACGAACCCACCAACCATCTCGACATCTCCCACCAGCTGGACGTCCTCACAACCTTGAGGGAGACCGGTGTGGGTGTGGTCGTCGCCCTGCACGACCTGAACCTGGCCACCACGTTCTGCGACGAGGTGCTGGTCCTGCACAAGGGCCGGGCGGTATGTCTGGGGCGTCCGGCGGACGTGGGCTGACCGAGGACCTGATCCGATGAGGTCTGGCGGGGTGGAGGTGCGGATCCTGCACCCGGACGGCGACGAGACGCTGCTGTTCCAGTTCCTCAGGCCGGTGACGCAGACCTGAGCGGCGGGAATCTCGGTTTCGCAGTACTTAACTCGGTTTCTGCCCATTCGGGGGCGATTTCCGGGATTGAGTGCTGCGCAACCGGGTGGATCTCCCCGTGAGCTGGTACCTGGTTCGGCACTCCTGCTGCGCAGCTCGCGTTCGGTGAGACCACAGTGAGCACTTGTACATCTACAGTGACAAGTGTTGATGTGATGTGTCACTGTGGTTGTCAGTCTGTGCGGGCGGGTGGCGCCCTTCTGCGCGGGAGTGTCTCCCCGTGCTCGTGACCGGGCCGGCTGCGACGGGGCGTCTGTTCGCGGGGTTTTCCTGGGCGATCGAGTGACGACCACGATCCCTCAGCCTCGTTGTTCCAGTTAGATTTCCAGGTAGAATTGTCGTCGTGAGCGGTTCTCCATCAACCGATGCGAACCGCGTCGGAATTTCCAGGCTCGTCAGTTCCGCGGAATCCGGGCAGGTGGTGACCCGTGTCCCGTCGCCGGAAAACCTGTCGCCGAGATCGTTTCCCGGGAAGCGATGGACCTGCTCCGCCGCGACCGGAAACTCTCCGCGATGTCGTCCTCATCATGACCCGGATGGTCACCGATTCGGGCAACTCGGACGGAGCCTGATCGACGCGATGGAGGCTGGAATCAACCGGATGAACTCGAACCGAGATCAAATCCGCCCTGCACACCCCGCCGTGATGAAGAACGCGAAGCGCGTGCAGCCTCACCGACGACGCCATTGACGACCTCCGCAGGCTGCACAGGAAAGATCCCGGATCGTGCGCGACTTGTTCGCAAAAATGCTTTCTGCTCGAACGGGCGAGCGATGCGGGTGAGCCTCGTCGGCGCGTTGGTCGGGTTCCGCAAGCTCGTCGTCGGTGATCGCTCGTGGCGCATCGTGTGGCGCGAGACGACGGACGTCGAAACAACCCTCGCGCTGGACATCTCCGAGATCTGGGGCCGCTAGGGGCCCGCGAGGATGGAGAGATCTACTCGAGATGAAAAACGCAGGGGTGGAAAAGGCGAGGAAGGCAGGACGATCCGCAGGCGAACCGCTCGCCGAGGTGCTGGAGCATATGGGCAGGCGTAGCAGCGATATTCTGCGACTCCTGAACCCACCCAACCCTGCTCGGATTGCCCGGATTGGCTCTGTCAGGGGACTTCGGAGAGAGTTGCACGCCTGCCGACGGAGGAAATAGCAATCTGTCGGAACCCTGATGCGCAGCGACTGATGGTCGAGCATTGGTCCAGGAAACCGGAATGACGTCAAGTTCTGCGGCGTCCACACGCGGTCATGCAGCACTCAATCCCGAAGACCGCTGCTGAGGAGGAAACCCCGCGTGATGCTGCTAAACCGGTGAAAATCTGACACCGACGCAGCGATCAGCGATTGATCATGAAGTAGATTTCGGTTCCCCGCATGGGTCAGTGACGAAACCGATGCCGTCCAGGCGAAGTTCGCGATCGATGCGCGTCACCATCCAGCTCTGACGGTGCCGGGAAAGCTCTGCGTGGGCCCTTGGCCTCGGAGCCGTCAACCAGCTGTCGAGCAGGAACAGCGTCTGCCCGACCGGGAGGCGCGCCAGGGGGTCACCGCTGAACTGGCCGAGGAAACTCATGGGCAGGCTGCACAAGGCACACACCGGCCAGTTCTGCGCCACCGATCGGTGCCCCACCCACCTTGCAGACGGCATCGGGCTGCTGTTGTCCGGTTTCCGGACGGACCAGGTGGGAAAGCGGCTGAGCACGGGCTATTCCCCTTCAGCTCTGGTTCTCCGAGCTGTGCCAGCGCCCGCTGGATGTCGCGCCCAGGCATTGCCAAGAAGGTAGGTCCGCACGGCGCCGAAGGGATCGAGGCGTTGCAGCAACACTCTGCGGTGATGGTTGAAAACTGTTCTTCTCCTTCTTCAACCGCCGTCCGCTTGTCTCGCTTGCCGCGAGAGTGCTTTCTGCAGGATTTCCTTGGGTCTCGGTGCCTTCGATGGCATTCGGCTCGGCAGCCCCAGGATTGTTTCCCTTTGACGTCACGACGTCCCGGATCGCCTGTTCATCGAGGAGAAGCCAGGCCTCGGTTTCCTGGACCGGAATGACAGGGATGAACGGATGCAGGAAACCGCTCCTCAACTCCGAAGCGGATCTCGCGTTCCCGTCCCTCGCGGTCAGGACCGTCGGAGTCTCGGTGGATGAACACCATAGTCGATCCCCGTCCTGTTTCCTCCGTGAGCAGCTGCTCGCAGCCGGTCGGGAATCGTGCCCTTCGGGTGTCCGGCAGCCGGTGACTTCCTGGGCGCCGAAATGCACCAGCAGGGTTTCCAGGTGTGCGATGAGTCCCGTGTCGGATGAACCTTCGCACAGGGAATGCGAAGGAAACGCTCCGGGCGGTCACGAGACGGCCCTCGAGTGACAGCAGCGTGTTCGGTGGTTCGGTCAGGTAGTCCGACATGGAGGCCCCTTGAGGACGGTGCGTGCTCCTTGTATCGCCTGCCATGTACCCGGTAGCGGGCGCAGCTGCACTGTGGTCGCGATCCTTCCGTCCCTGCGAACCCGGGTGGTACGCGGCACAGCAGGTTGTCGCTGTGGTAGCGGACGAAATGGGGAGTGGGTGTTGACCATGACTTGGCGCATCGATTTCCCGGTCCCGGCGGATCCTGCGGGTCCACGGCGAGGGAACGGACCAGATCGACCATGGCCTCGATGCGCGCCGGATGGATGCCGTTCTCGGTTCCTCCATGCAGCAGCAACCTCCGAAGGAGTCGTCGACGCGCATGATGCACAAGGTGAGGGAAACGAAGCGTCCCGTCGGACAGGAGCAGGCGGGAAGCCATGGGCCGGTGCCCATGGAGGCCATCAGGGTGAGGGCGTCACGGCGTTCGTCGTAGTCAACCGTGATGCCGCGGATGTCGGTGAGCGTCGCCGCCTCAGACGCGACCTCGGCGTGAGACGTCGTCGCCCTGTTCCCGGGCCATGCGGTACAGCGTCGCCGCCAGGTGTGCCCCGATGTTGTGGGGGCGAGGATCGTCGAGTGCTGTCCGGGGCGCGCATGGCGGAAGGTTCGAGCGCCAACAGCCGCCACTGTATGCATCTCGGCGGGCCGACAGGATCTGTCTGGTCGTCGGCGGCGGTCGTGGTGACACGATGGTGCGCGGCGCCCGGGCGGCCGCCGAGGGGCGCGGGTTTCCTCGGCTGCCTCCGTCCTGGTGGACATTGACCACGGCCTCCCGTCCTCTCCCGTCTGGTGGAGATGTATGCCGTGCCCTGCTCTTCTGACCACGGTGTCCCGGAATTTTTCTTGCTGTGTGGCCAGGAAGGTGTTTGTGGGCCTCGCCCAGATTGATGTGGGGTCCAGGCCTCGTAAAGCTGGATCCTCCCGATCTGGGGAATCCGGGCCGGGCGGGAGGTAGCGCAGCGTCAGGTCGTAGCGGAGGAAGGTGGTGGTCGCCGACACCTCGCGACCGAAGTCGTCGGTCACCTCGAGGGAACAATCATCTCGACACCGAAGGAGATGACAGGATCACTGGATTCGGCGTTGTTCCAGAAATCAGGGACCGCGGGTCCACGACCTCGCCCGCCGCGCAACCTGAGGCGCTGGGTGGCCTCGAGGAAGGTGATCGGCCAGCAGGGACAGGAACTCGATGGTGTCAGAAGACGTTCGACTTTCCACCGCATTGGGCCCCGCTATGCAGGTGTAGGGGCCGAAATGGACGTCGAGTCCCAGCAGGTTCTTGAACCCGTCAACCTGGAGTCGGGTGAGCATGGCCCCAGCTTAGGACGTCACGGCGGTTGCGGTGCGCTGGACCGGTCGATCCGAGTGCTCCACCCGTGATCCTGCCCGCCTGGGACGGTCCCCGACCCCGGGGACCTCTCAGCGACCCGTTCCGGCGTAGACGACGGCCTTCTCCCTCATCGTCCAGGCCGAAGCGCGGCGGGCGCTGCGGACGGCGCGATCCACCTCGTCGGTGCTGACCACCACGGGAGATCCGGATCTCGGAGGTGGAGATCATCTGCAGGTTCACATCCTCGAGGCCAGGGCCTTGAAGAAGGTGGTGGTCACGCCCGAATGGGACCGCATTCCGACGCCGACGATCGAGACCTGCCGATCTGGTCGTCGTAGAGGACCTCCTCGAAACCGATCTTGTGCTTGTTCGCCTCGAGTGCCTCGATGCCCTGCGACCGTCGGACATGGGCAGGGTGAAGGAGATGTCGGTCTTCACGTCCGAGAGCCTCGAGACGTTCTGCACGATCATGTCGATGTTGATGCCCAGCATCCGGAGATGACCTCGAAGATGGAGGCGGCGGCCCCCACCTGGTCGGGGACGCTGATGACGGTGATCTTAGCCTCGCTGCGGTCGTGCGCACGCCCGTGATGATGGCTTCTTCCAGTTGTCTGCCTTCCTGACCTCGTCGTGGGTTTCACCCAGGTGCCCGGTTTGTCACCGAAGGACGAACGGACGTGGACCTTCACGTTTCTCGCGACGCGCGTACTCGACGCAGCGCAGGTGGAGGATCTTGGCGCCGGAGGCCGCCAGCTCCATCATCTCCTCGTAGTCGATCTCGGCGATCCGGCGGGCGCTCGGCACGATCCGCGGGTCGGCGGTGTAGACGCCGTCGACGTCGGTGTAGATCTCGCAGTGGTCGGCGCCCAGGGCCGAGGCCAGCGCGACCGCTGTGGTGTCGGAGGCGCCGCGACCCAGCGTCGACGTCCTTGGTGGTCTGCGCCACCCCCTGGAAGCCGGCGACGATGACGACACTGCCCTCGTCCAGGGAACGCACGACGCGCCCCGGGGTGATGTCGATGATGCGCGCGTTGCCGTGAGTGGGGGTGGTGAGGATGCCTGCCTGGGAACCGGTGAAGCTGACGGCCTCGACCCGAGGTCGGCCAGGGCCATCGCCAGCAGCGCAGCCGACTGGCGTTCCCCCGTGGTCAGCAGCATGTCCAGCTCACGGGACTTCGGGTCCCGGGCTCGCACCAGCGCCAGGTCCATCAACTCGTCAGTGGTGTCGCCCATCGCCGAGATGACGATGATGACCTCGTGCCCGTCCGCACGCGTGCGCGCGATCCGGCGGGCGACGCGTTTGATGGATTCAGCGTCGGCCACCGAAGAGCCGCCGTACTTTTGAACAATGCGTCCCACGCAAACCTCCTTCACCGACAGGGAAGGCTACCGGACGAGGCCGGGAACACCCAGAACCTCGTCCAGCATGAGCACTCTTCACTGGGCGCGAAGCGCCGGGATGTGCGTCCTCAGTGGGGTTCCGTCGTCCCGTCGAGATCGAACCAGCCGTCCTCCCAGGTCTGGGTGGCCGCTGCGGTCGTGTTGCCGACCGGTCTGCCGACAGCCGCATACTTCTCGTAGGCCCGCGCTAGGTAGGTCTTGACGGTGGACAAAGAGATGATGGGATTGAACTGGCGACCGATGGCCTTGATGGGAACTCCTCCGAGGCGAGGCGCAGACAGCGCAGCTCATGGGCCGACAACGCGGGCAGCTCCGCCGCGTCCTCGATGAGCGCAGCCGCCATCGCCGAGGACGGCGACCATCCCGTCTCGTGGATCTCCCGTAACGTCTCGAAATGCTTTATCCGGCGACTCGTCCTTCAGGGCGAGTCCCCGGGCGCCGGCCCGCATGGCCATGTTGATCGGGGACGCGACGATGGTCCGCGGTGAAGGCCAGGCACGAAATGCCCGCCTGACTCAGTACTCGAATGAGTCTCGTGCCCGGCCAACTGGCCGTGCAACATCAAATCCACCATGGCCACGTCGGGATGGTTCTCGAGGCACCACGCCTGGAACTCCTCGGGGTAGGTGCTGGTGTACACCACCTCAACTCCGGGTAGTCGCGACCGAGCGCCGAAATGGCGCGGCAGATGAATTCGTGGTCATCGAGGACTGCCACCTTGATGTTCACGGCTGGTCCTCCTCACAACTGAACTGGGTGAAATCCGGATCGGTAAGCAAGATTCTGGCACCTGTGAGGCCTGCCTGTCGCGTCTCCGTTAAACCCGGTTCTGCAACGGTCGCCAGCAGCGTGCCCTGACGACGGGTTATGGTCAGGTGCTGACCCGGGACGGCAGGGCTCCAGCTGGTTCAGCAGAGAGGCGAATCTCGTGGCCTCGAAGGCCTCCACCTGTTCCACATCGAGCAGACATCCCACCCCATGCGACGCAACCGGTCGAGGGACGTGGCCAGGTGAATTCCCCAGCCACAACCGCAGGGCGTCGCGTAGCTGCGACTCCACGTGCCTGGCCTCGATGCGCACGGCTGGATCGGCGGGTCAACGGCCCCGGTGTAGAGCCCCGTGAACAGGGGGCCGCAAATCCGGTCCAGCGCCGCGATCCACGCCTCCTGCTCCGCCACCCGTTCGTTCCTGAGCTGCTCGGCGAGTTGTTCCTCGGTGCGTTCCTCCTGTGCCTGGTGGGCGTGTTTCCCGATGTCCGAGGCCCCGAGCGCCAACACCAGCGTCACCACGCCAGCGGTGATGATGGCCCCAGGGGCGCCGGCGTCGGTGCTCCTGGGACCTGCCTGAACAGTCCCAGCGCCCCCGCGATGCTGGCGGTGACGTTGGCGAGCATCAATCCGGTGGCTTCCTTCCACCGCCGTCCCGGGATGGTCAGGACCATCAGGGCTGTGGTCAGCCGGTGGTCCACAGGTCGTAGCGATTGCTGTCGGAAGCCACGGACACCCAGGCGTGGTTCGCGATGAGCAATCCGATGCCCCAGGTGTTTGCCAGGATCGCCTCGTGGATGTGCAGACCACGCCTGCGCAGCACGCGGCTGGTCAGCGCCACGACGAACACCGTCGCCGCGAAGAGCGTCCACGCCATGAGCGGATTCGGTCCGACATCCTTCAACGTCAGCAACAGACCCTGTTCCGAACAGGTTCGGCAGCGCGATCAGCGACAACCACCGCCGACCCGACGGGGCCGATGCGGAGCCGCGTGCGGGATCGGGTGCCAGGTGAGGGTGACGGCGGTGCCGCCGACGATGTCGGGTGGATGGTGGCGTGCCCACCGACCTCCGCCATGCGCCCGTGGATGCCCTCCTTGATGCCCATGCGGCTGCGCGGAACCTCGCTGGGATCGAATCCGGGACCCCAGTCGCTGATGACGACGGTACAGCCGCTGCCGGTCGCGCGGGCCGTGACTTGGGCGGTGCCGCCGGGAACGTGTTTCGCTGACGTTTCGGACCGCCTCCCGGGTGGCCTCGGCGATGTTCCGGGTCACCTGGAGGGCAGGCTGGCCTCGTCCTCGACGCGCGACGCGACGGGGCAGCCGACGTTCGTGACAGCCTGCTCCAGAGCGCGCTCACAGGGAGAGACCTCAGGTCCAGGTCGGAGGTGCCCAACCCCTGCCCGCGACTCCTCACCCAGCCGCAGCACCTCCTCGCGTGTGATCTCTCGCGTCCGCTCGCGACCCTGCTGGAACAGGTGCAGCAGGGTGTCGTGGACGCGACGGATGCTCTCCGCCGGGTGCTCTCCAGCAGTCGGGTGCGTCGTTCCACACTGCGGCGGCGGGCATCGTCGGCGACGCTGTCCTCGAGGTCCTGCAGCTGGGCCTGCATGGTGCGGTAGCCCGTGCCCATGATGCCGATCGCGACGATCGTGAAACTCATGTCGATGAGTTGCTGTCGCCAGTCGAGACGCGGCAGCAGCACGATCATTGGCGCGAGCGCGCCGACCGTCATGAGGATCCAGGGGCCCGTGACTGTCACGTCTTCGCGGCAGCAGGTAGATCAGGATCGTCCAGACCCACGGGTTGGAGTGCCACACCACCGGGCCTGTGCCGAACCCATGCCGGCGCCCGCCAGCCAGAACCCAACGGTGTTGGTCACGGCCACGGGCCAGGCCAGGGGAAGGTCGAGAAAGGCGCCGAGCGCGGCCAGCAGATGTGCCAGCGCTATGAGGGCGAGCCTCGATGCGGCGAGACCGTCCAGACCCGGGGAGTGAGACAGGTCCTCGATGGGGCCAGGCCCTGCAGGGTCGCGTGACCAGCCCCACGCCGAACCCCATGAGGCGGCGCATTCTTCTGGCTGGTTCCTGAAACTGCATCGTCGGCATTTTTCCCACGGGGCAGCGGCGATGGGCGGAACCCGTCGTGTGTGTGCGTCCTCGTCCCGAAATTTGTCGTCGTCAAAAAGTTATGGCCAGCCCCAATAATCCAGAGTAGCCTTGGGTCATGGAGAGCATCCGATGGGGAATCATCGGGGCCGGGAGCATCGCGGACACCGTTGCGGGAGAGTTTGCTTTCGTGCCCCAGGCCGAACTGGCAGCGGTGGCCTCGCGTGACCTGAGAGGTCGCGGAGGCTCGCTGCAAGCACGGAATTCCTGCGATCCACCGGGACTATCGGGCGCTGATCGAGATCCGACGGCGTCGATGTGGTCTACATCGCGACCACGCATCCGCATCATCGCGACATCGCCTTGGCCGCGATATCCGCAGGGAAAGCGGTGATGGTGGAAAGTCCTTCACCGCCACCCTCGCCGGAACCGAGCAGGTGGTCGAGGCCGCCACCAGCGCCGGGTGTTCGCGATGGAGGCCATGTGGACCCGGTTCCTGCCCGCAGTGGCGGCTGCCCGAGAGGTCGTTGCGTGGGGAAGGATCGGGCAGGGTGCTCGGCGTGCAGGGCGACCTGTGTGCCTTCCGTTCTCCGACCCGAACAACCGGTTGTGGGATCCGGTGACGGGCGGTGGGGCCGTCCTCGATCTGGGCGTCTACGTCATTTCCGCGGCCCAGGACTTCCTGGGGAATGCCGGGACGTGCACTGCGTCGGGCGGTACGCGCCGAACAGGGGTGGAGTCGGCGGCGACGATCAACGTCGCCTACGTCGGTGGTGGCACTGCTGCCCTCACCTGCGGATTCGACGTCCACGGGCCGGGAAGGATGGTCATCCTCGGGACGAAGGGCTGGGTGGAGGTTCAGCCCAGGTTCCACCACCCGACGACCATCTCTGTTCACCGCTCGGGGGTGCTGCCGCGGATCATCGAGGCCAAGCAGATCGGCAGGGGATACGCCCACGAACTCGCTGGAAGTCAGCGACCGTCTGCTCGCAGGCCAGACCCAGTCGGCGACGATGCCGCTATCCGACACCGTCGAGGTGATGCGGGTGCTGGAGAGCTGCCTGACGCAGCTGGGCCGTCCACAAGAGGAGGCGAGGTCGAGATCTGAGGGGCCGTCCTACCATCTGAAGACGACCGGTTCCTCGGGCGGGCGCACCACCTCTGCCCGCCTACCCCACCAGTTTGCTGGCCTGCACCTGTGCGCAGGCAACGTCGAAATGCGCTGAGCAGCACAGCAACAACCCGGATTAAGGCCAGCCGAGACGACGGCGGGGCCCGGGTGGTGGTGGGACAGGGTGGCGGTGCGGGTTATAGCGATAGCTGCCATCCGGCGTACCGCCTCGGAGATGATGTCCTTCGACGTCGCCAGGTTGACGCGCACGAACTGGGTGGCCGACGGTGCGTAGTCGGTGCCCTGGCCGAAACGGACCTTCGCTTTCTCGAAGAAATGCTGGCCCGCGTGGTCGAGGCCCAGCGAGGGAGCAGTCCAGCCACGCCAGGTAGGTGCCCTGCGAGGGCGTGTAGGTCAGCTCCGGAATGGCGTGGGTGGAGTTCGTCGGCGAAGTGCTGCTTGTTCTCGCGGATCTCCACGCGAGGCCTCCCGCTAGCCAGTCGCGACCATCGGTCAGGGCCGTCGCGTGCGCCACCACCCGAGGTAGCTGGCCGACTCCGGAACGTCCGCTGAGACCCGTGACCACATCTGCGACCTCCGCACCGGGATGATCAACCCGGCCTTCAGGCCGGCCAGGTTCCAGATTTCGACGACGAGGTCACGATGAAGGCCCGCTCACCACCCGGCACCTGGTGGAGGGGTGTGTTCCGCGCCCGAGAGGGAGCGTGGATCTCGTCGCAGATGACCGCGACGTCGTGGGTGTTCGCCAGCTCCATCACCCGGGCGAGTTCCTCGGCGGTGTGCACCACCCCGACGGATTGTGTGGGGAGCACAGCAGGGTAGGCGGCAGGATGTTCCTTCTCGAACGCGACCTCCAGGGCGTCGAGATCGAGCGTCCCGCCTCGGTGGTGGGGACCTCGACGATGCGGCGTCCTGTCTCGTTGCAGACCGCCCGGAACGGCGGGTAGATCGGCGGGTTGATGACGACGGCGTCGCCGGGTTTCGTGGTCGCCGGGGTCATTTCCCGCATGCCCGTCATGACGTCGCAGGCCAGCGACACCGTCGCCGGAGCGATGTCAGTCCCCAGACATCGGAGGCGAAGGACGCGAGCGCCTCCTGATAGTCGGGCAGCTCCGGGTAGCCGGTGTCACCCTCGGCGACCATTCGCGGAGGACATCCACCACCGCAGGCACCGGCCTGGCGTCCATCTCCGCGACGAACAACGGCGGCGTCGGGCGCGAACCGGGCCCATTTGATGCTGCGCCGCCTGCGGAGGGTCTCAAGGGGATGTCGAAAATGGCCATGGGCCGATCCTAGAGGCTCCACGCTCAGGGCCCTGAAGCGGTGTCGACGGGGTGCTCGTTCCTCATGTCTCCAGCTCAACCGGCGTTGGGGAGGATACGGTCACGTGCTGATGCAACCGGCCTCAGAAAAAGGGCAGCCCTCGAGTGCCCGAATCGGATGTCTCACGCATACTTGTTCCCGCATCGCAAGGCATTGATGGGGCCATCACCCCGGAGCTGCCGGAAGAACGGCGCACGCTCACTAGACCCGGCCGCGATCGACAATCAAGTGGGACGCCCAGCGCGTCCAAGGAGGGTGGTACCGCGGGTTCCGGCTCGTCCCTCCGGTTCGTTCAGTCACCAACCGAGGTACCGATGAGTTCCTGCAACGCAGTCCCAGCAACCGTTGATTTCCCCGCCCTGGAGCGCGAGATCATCGCCCTGTGGGCCGAGCGCGACACGTTCGCGAAGTCCCTCGAGAACACCCGCGACGGCGATCCGTGGACCTTCTACGAGGGCCCGCCGACCGCCAACGGCATGCCCGGGACGCACCACATTGAGGCCCGTGTCTTCGAGGACCTGTTTCCCGCGTTTCAAGACAATGCAGGGGTCTGCCGCGTCGACCTGGGCCAGTTGGGACTGCCACGTCTGCCCGTCGAACTCGCCGTCGAGAAGGAACTCGGTTTCTCCGGTAAACCCGACATCGAGGGCCTACGGGGTGGAGCGTTCAACGCGAGTGTCGCGAGTCGGTGCTGCGGCACGTCGACGCCTTCGCCGAGCTGACCCGCCGCATGGGGTGCTGGGTGAACCTCGACGAGGCCTGCGTCACCATGACCCCCGAGTACGTGCAGTCGTGTGGTGGGCGCTCAAGCAGATCTTCGACAAGGGGCCTCCTGCAGGGAGGACTACCGAGTGGCTCCGTACTGCCCGCGCTGCGCACCACCTTGTCCGATCACGAACTGCGCGCAGGGCTACGAGGACGTCACCGACCCGTCGGTCTACGTGCGTTTCCCGTCACCTCGGGCCGCTCGCCGGGCCAGGCCGACCTGCTGGTGTGGACCACCACCCCCTGGACGCTGGTCTCCAACACGGCGATCGCGGTGCATCCGACGTCGACTTCGTCGTCGGCGCATCCCGAACAGGGCAGCCTCGTGGTCGCGGAACCGCTGTTCGACGCGGTGCTGGGTGAGGAATGGACGCGCGGTCGCTCGTTCAGGGGATCCGAGATGGAACGCTGGGACTACCAGCGGCCCTTCGATCTCGTCGAGTTCCCGCCCGCCAACTATGTGTCGCTGGCCGACTACGTCACCACCTCCGACGGCACCGGTCTGGTGCACCAGGCGCCCGCCTTTCGGTGAGGACGACATGATCGTGTGCCGCTCCTACGACCTGCCGTTCGTCAACCCCATCCGCGCCAACGGCACCTTCGACGACGCCGTGAAGCTGGTTGGCGGCGTCTTCTTCAGGACGCCGACGCCGCTGCTCGCCAACCTCGAGGAAACGGGGCCTGCTGTTCCGCAGGCTCGACTACCTTCACTCCTACCCGCACTGCTGGCGCTGCCACACCGCGCTCCTCTACCGCCCAGCCGTCGTGGTACATCCGCACCACCCGCATCAAGGACCAGCTGCTGGCGCAGAACGAGGGCCACCACCTGGTATCCCGAGTCGATCAAGCACGGTCGCTGCGGCGACTGGCTCAACAACAACATCGACTGGGCCCTGTCGCGCAGCCGCTGACTGGGAGCACGCTGCTGCCGATCTGGCGCAACGTCGACGACCCCGCCGACCTGATCTGCGTCGGCTCCTGGCCGAGCTCGGTGAACTGGCAGGCTGCGACCTTTCCGACCTCGACCCGCACCGCCCTTCATCGACGATGTCGAGATCGTCCGCGACGGCTGCCACCTACCGGCGCGTGCCCGAGGTGATCGACGCCTGGTTCGACTCCGGGTCGATGCCGTTCGCGCAGTGGGGCTACCCGCACGTCCCCGGCTCCGTGAGAGACATGGAGGCCAACTACCCGGCGGATTTCATCTGCGAGGCCATCGACCAGACCCGCGGCTGGTTCTACTCGCTGATGGCGGTCGGCACCCTCGTCTTCGACGAGTCGAGCTACCGCAACGTCGTGTGTCTCGGCCATATCCTCGCCGAGGATGGCCGGAAAGATGACAAACACTTCGGCAACATCCTGGAGCCCATCCCGCTCATGGACAGCACGGCGCCGACGCGGTGCGCTGGTTCATGGCCTGCTCCGGGTCGCCGTGGATGGCTCGTCGCGTCGGGCACTCGACGATCGCCGAGACCGTCCGCAAGGTGCTTTGACCTACTGGAACACCGTCGCCTTCCAGTCGCTGTACGCGCGCGCCTCCGGATGGGAGCCGGGCGCCGCGGTGCCCGCCGTCGCCGACCGGCACGTCCTCGACCGCTGGCTGGTCTCGGCCGACAACGAACTGATCGCGACGTCACCGCCGCCCTCGACGACTTCGACACCCAGAGGCCGGTGCGCTGCTCGCGGTTTCGTCGACGACCTGTCGAACTGGTACGTGCGCCGCTCGCGGCGGCGTTTCTGGGCGGGGGAGGCCGGCGCGCTGGCCACCCTCCACGAAACCCTCGACGTCGTCACCCGGCTGATGGCCCCGATCATGCCGTTCGTCACGGAACAGGTGTGGCAGGACCTGTTCGCCGCCACCGATCCCCGGACCCGGGAGTCGGTGCACCCTGGCCAGCTGGCCTGTCGCCGACGAGTCGCTGATCGATGCCGGTCTCATGGGTGCGATGGCCACCGCCCGGCGGATCGTGGAACTGGGGCGCGGCCCGCGCGAGTCGCGCGCATGAAGGTGCGGCAGGGTGCTCAAACGGATGCTCGTGCCGACGGCGGCCCTCGCGGAACTGACCGCGGAACTCATCGCCGAGGTGCGCGCCGAGCTGAACGTCAGGACATCGCGTCGTTCACCTCCGCCAGCGATCTCGTCGATCACGGCCAAGGGCAACTTCCGGGCCCTGGGCAAACGGTTCGGGAAAACTCACCCGAGGTCGCTGCCGCGATCGCCGCCGCCGACGCGTCCCGGCTCGTTCGGGAACTGCGGGGAACGCGGCAGGGTCGCTCATCGACCTCGACGGCGAGTCAGCTGGAGGTGTCCGCCGACGAGTGCTGCTCACCGAACGTCCCCGCGACGGCTGGAGCGTGGTCAACGAGCAGGGCAGGACCGTCGCCCTCGACTGAACTGACCCCCGAGCTGGTGCGCGCCGGTCGCGCCCGTGAGGTGATCGGAGTGGTTCAGGAGGCCCGCAAGTCGGCGGGGCTCGACGTCTCCGACCGGATCCTTCTGCGTCTCGCCGCCGGGGCTGAACTGCTGGAAGCGATCCGCGAACACGCCGACCTGATACTCCGACGAGGTCTGGCCGTCGACCTGCAACACGGGCGACGTCAAGGACCCGACCGCGGAGGAACGGAACTCGGCCTCGCGGTGAAGATCACCAAGGCCTGAACACGTCCCCGACGTTGGCGTGGCCGCCGGTGAGCGTCAGCGACGCCGCGTGTCGACCCCTGTCTCGATCGGTGAGCCCCTGTCGAGGGGTCGCACGTCGGTCGTCGGTTGCTGAGCGGTAGATGCTTGACAGGACAATTTCTGTATCCTGTTTGGGCTGCGCGGGGTGTTCCGGCTCCGTTGGTGCGCGTTCCGGCGTTACGCTGAAAGCAAATCGACGACGGGAGAAGTGATGTCACTTCCTCTGGGTCCTTGGCGTTACCACCACACCGGGCCAGTGGTTGGTGCTGGCGGGACCGCGTCTGGTTGCGATCGCAGCCTGCGCCGCCGAAAATATCGGTACTCGTGAACGCTAGCGGACGGACATGCAGGGCAGCTGGTTCGTTGGCCTCACTGCTCGAAAGTGCTGCGCGGTTATTCTCTGGATCAGATGCCGGACTTCGCGGCTTTTCGTCTGGGATGAGAGGGTCGCTGCACGGGTTGGCGCTGCGGCCGGATCTCCGTCGTTGACATGGCGACGGGTCAGACTGCGCTCGACGGGCGGGTGCTCTCACTGGCACGAGGCACCGCTGGGGCACCATCCGTAGGCTTCGCGTCGACATGGGGTCCTCGAATACGACGCTGCTTCTTCACCTGCCGTTGGTCGTCGGAGCGGTTGCGCCTCGGCGCTGCACTGACCACCGACCGATCAGCTCGTGCGGTCTGCCCGACGCTGAGCACCAGTTCCTCGAGCCCGTCGTGCAGCAACCCCAGCCGTTTCGGAGCCGCTGCAGCCCGTCAGCATGCCGGAAACCCAGCAGATGGCGGCTGCTCACGGCGAGGACTCCCAGTTCCAGCGTCCCCGGTGCGGGCTACGCCGATGAACCCACAGCAGTACGGCCCCGTCGGCATCGGCGTGCAGGTCAACACCGGCGAGTTCGCCAACGTCGTCGGAGGATTGGTGGTCGGGCGTGCCCCTGACGCGGCACGCGGCCCCATGGGATCATCGTTGATGCGCGTGCCCAGCCCGGCAACGATCTCCGCAGCCGCTGCTGATCGAGACCCGCAGGCTCCAGCGAGGCGCGCGTCACGGACCTGCGCTCCGCAATGGCACCACCATCCAGCTCAACGGTGAGGACCGTACCTGCTGGAGAACGGCGAATCGGTGACGGTCCCGATCGGGACGGTCCTCAACCTCGGCGACGGTGTGAGCCTGCGGGTGGAACAGGCCCGCTGAACCACCCCGATCAAAAGCCGGTTGGGCCCGGCCTCGCGAGCGTCAGCAGATGGGTCGTCGAAGCCTCGCGCGTGTCCGGGTGTTGGGCGGGCTGGGTCTGGCTACCGAGGCACGGGTGGTTTCGACTCGGGTCGCTCGTTCCTCGCGCCCCAGCTCAGCCGGCTTTTGAGGGGTGGTCGGGCCGCGACCCAACCACCCCCTGCGCTGAGGTGGAACAACCCGGTCACTGGACTGGCGACAACATCCCTCGTAGAAGAAGACGGGACGAAAGTTGTCGGAGTAGAACGAGTTCATGTAGTAGTCGCTTTCTCCAGGGAACCCCGCCACCTTGTTGGTGACCACGGGGTTGTTCCCGAATCAGCTCAACCAGTGGCAGCACCGGCAGCAGTTCGTTGAAGGCCTGCGCCAGACGGGTGGTTTCGCCACCTGCTCCTCCGGCGTCCGAAACGCGCTGTCACGGACCTCCTGCTCCAGGTCCATCGGGCCGAGAACGTCGGTCTCCACCTGGAGACCGAAGCCGAGATGCCCTTGCCCTCGCCGAGCATCAGGGTAGTTGAAGTTGATCAGCGTCGCGTTGTAGGAGTCCGTCGGGAACGGGTTCGATGCACCCCAGGCCTGGATGGCCAACTGGAAATTGCCCTCCTGGACGTCGACCTCCTGCTGGCTGGAATCCACACCGATCGGGGTGATCTTGATGCCGAAGGCGTTGGCCTGCTCCGCGAGGCTCTGGCCCGTGGCGGCCCAGTCGACGTAGTCACCGGGGAAGACCAGGTCGTACTGCGCAGGCCTGCCCTCGCTGGTGACCCACTGGTTGCCGTTCTTGGTCCAACCGGCCTCCTGCAGCAGTTGCGTGGCCCGCGCCTCGTCGAGATCGTAGGCGGTGAGCTTGCCGGCCGCCTCCGGGGTAACCCATTTCTCGATGGCGTTGTCCGACAGGCCCGTCATGTACCGGACGCCTTTGCCGGACTCGCCGAGGAGATCGTTCCCATCTCGTCACGGTTGAGGAAGAAGCCAAAGGCCTGACGCACGCGCTTGTCCTTGAACTCCGGCAGCTTGTTGTAGTTGAAGAACAGGGCGGGACCGGTGTACGTCGGGGGACGCAGGATCGTGTAGCCCTGCTGCTCGAACTGTTTCGTGGTGGCGACGGGGAACCCGTCCGTGGCGTAGTGGACGTCACCGGAGAGCACCAGGGGTGATGGTCTCCGTGGATCCGCTGTGAACCGTGATGGTGTCGTAGCCCACCTTGTCCGCGCGATACCCGTTGTTGTTGAGGGTCAGCGTCAACTGCGAGTTGGTCATGGTGGAGGTGTTGATCGTGAACGGGCCGGACACGATCGGCTGGTCGATCTTGACCTCCGCGATGCGCGCCGACAGGGCCTTCGCCTCGTCCGAGTCGGGGGACGCCTTCTTCTTGAACAACGCCGCGGCGTCCTCGACCACGGCGCTGTACTGCGCGCTGGAGGTGGGTCGCTCACGCATGATCCAGTACACGGCGATGGGTGCTGGCGAGGTTCAGCGCGAACTTGACGTTGGAGTCGTCGACCAGCTCGATGTCCTTGATGTAGTTGAACACCGGCTGCTGCATGGCGTAGCGCATCACGAACGTGTTGTACACGTCCTTCGCCGTCAGAGGCGAGCCGTCGCTCCACTTCAGTCCCTCACGCACCCTTGTAGTTGAAGGTGAGGCCGTCAGGGGAGAGGGGCGGAGGACTCGTCCGCGAGCAGGTAGTAGTACTGCTGCTTCTCCCAGTTGTAGATGCCGCCGGGCAGCATGATCATGTCGTTGAGGTAGCCGAGGTTCGTGGGAATGGAACCGGTCACGCCCGAAAAGGGTGTGGAAGTTGCCCTGGGGGGCAGGGTCGAAGGACTGGTCCGCGCCGAAATTGCGGCCGGCAGCGTTGTTCCCGGTGGGGAGCGTACGGCGGCGGAACAACCGGTCAGCAGCATCGCCGTGGCCACTACCGCGCTCACCGCTGCAACGACGCAGCGACCGAGCCCTCGTCGTGGTGTCGTGTGGGTCATGATTCCTCTTGCTCGGGGGTTTTCCTTGTGCGATCCGGGGATCTCCGGGTGAGAAGCAGGAGCAGGGCCCCGCAGCCGGTCAGCAGCGCGCCTGCCGCGAGGAAAGAACCGACATCACCCAGGCTGCGGAACCGGCTGGGACCCGCAACATGCTGATGCCTGCCAGGAGGGTGATCGTGAGTCCCGCGGCAATCGCCTGGCGGGGCATGCCGTCCGTCATGGCGCACCATTGGGAACATCGGCGTCGTCGAACCTGATCATGGGAAGCGCGTCGATGAGTGCCTTGGTGTAGGCGTGCCGGGGCGCATCCATGACCTCGGGGGTCGGACCGTACTCCACCAGCTCGCCCAGGTAGAGCACCGCAGTGCGACCCGCCAGGCGAAGTGCCTGGCCAGGGGTGAAGTCGTGGGTGATGAACAGGGAAAGCCGACGCCCAGGTCGTCGCGCAGCTCCGACAGCAGGTTGATCATGCTGCCGCGGATCGAGGCGTCGAGCATCGACGTGGTTTTCGTCGGCGATGATCAATGCCGGTTCGGTGGCCAGCGCCCGGGCCAGCGCCACGCGTTGACGCTGCCCACCCGAGAGCTGATGGGGGTAGCGCTCCAGGAACAGGTCGGCCGGGGTCAGTTCCACCCGTTCGAGCAGTTCCGTTGCGCGCTGCCTGGTCCGGTTCCTCCGGGCCCCAGGGCGGAGAGCACCGTGCTGAGCACCGTGCGGGTCGGGTTGAGCGAGGCGTAGGGATCCTGGTGTACGTATTGCACCTCTCGCCGGAAGCGCATGGAATCGGGTCCCCGCAGCTGCGAGATGTCCTGGCCCCGGTAGCGGATGCTGCCGGCGGTGGGTTTGTCCAGGCCCGCGGCGATCCTGGCCAGCGTGGTCTTCCCCGAACCGGATTCCCCGACCAGGCGGGTCACCGACCCGGCATCGACCTGGACGCTGACCCTCGAGACCGCCACCACCTCGCGTTCCGCGCTGCGGAACCGTTGCGTGACGTCACGGATCTCCATCAACTTCTCAGTCATCGGCCCGCCCTTCCGAACGCTTCCTGGGGATGTGGGCCACGCGGTGGGTCTCGCTTAGCCACACCTCGGAGTCCTTTCGCAGCGTGAGCTGCTGGGCCGTGCCCTCGTCGGTGGCGATGTCGTAGTCGGCCAGCGACTCCTTGATCGTCCGCAGCCGGCCGGGTTCACCGTCCCAGCGGGGGATCGTCTCCAGCAGCGCGCGGGTGTAGGGGTGTCCGGGATCCGTGAAGACCTCCCGGGCCGTGCCGAGTTCGACGATGCGGCCGTCGTACATCACCGCCACCCGGTCCGCGATCTCCGCGGCGAGCGCCAGATCGTGGGTGATGAAGATCATCGAGAACCCGATGCGTTCCTGCAGCGAACGCGAGGATGGTGATAATCGCCTTCTGGGTCAGGACGTCCAGCGCTGTGGTCGGCTCGTCCAGCACCACCAGGCGGGGGACAGCAGCAGCCCCAGGGCGATCAGCACCGCTGCCGCATCCCGCCGGAGAGCTGGTGGGGATACGAGGCGAGCACCCGTGTGGGTTCCAGCATCACCATTTCGAGGAGCTCGGCCATCCACGCCTCGAGTTTTTCGCCCTTCAGGGGCTGCCCGCGTGGGCGCGAGCCGTCTCGACGAAGTGCTGCCTGACGGTGAGCAGCGGGTTCAGCGAGTTCATCGCGCCCTGGAAGACGACCGACATCTCCGTCCAGCGCAGGGCACGTTCCGCCTCCCTGGAGAGGCTCGTGAGTTTCACGGTGGTGCCTTTTTTCGTCTCGAACGAGATGCTGCCCGAGGCGATGCCGCCGCCCTTGGGCAGCAACCCCAGGATCGCCAGCGCCAGCGTGGTCTTGCCGCATCCGCTCTCCCGGCGAGGACGAGCGTCTCCCGCGGGTACAAGGTGAGGTCGATGTCCCTCACCGCGGTCGATGGCCGCCGGTTCGTCGTGTGGGTGATCTCCAGCCGGAGATCTCCAGCAGCGGCTCGCACCAGTGGTCGGAGTCATCATTGTTGTTTCTGCCAGCCGTGGATTCAGGAGTTGTTCCAGGGTGCGCGCGAACCAGATCGCGGAGAGCTGGAGCACGCTCACCACGAGCAGCGGGGCCATGATCGACCAGGCGGCGTTGGTGAAGAACAGCGCACCCTTCTTCCCAGGCGTTGTTGATCATGATTCCCCAGTTGATTCCCGTCATGGGCGCCAGTCCGAGCAGGTACAGCCCACCATCGCGTATGTCGCCCCGTCATCGCGAAGATGAAAGTGGATCAGAGGTAGCTGGCCATATTCGGCAGGGATCTCGCGGCCGATGATGACCGGTGTCGACAAACCGACGATGCGCGCCGCCTCCACGTACTCGCGTTCCTTCAGGGAGAGCACCTGGGCCCTGACCGCTCGCAGCAGCCCCGGCCAGCCGAGGACCCCGAGCAGCAGCGCCAGCATCACGGGGCTGTCGAGACGCACGTAGACGGCCAGCACCACCAGCAGCGCGAACTGGGGATGGTCAGCATGAAATCGGTGAACTGGATCACCAGGGAATCCACCCAGCCCCGCAGGTAAGCGGCAAACGCGCCCAGCACGACGGCGATGCCCGTGGACACCGTGGCCGAGATGATGCTGACGATGATGACGTCGCGGCCGCCGAGCAGGATCATCGTGAGGACGTCGCGCCCGTCGGCGTCGGTGCCCAGGGAAGTGTTCCGCCGACGGTGGGGCGTAGATCAGCGCTGAGTTGGCGGTCGGCACCGCGATGAACCACGGCAGGATCAGCGAGGCCACGCATGAGGAGGAACACCACTCCACCGACGGTGCCCGTCACGCTGGCCCCGAGGCGCTTCGCCATCGGCCTTTCCCGGGTGGGGGCCCGGGCCCCGGTGAGGACAGTGGGATCGGTGGTGGGAAGCGGGGAGTTGCTCATCAGCGGGCACCTTCCACTCGGATCCGCGGATCGATACGGGACAGGAGCAGATCCGCCATCAGGTTGGCCAGCACCACCGAGACCGTGATGATCAGGATGAAGCCCTGGACCACGGGGTAGTCACGGGCCACGATCGCGTCGTAGAGTAGTATCCGACGCCGTCGTACTTGAAGATCTGCTCCACCAGCGTCGAGGCCCCCGACCACGAAGCCCAGCTGGACGGCGAACTGGGTGAACAACGGCAGGGATCGCGTTGCGCCCGACGTAGCTGATGTGGATGCGGGAGCCGGGAAGGCCGCGGGCCTTCGCGCCGATCACGTAGTCGTCCTCGAGCACCTGCGTGGTGGAGGACTTCATCTGCAGGATCCAGCCCCCACGGAGGTCAGGGGTGTAGACGGTGATGGGAAGGGCGGCGTGCGTCAGCGCGTCGAGGATGAACTCGGCGGTGAATCCCGGTTGGACACCGGGGAGTGAGCGTGCCCGCAACGAACCGACGTTGAACCAGCGCAGCTGGACGCCGAAGACCACGATCACCAGCATCGCCCACATGTAGTTGGGGTACGGCGTTCAGCGCGGATGAGATGTTGGTGATCAGGGTGGTCGATCCAGCGGCCGCGTTTGTATGCGATCAGGACCCCCAGAGCGATCCCGATCAGGGAACGACAGGAGCAGTCCCAGGCCGACGCTGAACAATGTCCACGGCAGGTAGGCGAGGATGTAGTCGATCACCGAGGTCCGGGCGCGACGATGGACTGGCCCAGGATTTGCCCTGTACCAACCCGCCGAGATAGGCGGTACTGATCAGCAGCGGGGCATCCGGGTCGTAGGACAGCAGCGAGGAGCGCGTGCGAGTGCTTCCTGCCGTCCCAGGCCCTGCTGGGTCATCAGTTTCTGCACGTAGGCCTGTAGCGGGTCGCCGGGCATCCACCGCACCAGTACGAAGGACAGGGTGGCCACGGCCCAGATCGTGATCAGGCTCTTGAGGATGCGCCCCAGGACGTAGTTGTGCCGGATGCGGTAGCCCAGGCTCGCCTGCGGCGGGCCGCCGGATTCCCGTCAGCTCGGGACTGAGCTGCGCCGCTCTTCTGCGTGAACGTCGTCGGACATGATGGCCTAGAAGGACGTGGCGAGTCTCGACGACCCGGCCGGATTTCGCGGACTCGATGGCGGCGGTCGTGATCTCGAGCGCGTGCCGGGCCCTGTAGGCGTCGGCGATGGGGGCTCGCCGCTGCGGACGCAGTCGACCAGGTGCTCCATGAGCATGGCGCGGTGCAGTTCCTGTTCCCGGACGTTGTTGGCCCGGGAGAGGTCCTCCGGTCCATCCAGGCGTCGACGCCGGGCTCCAGGTCCTGGACGAACACCTCGAGCGGGTTCTCATCGCGGTGGTAGATGGCCATCGCACCCCGCCGTCCGAACACCTCCACCTTGGGCGCCTTGGATGCCAGGACGTTGAACGTCGCGTCGATCACGGCGAAGGTCGAGTTGCCGAAGTCCAGCATGAGCAGGAAGTTGTCGGGGGTGGTGACGGGGATCCGCAGCCCGCCGAAGGGGCCCGTCCCGCGCACGGTGCGGACGGCCTCCCGTGATGCCGCCGAAGGCCGAGACCCGCTGCGCCGGCCCCAGCAGGCTGGTGATCTCGTGGATGCCGTAGACGCCCATGTCGAACAGCGGCCCGCCGCCCGGCTGGTAGAACCAGGTCGGGTCGAACGGCCACCCGTCGGGGGCCCCGCCGGGGCCGCCGTGCGAACTGCGCACCCGGGCGAAGCACACCTGCCCGATGCGGTCCTCGTCAATGAGCCGGCGGGCCTCGCGGTACTGGGCGTAGAGCGTGTCGGGAGGGCGCACACGAAGACCACGCCCTGCCGTTTCGGCCTCCTCGATGAGCGCGTCGGCCTCCTCCAGAGTGGTGGCAAGGGGTTTCTCGCTCAGCAGGTGCCGGCCGCTGCGGAGGATCCGCATGGAGGTCTCAGCGTGCACGGAGATGGGAGTGAGAGTTCGCCACGGCCTCGACGCGGTCGTCGCGCAACATCTCGTCGAGCGATTCGTAAACGGTGCCGATGCCGAATCTCCGGGCGATGCGCTGCGCGTGTTCAGGCACGACATCCGCGACCGTGGTTACTTCAACTTTGTTTCCGAGCGTGGTTAGGGTTTGGCAGAAAACCATCCTCGTCGCCGGCGATCATGCCGGCCCCGAGGATCCCGAACCGTAGCGGCCTCTGCTGAGTCATGACACTCCTTGGCTCCGTTGCACCAGATTATAAGTAGTATAACCAACAGAGTTGACTTGGCAACACTGTGGAGAGGATTGACATGTCAACGGCCAGCGACCGGCTGATGGGCAAGGGGCCCAAGCTCATCCGCGAGATGAACCAGCGTGTCCTGTTCGACTCGCTGCTGAGTCAGGGCCCGTCGACCCGTCCCGGGTTGGCGCGGGCATCCGGGCTCTCCCAGCCCACCGTCATCGCGGCTCTCAACGAACTCGTGGACGCGCGGCTCGTCGTCCCGCTGGGCAACGACGCCCGCGACATGGGCAGACCGGCCAAGCTGTACCGGGTGAACGCCGCCGCCGCGTCGGTCATCGCCGTCGACATCGGCCGCGTCTGGGTTCGCGTGGCGGTGGTGGACATCGCGGGCGACGAGCTCTACCGCCACGACGTGCGCAACGTGGCCAGGAGTGCGACCGCGCTGGTGGACCTGATCTCCGCGGAGGTCTCCCAGGCGAAGGCGAAGCTGCGGCTGGATCCCGGGCGGACCTATGCGGTCATCGGTTCCCCGGGCGTCTTCGCCCCGAAACGCGGCGTGGTGGACTACGCGGATCAGTTGCCGGGCTGGCATCGCCCCAAATTGATCAACATGCTCAAAGCTGAACTCGGTGCGCAGCTGCAGATCGAGAACGATGTCAACCTCGCTGCGCTCGCTGAGTCGATCCACGGCCAGGCCGGGCGCCACGAATCCTTTGCCTACTTCCACATCGGAACCGGCGAGGCCATGGCCACCATCCTCAACGGGAAGCTGCACCGCGGTTTCCACGGGGCCGCCGGGTGAACTCGCCTACCTGCTCACCGCCACGGGGGTCGACGGGCGGGTGCGCGCGCTGGAGGACGTCGTCTCGGCGCGCCCTCACGGCCTCGGCCCGGGAGTTGGGGTTGGTGAATCCCACGCCGAGGCCGTCCTGCAGTTGGCCGCGTCGGGGATCGGCGGCCCGGCAGGTCATAGACCGGTTCGTGGAGGGCATCTCGGCGGCGGTGATCGCCATCAACGCCGTCCTCGACCCCGAGTGCGTGATCCTGGGCGGTGGCATCGGGATCCGCCTCCAGGATCACGTCGCCGAGATCAGCGACGCGGTGACCCGGTGCAGCCCGTTCCACGTGGACCTCGACGTCGCGACGCTGCAGCCCGATGCCACGTTGCGTGGGGCCGTCGACATGGGGCTGGAGACCGCGCGCAACGCGATGTTCCGACTCGGGGTCCGGGATGACGCCAGTTGACAAAAGTCTGAGTATTAATCAAATACTCCTCAGAAACGCGATCTCCGCGGGGACGAGAAGCGATCTGAGGTGAACTCGTGACTTCCATCAAATTCGCAATCATCGGGCTCGACCACTGGTACTCGGCGGTGCCGCTTGTGCGGGGGTTGAGCAGACACCCTGCAGACCGAGCTGCCGCTCATCGTCGACGGCGACCCGGGCGGGGCAGGGCCTCGCCAGCGACGTGGGGCGGAGTTCTCCACATCCCTCGACGACGCGCTGCAGGATCCCGGGATCGATGCCATCGGGGCCTTCTTCAGCGTCGAGCAGAACCCCGGGATCTGCATCAGGGCGGCGCAGGCCGGCAAACACATCGTCTCCATCAAACCGCTGGCGCGCACCCTGGAGGAGGCGAGCGCCATCGTGCAGGGCGGTGGAACAGGGCCGGTGTGCAGTTCATCCCGGCGGAATCGCGGTCGCGGATGACGGATCAGAACCAGCGGCTCTTCGAGATCGTCCGTTCCGGCGAGCTGGGCAGGATCGTCTCGGCCAACTTCGTGCTGTGCGGGGTGCCGCCGAAGGCGTGGGAGGACTCTGAGTCGCACGGCTGGTGGGTCGAGGAGGACAAGGCGCCCGGAGGCGGCTGGATCGACCACGCGATCTACCAGATCGACCGGTTGCGCTGGCTGCTGGGAGCGGAACCGGTCGATGTCATCGGGCACGTCGCGAACCTGCGGTACCCGCAGCTGCCCGTCGAGGACTACGGCCACGCCATCTTCACCTTCTCCGACGGCGTGGTCGCCACCATGGAGAACACCTGGACCGGAGCGGACGGGGCGTGGCGGATCACCACCACCCTCAACGGAACCGAGGGGTCGCTGGCGATCGACACCATCGATGCGCATCTCGGTGCTGCGCTCCCGGTGCCGGGGCCTCTCCCTCATGGGAACGGCTCGGACCGCTGGACGACGACTCGACCTGATCCAGCCCCTCGTCGACCGGATCCGCGGGGAGAACAACTCGCTGGGCACCGTCCATGACGCCTGGCGCAACCTCGCCGCCGCCCGCGCCTTCTACGCCGCCGCATCCGGCACGAGACGAGCCCTGTGCCGGTGCCGGAGGCAAAAACACCTGAGAAACAAAACCATCCGAGAAAAAGTGAGGGGCACCGATGAAGCACGCCCTGCGGATCCTCGTCGCCGCCGTGAGCATGTCGCGGTCATGTCCACCACTCCCGCCGTTGCCGCACCCGAGGAGGAGACGGTCAGCAACGCCTATCTGCACCTCGACGAGGCGATGGACGAATGGGCCTCGGCGCCGGCCCTTCGCATGCCGTCGAGTTACCACGGAGGTCCTCTGGATTCCTGGGACAACTCCGTCACCTACGACAACGCGTGGTGATCATCGCCTACGCCAACCGCAAGGACAACGCCGATTCCTCGACCGGGCGAAAAACCATGGGCGACGCCCTGTTGCAGATGCGGCGAAGGACCCCATCGGCGACAGGGCGCGTGAGAAACGCCTACGGGACCCGAGCGTCTCTTCGACGCCGACGGCGTGCCGAACATCCAGACCTGGGGATCAGCGGCCGGCAACCAGGCATGGGCCGGAATGGCGCTGGCCCATCTCGCGCACGTCACCAAGGATGCGAAGTACCGCGACGGTGCGCTGCGCATCGGCGAGTGGCTGCTGCGGGAAACCAGCGACACCCGTGGGCGTGGCGGCTTCACCGGCGGCTACAGATCCGACGGAACGAAGATCGAGTGGAAATCGACCGAGCACAACATCGACATGGTGGGTCTGTTCGGGATGCTCCACCAGCTGACCAAGGACCGGAAATGGCATAGCGCCCGCAAACACGCCCGCAAATTCGTCAAGAGCATGTGGGACGAGAGGAAGGACGCTTTCCACATCGGGACGAAACCGACGGCATCACCACCAACCGGGACGAGTACATTTCCGAGGACGTGCAGTCCTGGGGTTACCTCGCCCTCCGATCGGACCGCTACCGCCGGGCACTGGACTGGAACATCGCCAACCTCGAGGTGACCGACAAGTCAATCCCTCCCAGCCGGTCGTCGGTGTGCGGTTCGCCTGGCAGATCAATCCGGATTACAAGGAAAAACGACGACACGGTCTGGCTGGAGGGCACCGCCCACATGGCCCTGGCGCTGCGGGTGAGCGGCAAGAAGAAGCACAAGCAGAAGGCCAGCGTATATCTGGACAGCATCCACAAGGAACAGCTGTACGGACCGAACGCGGACGGCAAGGGAATCCAGGCCAACTCGAGGAAGGCTTCTCCGGTGGCGATGACAAGAACCACACGAGCCTGCACACCGGCACCACCGCCTGGTACATCATGGCCAAACAGGAACTGAACCCGTTCCACCTCGCCAAGAACTGAACCGGGACGAGATCCTGTCGTGACCAGCACCACGCAGCCGGGAACGAATACCGGAAACCGAGAACAACTCCACGCGCCATCCGCCCTGGCCATCGACATCGGTGGCACGAAAACCCGCATTCGCGTGGGTGGGGCGGACGGGGGCATCGTCGATTCGTTCCGGGTGCCCACACCCGCTCCGGAGACGGCGCGCGACGAGGCGTTGCAACAGTTGCGGGATCACGTGCGGCGGGTCCGGGGCTGGCGCACCCGGTTCGGCACCTGCATCGTGGTGCGTCCGGGGCTGATGAGCTACGACGTCGTCGAGCTCTCCCCGAACACGCCCGCCTGGGAGGACGCCGCCCTGGCGCAACTCGTGCGCGACGAACTCGGCGAGGTGCACATCCGTTTCGAGAATGACGTGCGTGCGGCAACCTACGGCGAGATGGTGGCCGGGAGGCTGCGGGACGTCGATCCCGGTCTGTACGTCAACCTCGGCACCGGGGTGGCCGCCGCGCTGGTGGTGAACGGCGGCATCGTCGCGGGGCTCACGGGGCCGCGGGCGAGATCGGCTACATGAAACCGAGCCCTGGTGGCCGATGCGGTCAGGGGGCGACGGCGTGCCGCCAGCGCCGTTGGAGGAACTGCTCGGGGGCCGGCGCTGGGCAGGCGGGCCTCGAAGATGCTGGGGCGGGCCGTGAGCCCACGGGAGTTGTTCGCAGCGAGGGATCCGGTCTCAGTCGCGTTCGTGGGTGAGACGGCGGCGCTCATCTCGACGATGCTCGGGAACCTCTGCACACTGCTGGATCCGCAACGCATCGTCTTCGGCGGTGGGCTGGCCCGCTCGCTTCGACCGGTGGGCACCCGTCGTCCGATCCCACATGGCTGCCAGCTTCCCCTACATCCCCGAGCTGGTCGTCTCCCAGCACGCCGCCGACGGGTCGCTCTTCGGCGCCGCCATGCTGTGCAGCACAGATTTACCGCAACGATGACGCCCGCGCACCCGACCGACAGGAACACATCCATGACAGATGTCCGAGTACTCATGTTCGGCGCCCACCCCTGATGACTGCGAGTTCGAGTCGTCCGGGCTGGCCGCGCTCGTCACCCGGGCCGGTGGGGTGGTGCGGTTCGTCTCCGCCACCGACGGTTCCAGCGGCCATCATGAGATGACCGGCCCGGAACTGGTGGGAACGCCGTCGCGTGGAGGCCCGGGCGAGCGCGGCAGCGGTCGGGGCGACGGTGACCAACCTCGGGTTCACCGACGGCTGGTTGTTCCCCGACCGGGCGCTGCGCGAGGCGGTGATCACCACCATCCGGTCCTTCGGGCCGCACGTCGTGGTGTCCCCCAGGCCGTCCGACTACCACCCGGACCACCGGGCCATCGCGACGGCGGTGCAGGACGCGGGTATCTCCTCATGGTGCCGGGCATCGTCCCCCGACGTGCCGGTGCCGGAAACCCGCCGGTCATCCTGCACCCACGACCCGTTCACCGACCCGAGGCCTTTCCGCCCCGACGTCGTGTTCGACATCGACGCGGTGCTGGAACGGAAACTGGACGCCATCATGGCCCACGAGAGCCAGGTTCGCGAATGGCTGCCGCACATCAACGGATTCGCGGCCGAGGGTGCGCGTGCGGAACCCGCACGCACCGAGTTCCTTCTGCAGCGGGAGCGGGAGAAGACCAACCGGATCGCGGTCAAGTTCGCGGACGAACTGCGACGACGCCACGGACGTGTCCCCTCTGCTGCGGAGGCCTACGAGATCTCCGAGTACGGCGCCCCCGCGGACGCCGACCACGTCCACGAGCTGCTCGGTGTTTTCCCCACCCGCTGGGGAACGACGAATCCGTGACGGTTCCGATTGGAACGGTCCTCAACCCGGGGGACGGCGTGAACCTCCGGGTGGAACAGGCCCGCTGACAACATCCCGATCAAAGCTGGCTGGGCCGGCCTGCTCGCTCTGCGAGCTGGTCGTGTGGAGACCATGGAGGGTGTCTGGCGTGCTGTGGTCGGGTGTGGGGCGGTTTCGACCCGGGCTGCTCGTTCCTCGCGTCCGGCTCAACCAGCCTCGAAGAGGTGGTTTCGACCCGGGCTGTTCCTTCGTCGCTGCCCGATCCATGTGAACCTCGCCGTTGTTACGCTGCGCACACACGCACGTCGCGCGGGGCCGTCAACACGAGGCCGGGGACCGTGGGCAGCGCGATGTTCCGGCGGGGCCGGGACGGCCTGGATTGACACATTTTGAACATCAACAAGTTTTCCTGGGGAAAGCTGTCCCCGCAGGGCTGAGAAGCGATCTGAGGTGAACACTCGTGGTTCCCGGCACATACGCCGTTACCGGGTGCGATCAGTGCTGCTCGATGACGTTTCCGATGCGGGAAATAAACAGGGTATCCACTGGGACGGCCCGCCGTTTATAGCCGACAGCGGCACCAGGTGTGCTCAGGAATATCTCGAGCGGCCTCGCCGCTATGCGAGGGGTACTTCACGACCGCCCCCTGCTCTCGTAACACCGCCACATCCGGCGCGCACCGGCCTGCGCCGATGCCTGGCAGGAATATGTAAAAACAAGAACGTTTGAAAGAAAAAGTAGGAAATCTGATGAAAAAAAGCCTTAAAATCCTCGCCGCTGCGGTGAGCATAGTCCTGGCGGTGCTCACTCCCGCCAGCGCGGCGCCCGAGGAGGAAACGGTCAGCAACGCCTACCTACATCTCGACGGAGCAATGGATGAGTGGGCCGCGGCGCCGGCTCTACGGTTGCCAGTCGAGTTATCACGGAGGGCATCTGGATTCCTGGAACAACTCCGTCATCTATGACGACGCGCTGGTGATTATGCCTACGCCAATCGCAAGGACAACGCCGATTCCCTCGAGCGGGCGAAGAACATGGGGATGCGTTCCTGCAGATGCAGGCGAAGGATCCCATAGGTGATGGGCGCGTGAGAAACTCCTACGGGCCCGAGAACCTCTTCGACGCCGATGGTGTGCCGAACATCCTGAGTACGGGAACGGCAGCCGGCAACCAGGCATGGGCTGGAATGGCGCTTGCCCATCTCGCGCATGTCACCAAGGATGCGAAGTACCGTGACGGTGCGCTGCGCGTCGGTGAGTGGCTGCTGCGGGAAACCAGCGACAGCCGTGGAACCGGCGGCTTCACCGCCGGCTACGGGGCCAATGGGGAGAAAATGGCCTGGAACTCGACCGAACACAACATCGACATGGTGGGTCTGTTCGGGATGCTTCACCAGCTGACCAATGATGACAAGTGGAGCAAGGCCTGCGAGCAGGCCCGTGAATTCGTCAAGAGCATGTGGGACGAGAGGAAGGGCGTTTCCACATCGGGGACCGAATCCGATGGCGTCACCATCAACCGGGACGAGTACGTTCCGAGGATGTGCAGTCCTGAGGGTTACCTGGCGCTTCTTTCGGAACCCTACGCTCGGGCCCTGGACTGGGCTGTCGCCAACGTCGAAACAACCGACAACACCAATCCCGACCAACCAATCGTCGGTGTGCGGTTCGCCCTGCGCACCAATCCGGAAGAACTGAGCCGCAACGACGACACGGTCTGGCTGGAGGGCACCGCCCACATGGCGCTCGCGTTGAGGGCCAGCGGCACGGAGGCGCACAAGCAGAAAGGCCAGCGCGTATCTGGAGAGCATCCACAAGGAACAGCTGAACGGTCCGAACGCGGACGGCAAGGGAATCCAGGCCAACTCGAAGGAAGGCTACTCCGGTGGCGATGACATGAACTACACGAGCCTGCCACCGGTGCCACCGCCTGGTACCTCATGGCCAAGCAGGACATCAACCCGTTCCATCTCGCCGCCCAGTGATGTCATGACCGGCGCCGTGGAGCCGAGCGGAGGATCGGACACAGAGTCCTGCATGAATCTCCCCGGCCACCGACGTCGGTGACACACCGCACTCATGTGGGTGGGGTATCCGGGAAGCATCATCGATATCTTCCGGATACCCCATCCACGTCCGAAGCGATATGCCCATCGGTGGCATCGGAGGTCGTCACGACCGCATGAGGCCAGCCCCTCGAGATGCCTGGCGCTCTTTGATTACACCTTGGTGCGGTGGAAGTTCAGGTGGGAACGCGACGGGGTGGGGCCGCGCTGACCCCTGGTAGCAGGGATCCGTACTCTTTCGACCCGTATGGATGCTGGGCCTGTGAGGAGAGCCGGGAAGAAGCACAGCTGCCCGATCTTCATTCCCGGCCACAGCTTCACGGGAAGGTCGCCATGTTCGACAGTTCCAGGGTCACGTGACCGGAGAACCCTGGGTCGATGAAACCAGCAGTGGAGTGGGTCAGCAATCCCAGCCGGCCCAGCGACGACTTGCCCTCAGGCGGGCCGCCACCGTTGCGGACGGACTCACCTGTTCCCACGTCGAACCGAGCACGAACTCGCCGGGTGCAGCACGAACGCGTCCTCGTCGCCGACCTCGATCAGCCGGGTCAGTTCCGGGTTGCTCCTCGGCGGGGTCGATGTGCGGGTAGCGATGGTTCTCGAACACTCGGAAGAACCGGTCAGACGCACGTCGACGCTCGACGGCTGGAGCATCGCGGGATCCCACGGCTCCAGGGCGATCCGTCCCTCGGTCACCTCGGCCAGGATGTCTCGGTCGCTCAGAAGCATGCACCGAGCCTAATGGTTTCGGGGTCCGGGCCTGGGGATGTCCTGCAGGAGCAGTGCGGTGTCGTGGTGGTTCGTCCTTCTTCTCGCGACACTTTCCGGTCCGATAGGGGGCTCGGCGCTCATGAAACGTGCTCTCTTGCTTTTGCAGAACCCCTCTATGGCTGTTTTGAGGACGAATTAGCCGCGGAAATGAAATTGAAACGGTGAAGGGCTTTACCCTCTTCGCACGAGACTTCTGGACGGACTGGGGTGAGCCGGGCTGAAGGGGCGATGTTGAGTCCCTCGCCCGCGACCGCTCGGTGCTGCAACACCGCTTCTCGCGCGGCACGGCCGTCGGATACTCCTGCAGGCGCGCCCGTTCACGATCTGGCTCATCGTCTTCGCCGTGACGGTCCTGCTGGGCAGCGCAACCACCGTGCTGCCGATGCTGTTGTTCCAGCGCATCATCGACGATGGAGTGCTGGCAGGCAACACAGATCTCGTCGTGCAGCTGGCGTTGCTCGTCGCCGGGTTGGCGCTGTCGGTGCGCTGCTGACGTTGCTGGAACGCTGGTGCTCAGCCCGGATCGGGGAGGGCCTGACCCAACGACTGCGATGTCAGTTGTTCGACCGCGTCAGCACCATGCCGCTGGCCTTCTTCACCCGCTCCAACACGGGCAGGGTCATCTCCCGTATCTCCGGGGACGTCGCGGGTGCGCAGCGAAAGCGTTCACGTCGACGTTCTCGCAGGCCCTGAGTAGCACCACCACCCTGCTTCTCGTCCTGGGCTCGATGCTGGTGCTGTCGTGGCAGCTGACCCTGGCGGCCCTGGTGCTGCTCCCCGTGTTCATGGTGCCCGCGAAACTGGTGGCGCGTCGTGCCGCCCGTTTGGCGCGCCTGAGGATGGACCATCAGGCGGAACTGACCGACACGATGACGGAACGCTTCACCGTCTCCGGGGCGATGCTGGTGAAACTGTTTCGGCGACCCGCGACGCGAGTCCCGGATGTTCGAGGAGCAGGCCGGGCAGGTGGCTCGCGACGGGGTACGGATGGCGATGATGGTGCGCGTCTTCTTGTCCACGCTGACCCTACTGGGGGCCCTTGGCACCGCTCTGTTCTACGGACTCGGTGGCAGTGCCGTCATCGAGGGACGACTCAGCCTCGGCACCCTCACCGCGATGGTGGCGCTGCTGGCGCGTCTCTACGGTCCCCTCACGCAGCTGAGCAACCTGCGAATCGACCTGATGACCGCCATGGTCCAGTTTCGAGCGGGTCTTCGAGGTGCTCGATCTGAAACCCTCCATCTACGACGCCCACGACTCCATTGACGTGCCGGGCCCGCCGAGCGTCGAGTTCGACAAGGTGTGGTTCACCCACCCCACGGCCTCGAGGTGTCGCTGTCCTCCCTCACCCCGAGGCCGACAGGGAACAGAAACGCGGCGAGAAGGTGCTGAGCGAAATCAGCTTCTACGTCGAGCCGGGACAGACGGTGGCTCTCGTCGAGCCGTCAGGGGGCGGGCAAGACCACCATCACTCACCCTGGTGGCGCGCCTCTACGAGGTCGAGTACGGGGCGGTGCGCGTCGGCGGCGCCGACGTGCGGGGCCTGAGGCAGGCGAGCCTGCGCGAGACCGTGGGTACGTCACCCAGGATGCGCACCTGTTCACGACACCATCCGCGCCAGCCTCGAATACGCCCGGCCCGAGGCCACGGAGGAGCAACTGTGGGGAGGCCCTCGAGGGCGCAGCTTGCCGATTTCGTGCGCGGCCTACCCGAGGTCTCGACACGATGGTGGGGGAGCGGGCTACCGGCTCAGCGGCGGGGAACGGCAGCGGCTGGCGATCGCCCGGCTGCTGCTGAAGTCGCCGCCCGTGATCATCCTCGACGAGGCCACCGCGCACCTCGACGCCACATCCGAGCATCTCGTCCAGCAGGCCCTCGACGTCGCACGGCAGGGTCGCACGGCGATCGTGGTGGCTCATCGCCTCTCGACGGTGCGTTCCGCGGACCTGATCCTGGTGCTCGATAAAGGCCGGATCATCGAACGCGGCACCCACGACGAACTCCTGCCGCCGACGGCGCCTACGCGAAGCTGTACCAGCGTCAGTTCGACACCTCCGGCTAGCACGTCAGCGCCATCACGCCCGGTGCTCCGAGAACAAGGTCGTTTCGCGACCAGCTGGGGAGTCCCTGCATGGTGCCCAGCTAGGAGGCCGCCCAGGACGCTAACACAACCGATCGGATCGATCCGCCCATCCCGGTGAATCGAGCCTTTTCCCTCAGGATTCAGGGGCTGTCCTGGAGAATCGCCTCCAGCAGGGACGGCAGGGGCGGTGGAGGGTTTCGCCCGATCTCATTCGCACCGACCGGGGGCGTGAGGCCCGACGTCTCGCCTCAGGGTGCTTGCTGTGAGGAAAGGCCGGAGGGATGGACTTGCCCAGCCGTGACGTCTGGCGGCCTGCTGGACCTCGCTGCTGGAGCCCTCCCGCGTCCAGTCCTCGAAGTGCCAGAGGGCCAGACCTCAGAGCAGGGGTTGGACACGGCGGCTGAGGATTCTCCTGCCGTGTTTTCCTCGGTCACCACCAAGAGCTTGCGATTTTCTCGTCGGGTTCCGGTCCGCCGGTTCAGATGACCTCGCCGGTCGGCGTTTGTGTCGTCTGCTCATATCGGCAGTTGCTCCTGGACGCCGATCGAGGTGCCGAACCTGGGTTGGGGCGAGGCGCGGGAGTGCCCCGTAGCGTCCCGACAGGTAACGGCGGGCGTGGTTCTGTTCGGCCCGGGTGGGGAACTCGTCAAGGCTGAAGAGGTCGCTGACCCCCTGCGCGTCCTTCTGGGTGAACCAGACCTGCTCGGGGGTGAGCCGCGCTGGGTTCATGTTGTCGATGAAGTGCGTGTCGTGCGTGGTGAAAACGATCTGGGCGCCGTGAGGGTTGATGTCCGGGTCGGTGAACATGGAGACCAGCACCTGCGCCAGCTGCGGATGGAGACTGGCGTCGAGTTCGTCGATGCACAGCACCCCGCCGCTGCGAAGCTTTGCCAGGGCCGGGACCGCCAGGCCGAGCCACGTGAGGGTTCCCGCGCTCTCGGCGTTCAGATCCAGGGGATAGGCGCCGTCGATCCAGGTGGTGGAATCTCAGGGCGCGACGAAGCTGGATGATCAACTCCTCGAGCTGGCTCGGCCTCCAGGACCAGGCGGGTGGGACCGTGAGGTGTGTCATCCTCCGGGGCCTCAGGGCTGCCGTCGCGTCGGTGGCCAGGCCGAGGTTCATCAGGAATTTCCTGAGGTGTCTCAGGGAAGTTCCCGTTCGCTCACCTCCGCATCGCAGAATCCGACGTCGGCCATGCGCGCAGCAACGTGACGGATCGTCCGATGAAACGCCCCTCGGCCAGCTCAGTCGTGAGTTGTCGAAGACGTTCCCTCCGTGCCTGCTCGAGTAGGACACGAACTCAAAACCCCCGATGATCTCGCTGGCCAGCTGCTGGAGCTGCTCGTGTTTTGCGGTGAAGGCGCGGGACAGTAGCAGCTCCCGGGGGCCGGTGATCCGGCTCAGGAGCGCGGCGCCGCCGCGCAGCCTGCGTCCCACCTCGATGTCGCCGCCGTGCCGGTCGAAAAGTGTCGTGGGTTTTCGACGTCCAGTAACCCCGAGAGCCCTCCTCAGTGACCTCGTGCTCAGTGAGACTGAAACCGTACTCGTAGCGGACGTCGGCAACGACGAAGTCCAGGACGAAGGTCGAGGGCCGGTTGGCGGACTCGACGTCCAGCAGGAAAGGCCTTCGGGGCAGTTTTGGGTCTCCCGCCCACGTGGTCGCTGAGTTTCGCACCATCGATGCGAAGCGCATCCCGTGCAGCAGGGCGCTCTTGCCGGATGCGTTCGGACCGTAGATCGCGGCCCACCGGCTGACGTGGCGCAGCCAGTGCGAGTCGCGCGGCACGTGGGACTTCAGGGTGCGAGACGAGGTTGAGGTGGCCTCATCCTGAAGCTAGCATGGTTCGACAGGCTGAACTGGAGCAGCAACATGCAGCAATTATGCATCATTTCACTGCCTATGCGTCGGTTTCCGTCCAAATGATGGATCTAGATGCTCATCATATGCTTAAGGTGGGTCTTTCTCGTGGGGCTGTGGACGATGTGTGCTGGAGGCGGACCCTGACCCGAGGGCTCCGCTAGCGTGGTGGCATGGCTGTTTCCCTCCCGTCGCCGAGTTGAGGCGACGCCTGGGTCGGACGGAGCCCGCGGTGAACCGCCAGGACTGCCGGGGTGTGCGATGTCTTCCGGGGCCGGATACAGCGGTGGTGTTGCTCGCCGACACTGCGGTCGGGGCGGCGTGGGCGCGTTCGACGGGGAGGTGCTCTCGCGCGAGGAGGCGGAACAGGCGGCGCGGTTCGTCTTTCCCCGGCTCGAGGAGGGTGTGGACCGGGGCACGCGTGCTGCTGCGCGAGGTGCTGGGGCGTGCGACGCTCACGCCCTGCGGCAGATGTGCGGATCCGCGTCGGCGAGTTCGGGAAGCCGTCGGTCGACGGGTCGAGTTCTCGCTGTCCCACAAGGACGCTACAGTGCTGATCGGTCTCGGTGACCTTCCGATCAGGGGTGGACGTGGGAGAATGATCCGGATGAGCGGACCGTGCACCAGGTCGGTCGAGTTTTCACCCGCGGGAGGCAGCCGGGCTGCTCGGTCTTCCCCGCCGACGAACGCCCGAGGCGTTCGCGCGCGTCTGGGTGCGCAAAGAGGCCCTGCTCAAAGCCATCGGAACCGGCCTGTCGCGCGGTATCTCCCGCGACTACGTGGGCGCCGGAACGGTCCCGGGAACCCCGGTCGCCGGGCTGCGCATCCCGACGTGGCGCTCCCGGGCATGCCCAACCACCGCGACGGCGTTGTGTCACAGTGCCCGCCAAGCCGCTGCAGTGAAACTCGCGACGCTCTCCACCCGGTCGTCGAGAAGACTTCGTGACGTCCCAGACCAGGGCGCCTCCAGGACGGCGCGACTGGCGGACAACCCTGGCGGGTGGCCCCCGCGGCGACCATCTCCTGGGCGGTGTTCCCAATCGCGGATACCACGGAGCGCCTTGACCCCGAGGCGGCTGTTGACGGTCGCCGCCATCAGCGCGACGGCGTGGTGCTGGCGCCGCCCGCCGGGTGGAAACCCGTCGAGGTCTTCACGAAGTCGGCGCCCGCCTCCTCGGCGGCCCGGCAAGCGGTGACGATCCCTCGTCGGTCAGGGCGGCGGATTCGATGATGACTTTCAGCAACCCGGTGGTGGCTTCGCGGACGGCGGCGATCTCCTCGACCACCCGGTGTGGTTCACCGGCCTTCAGGTGGCCGATGTTGATGACCATGTCGATCTCGTCGGCGCCCAGCCGCGACGATTCCGCCGCCTCGGCGGCCTCGTCGCCGGGGTGTGGTTGCCGGATGGGAACGCACACCGTCGCCACCTTCAAGGGCGAGGTCGTCGGTGAGCAGCGCATCGACGGCGAGACACACACCGAGAAGACGCCCAGTTCCCTCGGGCCTCCGCGATCAGCGCGGAGACCTGAGCCGGTGTGGCGTCGGTTCGAAGGAGGGTGTGATCGATCATGCGCGCCAGCGCATCCCGGAAAATCTCCATGCGCCGAGGGTAGCCGGTTGTCAGGGGTGAGGCTCAGGTGGCCAGGGGCAACCAGACCGTGAAGCACGTGCGACCCGGGCGGGAATCCACCTCCACCCGGCGACCGAAGCTCAGCGACCACCGCCTGCACGATCGACAGGCCCAGTCCCGTCGATTTCGCCTCGTTGTGGCGGCGCGACGCGTCCGCCCGGGTGAAGCGCTCGAAGATCCGGGGCAGCATCGGGTGCGATGCCGGGACCGTCATCGACGACCATCAGGCAGGCCTGGCCGTCCCTGATGCCGGCGACAGTGGTGACGGTGGTGCCCGCGGGGTGTGGTTACGGGCGTTGGACAGCAGGTTGACGATCACCTGGTGGAGGCGGTCGGCGTTGGCCCGCACCTCGAACCCTTCCTCGGGAAGTTCCAGGCGCCAGGTGTGATCGGGTCCGGCAGCGCGCGCGTCGCTGACGGCGTTGAGCACCACCGCGACGATGTCGACGGGCTGCATCTCGACGGGGGCGTCGGCGTCGAGCCAGGCCAGCAGGAGAAGATCCTCGACGAGTTTCGTCATGCGCTGCGACTCGCGTCGATCCGGCCCAGCGCGAACGCCGAGTCCGCGCCGTCGCCGCAGGGCCGCCAGCTCCGAGTAACCGCGGATGGCGGCCAGGGATTGCGCAGCTCGTGGGAGGCGTCGGCGACGAAACGCCGCAACGGTCTCGAGAGCCTCCCGGACTTTGAAGGCTCCCTGCACGTTGCCGAGCATCCGGTTGAAGGCGCCGGTCAGCTGCGCCACCTCGTGTTCGGGGGCAGCGCCGGATCAGGGACGGCGGGCGTTGACCTCCCCTCGGTCCAGGTCCAGCTGCGAGACCGTCGATGCCGTCGCCGACAACGACCGCAGCGGTTTCGTCGCGGCATTGGCGACGGCGCGGGATCGCGAAACGCAGCCGCCACCACGGCTGCCCACCCAGGGCGACAGCCAGCAGACTCAGGCGCACGATGGTGGTGTTGACGGTCTCCAGCGGCAGGGCCAACACCATCAGTTCGCCGTCGCGGTTGTACTGCGCGACCGCCCGGTACTGGCCCAGATCGGGGACGTCCACGGTGTGTTTCTGACCGTCCGTGTCGACCTTCAACAGGGCGTTGATGGCTTCCGCGGAGACGTTGTCGTACTCGCCGTGCCCGATCTTCGATGCGACACTGACGCCGCTCGAACTGCGCAGCACCACGACGGTGCCGGGTGGCGTGCCGGGCGCAGGATGCCCTTTCGGGCGGCCGTCCTGCTGGCCGGTTTCGCGCGCCCTGGAGAGCTGTGGTGTTGTCCACCTGTTTGTCGAGGCTGCTCGTACGCGATGACGCCCGCTGCGACGATGGTTCCTGCCGAGATCAGCAGCGCCAGCACCGCCACCACGACCGTGACGCGCCGTCGCAGCTGGGCGGAGAGGCTGGCCGGGCGCATCAGGAACTCGCGGGTCGCAGCACGTGACCCGCCCCGCGCATGGTGTGGATCATCGGGGAGCGGCCCGCGTCGATCTTCTTTGCGCAGATAGGAGATGTAGAGCTCGACGACGTTGGCCTGGCCGCCGAAGTCGTAGTTCCACACCCGGTCGAGGATCTGGGCCTTGCTGAGCACCCGTTTGGGGTTGCGCATCAGGTAGCGCAGCAGCTCGAACTCGGTGGCGGTGAGGTTGATGTTCTCGCCAGCGCGGGTGACCTCGTGGGAGTCCTCGTCGAGGATCAGGTCGCCGACGACGAGCTGGGTTTCCGGCTGCACCGTCGTCGCCCCGGAGCGTCGCAGCAGCCCGCGCAGCCGTGCGATGACCTCCTCCAGGGAGAACGGTTTGGTCACGTAGTCGTCGCCCCCGGCGGTGAGCCCGGTGATGCGGTCGGCCACGCCGTCCTTGGCGGTCAGGAAGATCACGGGCACATCGGGTTGTTCGGTGCGGATGCGGCGCATCACCTCCAGACCGTCGAGTCCGGCAGCATCATGTCGAGCACGATGGCGTCGGGTTTGACGGCGCAGGCCGCGCGGACGGCGTCGGTGCCGGTGGCGGCGGTGGTCACGTCCCAACCCTCGTAGCGCATGGCCGCGCCAGCAGCTCGGTCAGGCTGGGTTCGTCGTCGACGGTGAGGACCCTCAGGGGCGTGCCGTCGGGGCGGGTCAGTGCAGTGGGCTGTGCGGGAGGCATGCCTCTACTGTGACAGTCAGGGAGTGAGGTTTCGCCACGAGGGCTGCTGTGTGTTTCCTGTGTCACATGTGTTCCCCATGGCGAGTGCCCCAGCTGTCCGACGTGGCGAGGACAGGCTCCGCGTCGAGGAACGCGCGGGCTCCGCGTCCAGGGAGCAGGCGAGGCTCTTCCGGGAGGGATCGGGCGGGGCGTTGTGGTGATTCCTCCTCGGGAAGTGGATCCTCCGTGGCTGGTGCGATGTCCTTCGGCGTTCGGAACAGATTGTCCAGGGCCAGTCGTCCCTGCTCCGTAGCTCATCAGCATCATGCCCACCACGGCCATCACCGCGTTGTACTCCCCAGCCGAGTCATGGACGTAAGTTGTGCGACCTGAGGGTGAGGATGATGCCGATGTTCAGGACTATCAGGCCGAGGCCGATCGCGGGGGTCGCCAGCCCGAGGATCAGGAAGATGCCTCCGACCACCTCGAACCCGATCAACAACCACACCATGGGCCCGGGGTTCGGGATGCCCGCCTGTTCGAGGATGCCGGCCTCCGCGGCGATTCCCTCGTTTTTGCCAGCGGTGCCAGCCGTGGGTGACCATGATGAAGCCCATGACGATGCGGGCGAGCATCAGGGTGATGCCTTTGAGCACATGGATGAATGCCTTCATGGTTCTCCCAGCCGTCGGTCTTTTAGCCAATCGTATGACACAAACCAACCGGTTGCTTCGGAATTTTCCTGATAAAATTCTCCACCCTCTGGTGCTGAGGCTGCTCCCGGGGGACGTCACCTAGGGGTCCCGTTATACTTGCGCGGGTGCAGGGGCGAGAAAGAACTGGGGCAATGTGGGCCCTGGGGCCTGACGTGCTCGAGCGAGCCCAGGCGAGCCGGATGAGTCTGCAAAGTCGTGAGGAGAGCGCCTCGTGCGTGGTGCTTTGTGCAGGATTTTGTGTGTGATTTGCGCCGTCATTTCGCTGACGGCCTGTTTTAAGAGTGAGGGTGTCATGCCGAGTTCCGATGCAAACCTCGATGCCGCGCTGTCGGCGTTCATCAAGGAGGGGGGTGGCCCGGTCGCGCTCTCCTCGATGACCGATTTCGACTGGGATCAGTTCGGGTTGTGGGTGAAGGGACCAAGGCCGAGGAGATCGAGTCCTGTTCGGGGAGAGGATCATCCGGGAAAAACGCTACCTCGGCTCCGCCAGCCTCTTCGTGTTCCTCAAGGACGGAAAAGGTGGTCCGAGCGCTCATGGTGGCGCCGGATGTGTTCCACCGAGATTTCGGAAAACTGTTCACTCATGGCGTGTTGCTGCGCGGCGAAGGCGGTGAAGGTCTGGTGCGGTTCGTCGAACCCAGCTGATAGCTTCCGAACCGCCCCGACGGGCGCGGTGGAGCCACACGCCCCCACCCTGTACAGCGCCTCCTCTGGGGTTTGTGTCCGATGTCTGCTCTCGAAACGCGTTCCCGGGTCACCGATCCCGCCGGCGGGTGGGGATGGGTGGGGGCTCGGGATACTTTCCAGTGCGTCTACGACCGCTGTTGCGTGGGCGCTGCTGCACGCGATGACTGTCGTCGACAGTCTGCTGGCCGCCCTGTTCTACTGGCGTCCTGCGCGGGCATGCTGTTCGCGTGGTGGCGGATCAGGGCCGCGTTTCCCGCATCCCGTGGTCGCGACGGTGCTGTGGGCGCTTCCGCTGCTGGCCTGCCCGCTGGTGTACAGCCTCGATGTGAACGCCTATCTGACGCAGGGCTGGATGGTGCTGGGCGGCCACGACCCTACGTCATGACGCTCGGGGAACCGCAGCTGCCCGGAATCACGGTCGGGGCTGGCTGGGTGGAACCACGTCGGTCTACCCGGCAGGGGGCGTTGCTGATCTTCGCAGCCGTGTTCTGGGCCAGCGGTGGCCTGCCGTGGCTGGGGATCCTGTTGTTCCGACTGCTGCATCTGGCCTGTCTGCGTGGTGGTGGCGTGGGCGGTGAAACGCATCGCGCCCGCGTTGGGGTCCCCGTGAACGCGGCTCTGTGGGCGGGAATCGCCACCCCGCTGCTGATCCTCCAGTGGATCGGGGCCTGCACAACGATGCCGTGCTGGTGGCCTTGATCGCCTTGGCGGTGTTGGTGGCGACTCGCGGCGGCTGGTCCGAGCTGCTGCTGGGCGGGGCTCTGATCAGGGGCGTCCTGACGATCAAGCGGTCGAGGGGGCAGCCGCGGGGACTCAGGATCGTCGCCCTGGCCTGGGCGGCCTCGCCGGGGACGCGACTGGTGGCGACTCGCGGGCCGGGCCGCGGCGGCAGGGGCGGTCGCGATCGGGGTGTTCGTCGGGGTGTCGCTGGGTTCCGGCCTGGGCTTTGGATGGAACAAGCCCACTGCTGGTAATCCCCTGGCCGTGATGAGCGACTCGCCGCTGTCGTGGGTCACCCAGGCAATGAAATTCCTCGGACGGGAGAGTCGCTGACCCCGGTGATCCGGATACTCACCCTCATTGCCAGGGTGGCGGTTCTGACGCCTGGGTGTGTGGCTCGTGGTGCGGTTTGGCTCCCCGGCCCGGAGAACCAGGACGTCCTGGGTGGTGCTGCTCGGTGGGTTGCTGGCCTTCGCGCTGCTCGGTCCCGCCTGCAACCCTGGTAGTTTCACCTGGGCGGCGCCCTTCGTCGCCCTGGCCTTGCCCGACCGCCGTTGGCAGCGGATCTGGTTGAGCGCAACCGTGGTGGTCGTGCTGGCGGCTACCACCCGGGTTGCCTTCGGCTCCCCGCTGCTGGGGCTGGCAGCCTGGTTGCTGTGGCGACGCCTCGAGGCGAAGAACCTTGACGTTCTCGATGAGCGGACCGGGGTCTGACGTCTCCGCGACTGCGGGACCGACGCTTTTTCCGCGACCGCGGACTGAGTGTCGCGGGCATGACCGAGCAGCGTTGAAACGGACCCCCGGGGCGTGGGCCGTGCGGATTCGCGGTCTCACCAAGCGTTTCCGGACGCGTCCAGGCCGTGTCGGACTCGACTTGGATGTCCCCTCGGTGGTGTCCACGGACTGCTTGGTCCCAACGGCTCCGGAAAAACCACGACGCTGCGGATGCTGCTCGGCCTGATCCGCCCCGACGACGGCGAGATGCGCATCTTCGACCACGAGGGTGCCCTGCGGGCTGCCCGACGTGATCGACAGGGTGGGTGCCATCGTCGAGAGCCCCAAGTTCGCCCCGAACATAAGTCTTCGGCGCAACTTGGAAATCCTCGCGGTCTCCACTGGGGTGCCACGACGTCGTGTCACGGAAGTGCTGCTGGAAGTCGGACTGCGGGGTCGCGAGAAGGCGGCTTTCCACACCTGCTCCCTCGGCATGAAACAGCGACTCGCGATCGCCGCGACCTGCTGAGGGAACCCGACCTGCTGATCTTTCGACGAACCCACCAACGGCCTCGACCCGCCGGTATCCAGGAGATCCGCACCACCATGCGGGCGCTCGCTGACGCGGGCCGCACGGTGCTGGTGGCCAGCCATCTGCTGGGGAGATCGAGCAGATCGCTGACTCCGTGTCCATCATGGGGCGGGGTCGGGTGATCGCGGCCGGGGATCTGGAGGAATTCCTCAACGACGGCTCCGAATACGTGGCGGTGGAGATCGACGACGTCGGCAGCCTTTGAGACACTGCGGCAGGCGGGTTTCGGCGCCCAGCTGGTGGGAGGGGCAGCTGCGCGTCACCCACGTGACGAGGACTCGACCCGGCAGCCATCGCCCGGGTCCTCGGGGAGGCGGACCTGTGGCCGAGGCACCTCAGCCTGCAACGCTCCAGCCTCGAATCCGTGTTCCTGGAACTGACCGAGGACGAACGCCTCACCACCACGCAGGGAAGGGCCGTGGCGTGATGCTGAATCTGCTGCGCGCCGAGCTTCTCAGGCTGATCAGTAACCGGAAGGTGGCGGTGCTGAGGGGCGTTCGTGCTGGGTCTGGGTTTCTGGATCTCGGCCTCGATGGCCGTGACGCTCAAGCCCTACACCGCGCTCGAATGGGACGAGGCGCGGCGGCAGTCCAACGATGCCCAGATAAACCTGGAGGTGATCTGCGGGTCGAGCTCGTCCAGCAGACGACTGCACGGCGCTTCCGACGACCATCACCGTGGAGGGGTTCCTGCGTCCCCAGATGAGCTTCGAACAATTCGTCGTCGCATCCTCGAACCGACGATGCAGATGGGGCTGCTCATGGTGGTGGTCCTGATCACCGTGCTGATCGGGGCCGAGTTCAGCACTGGTTCCATCGGCACCCAGCTGACCTTCACCCCACGCAGGCTGCCGCTGCTGTGGGCGAAAGCCCTGGCCTCAGCGATCTGCGGGACCTGTTTGATGGCTTTCTGGGCGGTGCTCATGGTGCTCCTGGGAGTGTTCTTCTACCTGAATGTGCGCGGAATCGAGGGGCTGAGTGCCGGCTCCTGCTGGGTGCACAGGTGGGGCGTGCGCTGCTGGCTGGGGCCGTGATGGGGATGCTGGCGGCGCTGGTGACGATGGCCCTGGCGTCGACGGGCAAGGCGTGGGCGCTGATCTCCGTCGGCCTGGCGCTCTCCAGTTCCTGAAATTCTCCAGGGACGTCGCCCAGACAGCCTGGTTGCTGCCGACCACCAACGCATTCAGCCTCATCAGCCGGCGGATGGAGCCACTGCATCTACAACGGCGACGGGGTGCGGCAGGAACCGGTCCCACACCTCGACTACGGATACTCGCTGGGGTATGCGATCTTCTGGCTGGTGATCCTCGGGAATCTGGGCCTCGGCCAGCTTCTCGCGTCGTAACATCCTCAAATAGCCGCCGAAAGCCAGTTGACTCGGTCGGCATGCCGGCCGTGCCGGGCGTCTCCCGGTAGGGATCGCTGCCCGTGCGATACGTCTCACCCGTGCCACCGACCACACCACCAGGGCTTTCAGCGACATCCTCCTGGAAGGCCTGGCGCCCGACAGTGGTCTCTACCTGCCTGCCGAGTACCCGCGGGTGGACGCAGGCACCCTTGCCCAGTGGCGGAAGGTGCTGGCCGACGACGGCTACGCGGCGCTCGCCTTCGAGGTGTGCTCCTGTTCATCGACGACATCCCCGCCGAGGATCTGCTGGGCATCTGCCGGCGAGCCTACGCGCCCGAGAGTTCTCGGACCCGCAGATCGTGCCGGTCTCCGAACTCTCAGACGGGGTGCGGCTGGCGCACCTCAGCAACGGCCCGTCGGCGGCCTTCAAGGACATGGCCATGCAGCTGCTCGGCGAGCTGTTCGCCCACGAACTGGCGCGCCGCGGCAGCGTCTGACCATCCTCGAGCGCCACCTCCGGCGACACCGGCTCGGCTCGCCGAGTACGCGCTGCTGGGCAGGCCCGGGATACGGGTGGTGATGCTCTCGCCCGGCGGACCGCATGACCCCGTTCCAGCAGGCGCAGATGTACTCCATCGACGATCCGGTGTGGTGAATCTGGCCGTCGAAGGGGTTTTCGACGACTGCCAGGGACCTCGTCAAGGCCATCAACGCCGACGCCGAGTTCAAACGCGACCACCGCATCGGCGCGGTGAACTCCATCAACTGGGCGCGCTGATGGCGCAGATCGTCTACTACGTCGCGGCCTGGCTGCGTGTCAGGTGGCGAGAACCGGTCTCGTTTGCGGTGCCCTCGGGCAACTTCGGCAACATCGCGGCTGGGCACATCGCCCGCCTCATGGGGCTGCCGATCCGCCAGCTGGTGCTGGCCACCAACGAAAACGACGTCCTCGACGAGTTTTTCCGCACCGGCATCTACCGGCCCCGCGCCGCACAGCGAGACTCACGCCACCAGCTCCCCGTCCATGGACATCTCGAAGGCATCGAACTCGAGCGTTTCGTCGCCGACCTCCTGGGCCGCGACGGCGCGCGCGTCGCCGACCTGTTCGGCCGGGAACTGCCGGAAACCGGCGGAGCTCGACCTATCCGGTGAGGATCGCGACCGCTTCGGTTTTCGTCTCTGGATCCTCCACCCATGCCGACCGGCTGGCCGAGATCCGCGCCACCTGGGAGGCGACGGGGTGCTCATCGACCCCACACCGCCGACGGCGTGCGCGTCGCCCGCCGGCTGCTGGCACGCAAGTGAGATCTCAGGGCCGGTCGTGGTGCTGGAAACCGCGCTCCCCGTGAAAGTTCGCCGAGACCATCACCGCAGGCCACCGGGCATCGTTCCGCCGCGCCCCGAGCGCTTCGCCGGGATCGAGGACCTCCCCAGGCATGTGACGCGCATCCCCGTGGATGCGGATGCGGTGAGACGCGTTATTGGTGGGGTCGCCTGAGAACGGGAATCGGACGCCCTGTAGGGTTAGAAATCGAGGGAAAACAGTATGCCGGTTCATCACAGAGCATGCCGGTTTATAGGGAGGAAACTATGCTGGACTGCGCCATCATTGGGGCTGGCCTAGCGGGCCTCGATGGCTGCTCGCGACCTGCGGAACCGAGGGACTCGGTGTTGTTGTGCTCGGGCTCGGGACCGTGTCGGGAGGGCGTGTCGAGAATGGGGTTCTCGCCGACGGCCAGTATGATGGAGCTCGGAGGTCAATGGATTGGCGCCGGACACGACGCCATCTTTGAACTGATCGAGCGCTACAGGCTGAGACTATTGGTATTCCGGCTCGTGGAAATCTGGTGGTGCGTGTCCACGGCAGATTGCTTGAAGTGCCGTCGGCTGCGGATGGGGCGGGAATTGACCCCGTTCGAGGTCGCCGACCTCAGCCAGGGGTTGTTGAGACTGCGACGTCTCGCACACCGCCTGGCTGATGATCCGGCATGGGTGGCGGCGAACGGTGCCTGGCTGCGGCAGGACCTACGACGCTGGGTGCGCACGAACTTACGCACCGGTGGGGCGCAGGCCCGTTTCGGTGAGGTCTACGAAGCGGCTTTCGGGTCGATGATCCCGAAGGCGACCCTGGAGGAGGGTTGCGGCAGATCAATTCAGGGGCCGAGCCTGGAGACGATGATCGCGAACAACGGCGGGTTGAACCAGCAGCGCATCGAGGGCGGCGCAGACCGCCCTGTGCGAGCCCTGGCCAGCGATCTCGGGAGAGTGGTGCGCCTCAGGAACGCCGTGACGAAGGTCACGCACGGCGACCTGCCGTCGTGACGCTCGCATCGGGGAAACCGTTGAGGCCCGCACCGTCGTCTCGACGCTACCGCCGCGCCTGGCCGTCGCCTTGGAATACGACCCGCCTCTTCCGCAGTGGAGACGAGACGTCGCGGAGAAGGTGGCTCCTGGCAACGTGATCAAGGCATATCTGGTGTAGCGAGACGCCCTTCTGGCGCGAACGAGGACTTTCAGGGCAGTCGAGCTCTGACGAGGGGCGGTTCGCGTCACGTTTGACCAACACCAGCCGACCTCGACCCGTGGGCTGCTGATGGGGTTTCTTCGAGGGCAACGAGGCCGATTCCCTGGCCCATCGCTCCCTGGAGACCCGGCGGCGCGCATTCGTCGAGTCGGCCGTCCATGCTGATTCGGGGAGGAGGCCGCCGAGCCCAGCGAGTGCGTCGAACGGGACTGGAGCGCCGAGCAGTACACGCAGGGCTGTCACGGGGCACATTTCGCGCCCGGGATCTGGACCTCCAACGGCCCCGTTCTCGCGGCCTCCGAGGGCTGCCTCTACTGGGCCGGGGCGGAGTACTCGACCAAGTTCAACGGCTACATGGAAGGCGCCGTTCGTTCCGGTGAGGAGGTCGCGGCCACGATTGCCGTGGCCCTCATCTGATCCAGGGTCTCCAGCTGGGTGAACCGGGCTTCACGAGCATCAGCCGAGTGGGTCGTGTCGACACCTCGGTGGCGAGGTCGGATTCTGGCCACCAGGCGTCGATGGCGTCGACTCGGGGGCTTGTTCCTTGTGCTTCGGTGCAACCAGCTGAGGGGATGGGGCTCACCCGGCGTGGTGGTGTATGCTCGACCCTCGCGCCGTCCGGTGGGTGAGCCCGACTTGGCATGAAACCGCCCCGCCCAGCACAATAGCCGATATGCGCAAGCATCATGTTGTGATAATCGGTTCTGGTTTTGGTGGTCTGTTCGCGGCGAAGGCCTTGAGGCGCGCCGACGTCGATGTGACGTTGATAGCGCACCACCCATCATTTGTTTCAGCCGCTGCTCTACCAGGTGGCGACCGGCATCCTGTCGGAGGGTGAGATCGCCCCCGCGACCCGGGAGGTGCTGCGCAAGAACAAGAACGTGACGGTGCAGCTCGGTCTCGTCGAGGGGATCGACGTGGAGGCCAAGCAGGTGCGGTGGCGGTTCCACGGCCTCGAACAGGTCACCGACTACGACTCGCTGATCGTCGCCGCCGGTGCCGGGGCAGTCGTACTTCGGCAGCGACCGCTTCGCCCGCTACGCGCCCGGCATGAAAACCATCGACGACGCCCTGGGTTGCGGGCCCGGATCTTCGGGGCCTTCGAGCTGGCCGGGAACTCGCCCCGGAGGGAGGACGTCTCAGGTTCCTGACCTTCGCGGTCGTCGGCGCAGGGACCAACCGGGAGTGGAGATGGCCGGGCAGATCCGGGAATTGGCCTCAAGACCCTCGTCGGCGAGTTCCGGCGTATCGACACCCGTCAGGCGCGGGTGATTCTCATCGAGGGCGGACCCCTGGTGCTGCCCAGCTTCGGTGAGGACCTCGGTGGCTCGGCCCGCAGGTCGCTGGAAAAACGCGGCGTCGAGGTGTGGACGGAGACGATGGTCACCGAGGTCGACTCGCGCGGATTCACCGTCAAACGCAAGGACGGCTCCACCGAAAGGGTGGAATCGGTGTGCAAGGTGTGGGCCGCCGGTGTGTCCGCGAACCCGCTCGGCCCGCAGCTCGCCGAACAAACCGGCGCGGAGACCGACCGGGTGGGCAGGGGTCAAGGTGCTGCCGGACCTGACCCTGCCGAGGCCATCCCGAGGTGTTCGTGATCGGTGACCTGGCCGCCGTCGACGGGGTGCCCGGGGTGGCGCAGGGCGCGATCCAAGGCGCCAGGTATGCGGCCAACGTCATCCGTGGCCAGCTGGCCGGGAACCGCCCGGAGGCCCCGTTCACGTACAAGGACAAAGGGGTCGATGGCGACGATCTCCAGTTCTCCGCCGTCGTCAGCGCAGGGAAAGGTCAAGTTCTCGGGCTGTCTGGCCTGGGCGGCGTGGCTGGTGCTGCACCTGCTCACCATCGCGGGCTTTCAAGCAGCGGATGTCGACGCTGCTGCACTGGTTCGTCAGCTTCCTCACCCGCGGTCGGGCGGAACGCGTCACGACGAACCAGCAGATGGTCGGTCGCCTGGCTCTGGAGGAACTCGGCGAGGGCACCAGCGCCGCCTCATGTCCAGGGGCAGCCAAGGCGTCCGAGATCGAAAACCGGAGGGTTCCGACGACAAAGGACGGCGCCGGTCGCGGGCTGAGACGTCGAGGGTCCGCTGGCCTTCCCGCTGATTCGCTGGTCTTCTTTACGGTTTGCTGGCCTCGTTCGTGTGCCTGCGCTGTGAGCCAGCAAACGCAGACAAACCAGCAAAACCAGAGTTAAAACCAGCAAACCGACGAGGCGACGCGGGGTCGAGGCGTCAGATCTGTTCCCGGAGGCGGGCGTTGGCCTTCTCGACGTCGAGGCGGGTGAGCAGCAGGAAGATGAGGGGCGTTGGCGACCAGCGGGAACCACACGCTACATGACGTAGACATCTGGATCGCCGAGGTCCGGTTGCATGCTCACACCGCCGTCACAGCCGCGCTGGCGGCCAGGAGCCACCCTGCCGCTGCCGTGCCGATGCCGCTGCCGACCTTCACCCCCAGGAGGTGCAGGAGAACATAGGACCCCGTCGATGCGTTTGCCGGTGCGCAGCCAGGTGTGTTCGAGGCCTCCGCGATCATGGCGTTGAGCGTCCCTGCGGACTCATCCCAAGGGAGGCCACCGCCGAGAGGATCAGCATGAGCGGGATGTCGTGGAAATAGGCCGCCACCAGCACCCCGAGCCGCCCGAGGGTCGCGATGACGTAGCCGCCGAGGTTGACCCGGTACATCTCCCCGAAACTTCTTCCACTGATGGGCGTCACCAGCAGGGCCGACGATGGGCGGGAATGTTGATGGCCCAGGCGAAGGTCCCAGCAGGTTCTCGTCCCCAGGATGTATTTCATGAAATAGATGCCCATGTTGAGCATTGCCAGTGAAGACCTGGGTGAGTAAGGAAGACCACCAGGATGAGGAGGTGGTACTTGTTGGACAGCAGCATCTTGGCCGACTCCAGTACCGTCAGCGTGTCCTCCTTCTGCGCCGTGTCGTCGTCGCCGGCCAGTTCCTCCGGGGACAGTTCCTTGACGGAGAACACCGACAAGGTGTTGACCGCCAGCCGAACAACGCGTAGATGATCGCGCATGGTCCGCCACCCGCGCGCCGCCGCCAATCATCGCCACGCCCCCGACCATGATGCTCTGGATGAGCAGGTTCGTCCCGAAGGCGAACATGCAAACGGATGGAACCCATCTGCACCCGCTCCGAACCGTTGCGGGTGATGAGCGCAGTCAGTGCGGAATAGGCGATGTTGTTGGCCGTGTAGGGAGACACGGCGTTGAGGGAAAGGGTGTGGGCGATGAAGAACCAGGCGTGCTGGCGGTCTCCCCAGGCTCGGTGGGGATTGCGAAGATCGCGACGATCATGCCGGCGCAGCCGGCGAAAACCCCAGCATCACGGTCGGGCCTTGCCCATCCGCGTGTTGGTGCGGTCAGCAGCGCGCCGAAGATGACGTCGGAGAAAGCCGTCGAAGAGCCGGGGAGATCATCATCAGGCGTGCCGACGATGCCGCGTTGAGCCAGCGGTGTCGGTGAGGTAGATCGCGACGAAGGCGGACAGGAGCACGTGAGACGACGTTGCCGGCGACGTCACCCGAGCCGTAGCCCACCTTGTTGTACCACGTCAGGTATTTCTTCTCGCCGGCCGCTGCGTGCTGCGTCGTATCGTTCGACGCGTCACCTCGTCGTGAGTTTCCGGTGTTGGTGAGGGTGGTGAGCAGGAGGTGGAGTTCCATCCCAGCTCGTGGCCGTCCACCCGGTGGCGGATCGCAGGGGCCGGTCCGCAGCTGTTGGAGCCCAATGCCGGCCATGGCGGCGTCAGGCACAGCACCGTGCTGCCCGACGCTCTCAGGTCGGTGTTGCGGTGCCGTGCGGCAAGTTCCTCCTGCGTGTACCGGGAGGCGTTGAAGGAGAACGGGGTCTGTCCCACCGCGGTCAGGGCCAGGCCGCCGCCGGAGACGAGTGACCTCGTCGCAGTCGGCGTGGCTGCCGTTCTCCTGGGGATGGATGTAGTCCTCGTGGAGGTCCGCGACGCTCGTGCTGAAGGCCCCGTGATGGCTGGCGCGGTGCTTGTCGACGTAGCTCTCGAAGGGCCCCAGGCCGTGATAGTCGACCCGATTCATGGACTCGGGCAGGAACAGTCGCAGCCCCAGGCGCGGCAGGCTCAGGAACCCGGGGTGCGGCGCATCACAGGATCACCCCGGGACGCCGTCGGCGGTGAGCGGTCCAGATCAGCCCGACCGCGCAGGGCAGGGGCTGGACCGTCAGGCGCCACCAGGGCGACGTCGGCGCTCGTCGTCGCGCGGCTTCCTCCGCGACGTCGACGGCGTAGGCGCGGGCCGTGGCCCGGTGGTAGTGGGCGCGTTCCCATTCCAGACGCACGTGGCGGTCGTTGTCGGTGAGGGGCCGCCAGATGTTGAGCTCAGCCGGGCGTTCCAGGGACTTCCCGGTCGTTGACGCTCAGGGGCGGCGGGCAGGCCGGTGCGCGTGTCGATGGTGCAGCGCAGACCTGCGGTCGCCACGTCGATTCGCGTCCCTTTCCGTGCGACCTGCACCGATCTTCGGCTGGCGGGACGGTGCGCGAGTTCCGCGACCCGGCGGTGCCGCCCGTCGGCGTTGCGCAACGGAACCTCGTCGATGCCCAGGACGTGCCCGGCAGGGCAGCGGTGGTTCGGGACGCGCGAGCCGATGGGTGACCAACAGGTGGCATTCCCGGCGTGCGGAATCTGCGGTTCGCAGCGCAGCATGACGCTCGTGTGCGGTGGGACGGGATCGGTCAGGTCGATGTCCCCGCGATCCACGACGACGCCGTCGCAGCGCACCTCCCACGAGACGCGGGCGTACTGCGACAGGTCCGTGTGGTCGAGGTCGTTGTGGATGGTGAGCAGACCCTCCTCCTGGTCGTACTCGATGACGCGGGCGGGACGCTGCACGTTTTTCAGCTCCGCCAGCCCGGGGTGCGGGACGCGGTCAGGGGACACGGCCCGTCGACGCAGAAGTTTGCCGTCGTGGATATCCTCGCCGTGGTCGCCGCCGTAGCGGAAGACCGGTCGGCCGTCGTCGCTGGTGCCGGCCAGCTGCGCGTGGTCGCTCACTCCCACACGAAACCTCGCATGCGCTCGTCGTCGCGGATGATCTCCCAGTAGTCCTCCAGATCCGCCGGGGCCGTTGCCCGCGTGGCAGATACTCCACGAGGATGAAGGGCTTGTCAGGGTCGGAATCGAGGGTAGTCGCGGATCTCCTCGATGCCCGGGTACATGCAGCTGTACAGGTCGATGCAGGAGTAGTCGTAACGACGTTTGGAGTCTGCAGTAGTAGGAGCTCTCGTAGTGGGTCAGGCGCGTCAGGGTCAGAAAGCTCTTGGCCCACAGCAGTGCTGCTTCGAGGGGTGCAGCCGTACAGGGAGCACTCGTTGCCCGCGGACCAGGAGATGATGCTGGGACGGTTCTTCTCCCAGTGGACACACAGTTTCATCCGGTCGACGGTGGCCTCGGGATCCAGGCAGGATTGTCGGCGATGGGTTCGTTCAGTGCTCCACCCTGGTTTCTCCCAGGACGGGTCGGCCAGGAAGCGGGTCTGGGTGCCGTGGCTTTCGTTGTCGGCCTCGGACATGACGTGAAAGCCGTACTCGTCGCACAGCTGGTAGAACCGCGGATCGTTGGGGTAGTGGGGAGCTGCGCACCGCGTTGATGTTGTGTTCCTTCATCAGTCGCATAAGTCCCGTTTCATGTGGTCGAGGCCGACGACGGGGACCGGTGACCGGGTCGAGTCGTGCCGGTTGACGCCCGCAGGTGATGAGACCTGCCGTTGGGACGCACGACCGCGTCCCTGGCCTCGACCTCCCGCACTCGACCCGGTCGGTGATGATGCTCGCCGGGGTGGTGAGGGATCAGGGTGTGGAGGTAGGGTCTCTCCGCGCTCCACAGGTGGGGTGCGTCGTGATGGTGAGCCGGCGCGGTGGGTGTGGTCAGGGCAGCCGGCGAAGGGCTCCAGGACGTCGCAGGCCAGCGCCGTCGCTTCGCGGTCGGTCAGCTCGGCGGTGGTGAGGGACGACCCACCGCGGTAGACGCCGCGGATCTCGACGACAGCGGTTTCCGGGACCGCATCGACCACCCGGATCCAGCGAGGTCGTGACGGTGTAGTCGAACAGCACCGCCTCCGGGCGGTGCAGGAGGTGAACGTCGCGGAAGATGCCGGAGGTGCGGAACTTGTCCTGGTCCTCGAGGTAGGTGCCGTCGCGCCGAGCACCAGCACAGCCAGGCTGGTTGGTGCCGGGACGGATGTGGTCGGTGACGTCGAACTCCGCGGTGGCGTGGGAGACCTGGCTGCTAGCCGACGTGAGGTGCCGTTGAGGCCACACGTAGAGAGCAGGTCGGCGCCCTCAAAGACCAGCTGGGTGGTGGGTGCGGCGGGATCCGGGGAAAGGTGTGGTCGAAGTCGCGGATGCTGAGGCGCCGCAGAGGTTGTCCTGGGGGACGTGGGGCGGATCGAGAGGGGATGGGGTGGCGGACGTTGGTGTGACTGGTGGTGGTCGTGTCAGGTGCTGCCGGGTGCTGGGCACCTGGATCGCGTGAATCCCCTCCGGGGTCGGCGTCCGTGGTCTCCCAGAAGGGGCTCAGTGAGGTCGTGGATGCTGGGCGGGTAGCCGGAAGGCCCACCGACCGTTGAGCAGGTGGAAACGGTCGGATGTCTCCCGCTCCCATGGAGCCGAGGCGGCGGGGGCGGATGCCGGCACGTGAGTAGGCGCGGGGCGGCAGCGTGTGTTCGTGGAGGACCCCGGGTCCTCAGAGTATCCAGGAACGATCATCGTTCAGACTCCCTGAAGGTCGGCGGACACAGGGGACGTGCAGCCGTGCAACGTCCTCATGGTGACGTTCACACAATGCTTGAAGATCCGCAGTATGGCACTGTTTTACAGGAAATATCTCAAGATATCGGCGTCACGAAGTGAAGCATTATGGTAACGTTCACAAGAGCTATGGGTGGGGTCGTCGTTGCGCTCCTGATAGCCTCCCGTCATGCCGAGGCAACGCCGAGGCGCGGAGGAGCGCCAGCGATGGGTGACGTGGCCCGTCTGGCCGGCGTGTCCGTGCAGACGGTCTCGCGCGTGGCGACAGGGTCGAACACGTGCGCGGAAAGCCCGCGGAAGGTGCTGCGGGCCGCATGAACAGGTTGGGGTTATTCCCCCAACCGCGCTGCCCAGGCCCTGCGCCGCGGCTCGCTTCAGGACGATCGGCGTGCTGACCAGCAGATCCAGCGCACCGGCGAGGCCCTCACCACCGCGGGCGTGCTGGAGCCGCCACCGCCGCCGACTTCGCCGTCCAACCTCGTCCGGTGTGGAACGTCCGTCTCCGACGACCTGCGCCAGGCCGTCTATCGGCTCTCCACCAGGGCCATCGACGGTCTCGTCGTGGTGCAGGCCGGGCGGGCCGGTCGCGAACACCTCGTCCTGCCGCCGTCGATGCCGGTGGCGGTCTCGGACTCCACGCTCGTGGACCACTACCCCTCCGCCAGTGCCGACCCGGGTCGGTGGGGTGCGTGACGCCGTCGAACACCTCCTCGGGGCTCAGGCACCTGACCATCAGCACGTGTGTGCGGGCCGGGGATTCCCAGTCGAGGCCCTGATCCGCAGGGCCACCTGGGCCAGGTGCCTGCGGGAGGCGGGAAACTGCCCGTCCCCGAACCGATTCCCGGCGACTGGAGCGCTGCGGCGGGCTGCACGCGGCGGGCCGACTGCTGGCCGCCGACCCGGAGGTGACAGCCGTGTTCTGCGCCAACGACAGAGCTGGCCCTCAGTCGATCCGAGGCCATGCGCGAGCAGGGCGAGACGGGTGCCAGCGACGTCTCCGTCGTCGGTTTCGACAACTTCGACTGTCGGTGGTACAGCTTCCCGCCGCTGACCACCGTGCGCCAGGACTTCAGACGTCACGGTCGCGAAAATGGTGGGTCTCGTGCTGCGAGACAGGTGGCCTCCGGGGTGCGCGACGGCAGCCGAGGCATCATCATCCCACCGAACTCATCCTGCGGGGCAGCACAGCCGCCCCACCACAGGGCGATGAGCCGAGGCTGCTGGTCTTCCTCCTCTCCGATGTCGCAGGGTTCTCGTCGGCGTGGTTCCGTGCGTTCGGGGCGACCTCTGGGTCGGTGGGGAGTACGGGTCGGATGTCCGACAAGCTGGAACACGAGCTGGGAACAACTCAGGCTGACGACCGCAGTTCAATCGTGTCGCCCGACCTGGGGCGTTCGAGTCGTAGCGACTGCACTGCAGGCCGTCCGCCGTGGGGGCTGGGCCGAAGGCGTTCTCGAATACGTCGCGCTGCACCCGCAGCCACGTCGTTCGTCGCGGGTTCGACCGGTGGCGCCACGTGGCGGTGCACGGGCACTCCATGGCCCGGGCTCGCCGACGACGCTGGTCGTCAGGACTTCCAGGCGCTCGCGTGATTTCTGCGGTGGTGGGGAACGGTCAGGGGTGGAGTGCGTCTCACTCCTGAAACCTCGGCGCAGAACGGAACGAGAGGCTGGAGGATGAGTTTTGCTGACCGAGGCGTGCGGGCGGCCCGTCGCGCGCCGACATCATGGCTCGGGCCGCAGGCGCGGGCGACTGAGTGTCGCAGTCTCCGGGCAGGCTCTCCACCGCCGTCGGATCGCACAGCTCTGCGCCGGCGGCGAGGCGGTTGCGATGAGCGCCCAGCGGCTGAAGCGAGATGGGGAGGTGTCGTGGAACCGACGAATCCACCGCGCGGTCACAGTCCGCGACAGGTTCCGGAGCGGACTGAACGATGGTTGATGCCGCGCTCGCGCGCCCGGCTCGTCTCCAGGGGCTTGTCTGTCCGCCGCTGGGAGCGTCCGTCGAGGTCGCGACCGCCTTCGGTGCGCATCAGGGCCAGGACCTGCCGGGGTGTTGGCGTCGATCGCGTTGCGCAGCGACGGCGGCGGCATCGAGACCGTCGTGGAGGCCTGTGCCCGCGGTGAGATCGTGCGCAGCTGCCGATGCGCGGCACCGTTTTTCCTGATGGCCGCCGCCGATGCCCGGTGGATCACGCAGTTGTGCGTGGACAAGTCGCTGCGGGAGTCGGGCGCCTCCTCAAGGCCGTCGGTTCTCGGCGGGGCACCTCCAGACGCTCCACCGAGATCGCAGCCAGTTGCTGGCCGACGGGCCCGGGTCGCGCAGGCTGCACGCGCACTGGGCGAGGCCGGGCTGTCGCAGGCGCAGGGCGCGAACTACCACTGACCTTTCCAGCACATCGCCACCGGCGTGCTCTGTTACGGGCCGGTCGTCGACGGCGACCAGCACTCGCCCTCACAGGTCATGGCTGCCCGCCGGCACCGGGCTGGAGGATCGTTTCAGCGGCGACCGCGACGCCGCCTGCGCCGAACTGCTCGACCGCTGCCTGACCAGCCGCGGCCCGCGACGCTGCGCGACTTCTCCTGGTGGAGCAAACTGTCCCTCGGTGCCGCAGCAGGCGTTCGCGCTGATCCGGGAACAGTTCGAGGAACTGCCCGGCGACGAACCCCGCTACCGGCGGGTCGGACTGGCCGACGAGGTCGCCGCGGCTGGGCGGTCGGCGTCGCGGCCACTCCTGCTGCCGGGCTCGACAGGTTCATCCTCGGCTACCAGGACCCGCCTGTGTCGCCTCACCGAACGCGACCATCCGAAAACTCGTCCCCTGGCAACAACGGGATGTTCAAACGCGGCGCCGTGCTGGGAGGAGTCGCGTGGTGGGGTCGTGAAACAGGGCCGGAACCCCTGGCAGAGCGTCGCCTGGAGCTGACCCGTTTCGAGGACCTGTCGTCCCGGTCGGAGTCGAGTTTCGAAGGCCTTCCGAGCCTGGCGTTCCTCGCAGGGTGAGCTCCCAGCCAGCTGGTTGAGCCGGCCCGCCGGCGTCAGCGAGTGGGTCGTGTCGACACCACCCCCCGCGGAGGTTCAGCGGCCGGACGGTGCGTTCCATCCCTCACGTGACCCAGCTCGAAGGGGCCAGGCTGGACCAGTCGTCGTCGAAGGTGAACTCCGTGAAGGTGGATGTCGGTACCAGCACTGGAGACGGTCGGCTCTGGCTGTCGGAGGCGTTGCCGAGGTGGGAGGCGAGCGCGGGGATGGTGAGGGGCGTGCCCACCAGCGGAGACCGTTCACGGCAGGGTCGGTCTCGCTGATGCTGCGGATGAGGGCGTCGACACCCTCGTAGTAGAGGTCGTCGAGGTATTCGACAGGGATAGTCGAGGCCGAGTGCCGCGAAGGTCTGTCGGGCGCGGGTGGCGGTGGAGACCAGGGGCGTGCTCCAGCCGAGGACGCAGCTGCAGGCCTGCCTCCTGGGCGTCCTGGACGCCGGCGGGCAGCAGCTCCCGTGAGTGGTCGCCGCGGGGATGGCTGGCCTGGGTTTTCGCGTGGCGCATCAGCACGAGTCGTCGCATGGGGCGAGTCTACGAGCTCTACCGGCAGTCAGTTCGTCGTCTGTGGCGTTTCGCTGGCCCTATTCCTGTTTGCTGGACTTGTTGATGTGTGCTGGCCTCACAGCGCAGGCAAGCGTGAACAAGCCCAGCAGCTGCGTGGTAAGGCCAGCAAAAGCAGCATGAGGCCCAGCAAAACCGACGGATGGGGTGGGAGTGGGATCCGTCGGCGTGGTCCCTTGGGCGCGTGATCTTTTCAGGATGTGGCGACCGGTTTGACCGCGACCATGCGAGGGTCGCGCGGCGGATGGAAGGTCGACGCGGTGCGCGAGCCGGTCCCGCCCGCCGGTGAGGACCTCCAGGCCGGCGTCGGTCAGCAGCGCCGCCAGGTCCTCGCGGGGCATGCCGAGGGTGTTCCAGCTGATCCCCAGCGACCCTCCCGGGTGCAGCTGCCCGCCCACACCGGGATCGTCTCCGCCAGCAGCTGCATGCCGGGTGCGCGACCTGCGTCCGCCGACGTCGATCCGTGACCACCCCGTAGGGGCGTCGGTGACGATGGCGTCGAAGCGTTTCTTTCCCGTACGGCGACCCCGACGAGCGGGCGTCCCCAGTGAACACTGTCGCCACCAGTTCTCGCTTTAGCCGACGGTGATGCGTGCGTCGAAGCGACGACCGATGCGCACCCGTCGCGACGCACCGGGGTGACGGCTGCCGTGTGTTTGACGTGTTTGCGGCGCAGCCGGGTCTTATGAAGCGCCGCCATCGCGTCGAAGGCCTTTGTCGTCGGCCTCCACGCCGAAAGGCATCGTGAGCCTACGATGGTGCGCGGTCGAGACGGTGGTGCCGCGCCCGGCCATCGGTCGAGCACGCCCGGTGAGGGCGTTGCGCCTGACCGCCGCGACGGTGACGTTCAGCAGCAGCCAGGGTGAACTGTTCGTTGGTCTTCCCTGGTACTTTGGGGATGGTCACGAGGTCGTCGTCGAGGGACATCGGTGTGCGGCAGCGCGACGGGCCGCAGTAGGTCGCCGTCGCGCTGGAACAACGCGAATGCTCGACGACTGCCGCGCGATGCCTGCCAGTTCGTCGCGACCCATGCGCTCGGCGGCTCGAAGGCCAGGTGGTCGACGCCCGCCACCTCGGCCTGCGTGATCTCCCGAGACGAAGGGGCGGTGATCTCCAGTTCGGCGGCGGTCAGCGTGCCGCCTCGCCCGCGTGAGACGCGATTCGCGGACGGGTTGCGCAACAACAGGTACACGACGACATGGGGCAAGTCTTTCACGTCGCGACGCCGCGAGGGCTCACCGCAGGAACAGGACGCGGGCGCAGCGATGCCGCCCACCACGAGCATCGCCAGGACGACGAAGTAGAGGGCGTGACCTGCGGTCAGCCAGCTGACAGCGCCGGCGTTGAGGTCGCGGAGCATCTCGATGCCGTGCCACAGCGGCAGGGCATTTCACCGCCGCCGCGATCGGGGCCGGGTAGACGTCGACGGGGTAGAAGGTGCCGGAGAACATGAACATCGGCATCAGCACCAGCGATGATCAGTCCATCTGCTGGAAGGTGCGGCAGAACGACGTGGCCGCTATCCCCAGGGCCGCGATCCCGAGGGAGCGATCAGCAGGCATGCTGGGATGGTCAGCAGCACCACCACGATCCGACGAGACCCAGCAGCGCCACTGACCGCGACGAAGCTGGTGGCGTGGATGCCGCCGCCGCGCACCGGGCGACGGTGATCTCGCCCAGCGCCATCCAGCGGCTCAGCGAGGGTGCTGAGCATCGTCTCATGAGCTTGTCGAATTTCAGTTTCATGAACACGTTCCAGGTGGCGTCCGCGACCGCCCCGTTCAACGCGGAGGTGGCCAGCAGCGCGGGCGCGATCAGGCAGCGTAGCTGGTCCCCGCCTGCACCTGGCCGATGAAGGTGCCCAGCCCGATTCCCATCGCCAGCAGGTACAGCACCGGTTCGACAGCCCCCGAGGCCATGAGCAGGCTGCTGGTGCCCCAGTTCGCCTTCAGACCCCGGGCGCGACGACGGGGAATCTGCCGCTGAACGAGGCCGAGTGGTGTGTCCCGGCAGCAGCGACTGGCCGTCCGGCATCGCCCGGCTTCACAACCACTGGTTCCGACGCGACTCCCGCTTCCTGGTTCGTTTCTCTGGCGAGGGCGGGGCAGGGACCCCGGTCAGTCGCAGGTGGAAGATCCGCCGGGCGATCAACAGTCGGCGATGCTCAGCACGGTCAGGTGGGCGACGTGCACGACGGCAGCCACGCGCCGGCGCAGCCTGCCCGAGGGTCAGGATGCGGGCCAGGTTCACCCCGTGCCACAGCGGCGAGACCCAGCCGAGCGGGTGCAGCCAGCCGGGCAGCACGTCGAGGGAAAATAGGTGCCGGAGAAGCAGCGTCAACAGCAGCACTACCAGCCGCGAGAAGATGGAGAACTGGCCGTTCGTCGTGTTGGAGGGCCGTCAGGCCATCACCGGGGTTGCCGAACGACCACGCCGTCAGCACTGCTACGGGAAGCGGGACCAGCACGCTCGCGGGGTGATGGCTCGCAGACCAGCAGCACCGCGATGACGGTGGCGCAGTTGATGAGGTAACGCACCGTCGCGCCCAGCCAGTGTCCCTCCGCCAGCTGCGACGGGGTGGTGGGGATGGAGGCGGCAGCCTGGTACAGCTCGTGCCACTTGAAACTGGAGACACACCGAGGTGTTCTCGGCCTGGGCTGCGTGCACGACTGGAGAGGCAGCATCGCGGGCGCCACGAACTGCAGGAAAAGGCACCCGAGCGCCCCGGGGCTGGCATCCACCACCAGGCCCAGACAGCGCGCGCCAGCACCGTCAGCAGCGGTTCCAGGGCGCCGATGGCGAACAGGGCTCACCCACCAGGAGCGCAGCTGCATGACGACGTTGCGGGCGTGGTGGAAGGCACCCAGCGCGCGACCCGCGCGAGCCTGGGCGTCGTGATCGACGAGGGGAGGGTCTCAGTCAATCAGCGACCTCCCCGTCAACCTCAGGAGACACGTCCTCAGTGAGCATCGCCGCACCAGCGACGAGGTCGGCTCAGGCCGCGTTCCATGATGGCGCGCAGCGGCCTCGCCGTCGTCGGAGTGAGACCAGGATCCTGTCGGGGAGGGTTTCGATGCGATTCCCGATACCTGCGCGATGCGCTCGGCGGCCCCGGCGTTGCAGGGTGGAACCGAAACGCAGCTCCACCACCTCGCGGCCAGCGTGTTTCCCGCACCAGCTCCGGTGGGCTTCCTCGGCGACGATCACACCGTGGTCGATGACGATCAGCCGGTCTGCAGAGCTGCTCGGCCTCGTCCATGGTGGGTGGTCAGCACCAGCGTGGTGCCCTTCTCCTTCAGCTGGGAACAGCCGGTCCCATGGCACGTTGCGGGCCTGCGGGTCCAGGCCCGTGGTGGGTTCGTCGAGCGGCATGATGCGCGGGTCGGAGACCAGCGCCCGGGCGATCGTGAGGCGGCGTTTCATGCCGCCCGAGAGGTCGTCGACCCGGGCGTCGCGCTTGTCGGCGAGCTGCGCGAAGTCGATCAGCTCCTCCGCCTTGGCGGCCAGCCAGCGTTTCGGCAGGCCGAAGTAGCGACCGTAGAAGATGAGGGTTCTCGCGGACCGTGAGCTGGGCGTCGAGGTTGTTGTTTCTGTGGCACCACGCCCCGAGGTGGGCGCGGATTCGCGGCCCCTGCTCGTCGGGATCCATTCCGAGGATGCGCAGCCGACCTCCGGAGCGGTGCAGAGACCCCCCAGCGATCATGCGCGTGGTGGTGGACTTGCCCGCCCCGTTGGGACCGAGCAACCCGCGAAGGACGTCCCGGCATCGACGTCGAAGTCGATGCCGCGCACCGCCTCGAAGGTCCCGTAGGACTTGCGCAGCTCCTGGGCCAGGATCACCGGATCTCACGGGGCAAAACCCTACGCCCACGGCCCGATGAATCCATTTCCGGCTGGCATCACCGCCAGCCGGGACTGCCCTGGGGCTGCTGGTAGCGGGCTGTGCTGCGGGGGCTGCTGCCCGTGGGATATGGGCGGGAAGCAGCGTCGATGCATCGCGCTACGGCTGCCTGGCCCTTCCCTGCTCGACGGACTTCTCCCACATGGGGAAGCTGGGTGCGCATGAAATCGACGATGGCGGTCGTGGAGTAGTGTTCTGGCGTTGCGCCAGAACACTGCGGGTTCGATGTGAATCCTGTTGACGCCTGCATGGTCGGAGCACGTCGAGGCGGCGATTCCGGCCGGTGAGATGCGCAGTGCGCGATCTCCGGGTAGGTGATTTCTCCCAGCACGTCGTTGCCTTGGGGTGAGGACGAACCGACCTCACGCCATGCGGACCTGACGGACGGGGTCGAGCAGCCACAGGAGCAGAAACAGCGGCGCGAGCGCGGGGACAACTGCCAGCAATGAGCAGGGCTCCAGAACCGCCGGTGATGGCGTAGATGTCGTGTGTGGTTTTTGAACGACGGACGACGGCACCGATCAGGTACACCACGCAGATCAGGGGAGACAACCATGTAGCGGTGGGTTGCGGACGCGAAACTTGATGGTTTTCACCGGGGTTTTCCTTCTGCTCTCGGGCGTTCGACAGGGCCCAGGACGGCCGTAGCGTAGCGTGAGCCCCTCGTGATCCCGTAGGCGGTGGACGAAGAACCGCAGTGGTGTGTGGCATCCCTCATCGCGGCGGGAACCGATCAGGGGTATCGTCGCCATGTGCTCACCCCGCGTCGCTGATCGCTTGCGCGTACCCTCGCCGGGGGTTCGTCAGAACCGCGCGTCAGGTCGTTACTCTTGCTGGGGCCCACCGTCCGGTCTGGCGGTGGCGTAACCTGTAAGGTGCGCGTTGCTCGGGGATACTGGATGCGATCCTCGGGTCGCGATGGCAGCAACTGCGGTGTTTCTTGGTCGTCGGCGGGATCAGGCCTTCACCTCATGGTCGTCACTGGCTGGCAGAGAGCTCTCCGTGAGCGGGTTTGACGATCCTGGTGTTCGAGTGCCGGCCGGTGTGGGCGCGGCGTGGCTGGGGCGCGCCGTCTGGGGAACGGCTGGTTCGGCGTGGGCGGACCCGGACGTGATGCCGTTGCTCATCGCACTGGCTGGGGAGCGGGTGCCCGTGGCCTCATCTGGTGGATCTGGCCGTGGCGCACAGGCGTATGGGCAGCGACGTTGGGTATCAACCTCGCCGGGTTCGCTGCTGATGAGAGCTCGTCTCGACCGCGGATGCGGCGGTCGTGGCCGTCGCCGGGGTCGGTTTCTGCAGCGGGTTCACCCGCGTTCTCGACAGCCTGCCTGCAAACCGTGCGGCTCCTCCCGGGGCTGGCGGGCGGCAGTATGCGGTCGTCACCGACCGGGTGTCTCCTGTTGGCGGGTGCGGGAGGATCCTCGCCGGTGTGGTGGTCAGCTGATCCTCCCCGTCGTCGCATTCAGGACGTACGTGATGCCCACCGCGCAGTTCTCTGATGCCTCGTCGGCTTTCAGGCGAGGTTGACGTGGTGGTGCTCGAAGGATGTGCCTTTGCGCGCGTTCGATGGAGGCGATGATTTCGTCCTCCGCGTCCTGTGCGACCAGTCCAGGTGGCACCCTCGACGGACTCGCCCGGCTCCAGGTCCTTGTAGACGCTGAAGAAGTGCTCAATCTCCAGAAGGATGTGTTTCAGCAACCGAGTCGAGGTCTTTGAGGGTGCCTGCGGCGGGTGTCCGCAGTCGGAACGCACAGCACCTTGTCGTCGTCGCCCATCTCATCGGTCATGCGGAACATCGCGACCGCGTAGCACTCGATCAGGCAGCCGGGAAGGTGGGTTCGGCGCCGATCACACCATGGCGTCGAGGGTCGCCGTCGAGGCCGAGGTGCCTTCGATGAAACCGTAGTCGTAGGGGTACTGGGTGGAAGTGAACAAGGTGCGGTCGAGTCGTATGCGACCCAAGTCAGGTGGTCCATCTCGTATTTGTTCTGGTGCCCTTTTGGGATCTCGACCGTGACGTCGAACAGTACTCGCTCTCGGGGTTGAAGATCTCAATGCTCTCGATGACGTCGTCGCTCACTGTCACTCCTATGATTGATGCGCCGCCGTCCGTTGGCGGCCAGTGTTCAGCACTTTACCGGACGAGAGCGACGATTTGTCCCCAGAACATCCCGTGGCGTCCCGTGATCATCAGGTGGTCGGGGCGCTGTTGTTGGCCGTTTCATCACTGCGGTCCTTCATGGCGCGGCATCATCCGAGGCCGGGGCGCCGGCCTCTGTGAGTGCCTCCCCGTCCTCGCCGCGCCGTCCCGCAGCAGCGACCAGCCGGTCCCGTCTCCGCCGCGCCGAGGCCGCGCCCGGCAAGCTCCCGGATCGCACCGTGCTGGAGCAGCGCCTCAACTCCCAGGACGTCGCCGCCCTGACAAAAGGCGTGCCGGAGGGATCGTCGTCTGAGCCTGCGCCTATCAGGTGCTCGACGTTGAGACCGGGGACGTGCTCGCCGCATCGAATGCCGATCAGCTCCTGGTTCCCGCATCGAGACACTGAAACTGCTGACCGTCACCGCCTTGTTGTCGGTCTTCGACGGCACCGGAAACCTTCGACACCACCGTCGTTTCCCCGGCTCCGGGCAGCTGGTGCTGGTCGGGGGCGGTGATCCGCTGACTCGCCTCCGTCGCATCCGGCGGCACGCGAAAGCGCGCCTCGCTGGAGGGCTGGCCGCGAAACCGCGGAGCTGAAGTCGCAGGGGCCTCGAGCACGAGGTGAGCCTCGGGCTATGACGCCTCCTGTTCAGGGTCGTGGGCTACCACCTGGCCTGCCAGCTATCGCTGACCAGGTGACCCCGATCTCCGCGCTCTGGGCCGACGAGGCCGCGACGACAAACAGGTGCGCTCCACCGATCCCGCGGGTGACGCCGCCCGCATCTTCGCCGCCCAGCTGACCGCGGGGCATCACCGTCGAGGGACAGCCCGGCGACGGCCGGGCTCTGGGGAGGAGATCGCGAAGGTCAGCTCACCCGGGGTGCACGCCCTCGCCGCGGCTGCGATGGAAAGCCTCCAGCAACTCCCTACACCGAGGTGCTCGGCATGCAGCTGGCCCGCAAGCTGGGCCAGCCCACCACGTTCGCCGGCACGGCCACCGCCGTGCAGCAGGAACTCACCCGTCTGGGTCTGTGGCATGAGGGGCGGTGCTGACGACGGTTCCGGCTTGACCCGCGAGAATCACGTCAGGCGTCGATGCTGGCCGAGGGTGGTCCGGTACGTGATGATCACCCCAGGCCTCGGTCGTGCAGGAAGGTTTCCCCGTCGCCGGGGTCTCAGGGGTCGCTGGCCAGGCGCTTCGACGACGGATCTCACCGCCGGTCGCGGCATCGTGCGGAGCCAAGACCGGAACCCTGTCGTCAGGTGTCCACCCTCGCGGGAACCACCGTCACCACCGATGGCCGCGGGTGGCGTTCGCGTTCATGATCAACGGCTCCACCGACGGCTGGGCCGCGGGTGATGGGCGACCGGGGGGCTTCCTGATCACGGGTGCGGCTGCTGATGCAACGCCGACCCCATCTCCTGGTCGCTGGCGCGGGCCGTCGAGCGGCTCGCACGACCCGGGGCCTGGTGTTGCGCGACCGGAGGCGGTGCGTGAGGTGGCGCGCTCCGGGCTGCGGCGCGCAGGGCCGGTGACCTGGCCGTCGAGTACTCGCGACTGGGTGGTCCGGCTGCTGCGGAGATCGCGGTGGTGGATCGTCCGGGATGGTCCCGGCGGGCCGCGGCGATGGCCCGCGATCTGCTGGGCCGGTTGCCGCTCGAGCAGCAGCCGCCGGTCTGCGACGCAACCCTGACGGGGATCGGCTACGGGCTGGGCGTGGGGGTCTCCTTCGCGGCGATGGGCCGGGGTCTGCTGGGTCAGTACGATCCCTGGTCGAAGCGGCTGATGTTGGTGGCCCCGAGCATCGTCGAGGTGCAGCGCGGACGCGGTCTCGACGCCGACGACCTCCGGTTGGTGGGTGAGCCTTCACGAACAAACCCACGCGGTGCGGTTCAGCTCCCGCGCCCTGGTTGCTCGGTCACGTCGAGGAGCTGATCGCCGCGCTCGGCGTCGACAATCCCTCCCGGTGGGAGATGACGGAGGGATCCGCGCGGGCCGTGGCCTGGGCTCGCTGCTGGTTACCGCCGAGGGGCAGCGGCACCTCGACGCCTCACGGCCACCATGACCCTCCTGGAGGGCCACGCCGACCTGGTCGCGGACACAGCCGGGGCGGTGCACGTGCCTTCGGTGCGGCAGCTGCGCGCGGCCTTCGCCCGTCCGAGCGCCGGCACCGGCTGGCGACGCCTGATACCGGCCTCGACAAGGGCCTCCAGTACCGCGATGGCCTGGCTTTTTCTGTCCAGTACGTGGGTCTTCCGGGCGGGATGCGGGGCGCTGACCGCCGCCTTCGCGGGACCCGCGAACCTTCCCACCGCGGCGGAGATCACCGACCCCGACTCCTGGCTGCGGCGGATCCACGGCTGAGGAGGCGCAGGGGAACGTGGCCAGGCGTGAACTCAGGCCCACCGCGCTCAGGGTCGGGCAGGCGGTGGCGGAACTGCTGCCCTCCGGTCCCGTCGTCGTCGGCGTCTCCGGTGGTGCCGACTCCATGGCGCTCGCGCTGGGGGCCGTGTGGGCCTCACCTCGGACGCGCTCCGAGTGTTGTGTCGTCGTCGACCACGGCCTGCAGGCAGGGTCTGTCGGTGGCGCAGCGGACGGTTGACGCGCTGACGTCGCGTGGCATTGCCGCCGAGGTGCGGCGCGTCGAGGTGGGACGCGACGGCGGAATCGAGGCGGCGGCCGCCAGGGCGCGCCTGGCGGCCCCTGTCGCGCGACGGGCATCCGTGCTGCTGGGACACCTCTTGACGACCAGGCCGAGACGGTGCTGCTGGGGGTTGCTGCGCGGCTCCGGCATCCGGTCGCTGGCCGGCATGTCGGCGCAGCGCGGCCCCTTCCTGCGGCCGCTGCTGGGGATCCGGCGCGCCGAGACCGAGGCGGCCTGTCGCGAATGGGGGGTCGAGTGGTGGAGCGACCCGATGAATACCGACCCGCGGTTCGCGCGGGTGCGTGCTCGCTCGGCGCTGGCGCTGCTTGCCTCGGAGCTCGGTCGCGACGTCGCCGTCGGCCTGGCCCGCACCGCCGACCTGGCTCGCGGCGACGCCGACCTCCTCGACGAGCTGGCGGAACTCGTCCTCACCCGGGCCGCCCGGGACGACGCCCTCGACGTGGCCATCCTCGCCGACCAGCCGGACGCTCTCCCGGGGTCGGGTGCTGCTCGGCTGGCTGCGAAACCACGGCAGCGAGGCGACGGATCCACGTCGCCGCTGTCGACGACCTCGTGCTGGCCTGGCGGGGCCAGGGTCCGGTCGCGGTGCCGGGAGGGTCGGTGAAAAGGATCGCGGGACGGCTCGAATGGGTGGCCGGCTAAGCTGGAAGCGTGCAGTGAAGCTGTAGCCGAACTCGTTGAGGAGAGGAATCCGATGGGAACCGGTGTTATCCATCACCACCGTTTTGCCGGCCTGCTTTCCCTGCTTCCTGGCAGCGCCCATGTCCCATTCGTGACGACTGCTCTACGACGCGACCTACCGTTTCCCAGTTCCCCGGGTACGAAGAGGTAATGTCGTGAACCGTCACATCGTGATCGGCGCCCTGGCGGCGTTGGTGTTCGTGGCTGGGGCCGTGCTGTCACTCATCCGGGTCGACACCTGATGGCCGTCGTGTTCGGTTTGGGCGGTCTCGCCTTCATCGTCGCACGGTGCTCGCCGTGCGGGGATCGTTACGGAAGAAAGATGACTGACCGGTCGCGGTATGCAGCGGAGCCCCTGCTTACCGTGCAGGGGGACTGAGCGCGTGGTACAAGGCGAGGCTCCCGGTGCTGAACATTAGGGAACTCGACGTCGGTCAGCACTCCGTGGTCGGGTTGATTTGGGCACCAACGGCGCCGGCAAGACCACCCTGATCAACACGCTCGTGGGGGGTTCACGAGCACGCCAGCCTCCAGCACATGACCTGGCGCTCCCGAGCCACACAGCCGCGCGACAAAGGCATTCCAGCTCGGACGCTACGCCGTGTTCACCGAGAGCAGTGGTTTCGCGTACTGGTCGTTGGATCCCACCTGCGTTTCACGTCTCGCGTCTTCGGACGCTCGCCGGACCCGTCGCGCGTGGACGAGCTGGTGGCGGGGTTCGGTTTCGAGCCGTTTCGTCGCCAAAGACCATCGGAAGTCTGTCGACGGGAAACAGAAGAAGGCTTTCCTCATCGCAGGCCTGAGCCTGGGGTTGCCCTGCTCATCCTGGACGAGCCCGTGGACGGACTGGATTTCGAGGGCACCGAATTTCTCTACGATCGCATCAACGCCTACCGTGACACCGGATCGGTGGTGATGAGCTCCCACGTCGCAGAGAGCTTCACCCGGTGCTGCGACCACCTGTACGTGCTCGATGGGGGTGACCTCAGCCGCCCCTATCCGCTGGATCCCGCCACCGACATCCGCGCCCTGCTCAAGATATGTCACCGATGACCCTGGTCCTGCTGCGCGCTTCACCACACGTCGCCGCGTCGTCGTGGATGTGCTGATCTGGGGCCTGGCCTGGGTGCTGGCCCCGACGGTGGAGCTCCGGATCTCGCCGATGATGTACGTCGTGGGCGTGGCCGCCGCATCGCTGGTGTCGTCGGGTCTGCTGGTGAACGCGACCTTCCGGGTGGATGTCATGCGGGATTCACGCCCAGCTGCCGCCACCGGCGGGTGAACCTGGCGTTCGCGGCGGCTGCGTGGATGCTTCTCGTGGTCGAGGTCCTGGTGCCTGCTGCCTTGTTCGGCCTGCGGCTGGGACAGCTCGCCGCGCCGGACGTCTGCGCGATGCTCGTGGTGGCGGCGTGCGGGTCCCTGTCAGTGACGGCTGTCTGGCCTCGGCTCGGGGCCCGGCAGCGATGGGTCGGACCGCTGCTGGTGCTGGCCCTCGACGGGCTGGCGGTGTGGGCCTGCGCGGTGGTGTCGCCGGGGCTGGTGGCCGCGGTGCTGTTGGTGACGTTGACGGTCGCTGCTCGCCCTTTCCACCACGGGTCTGCTGCCACCCGCGGCTCCGCCGTGATGCGCGGACGTGCGGGGACAACTATTTTTCTGCGTGCCTCGCTGGCGCGATCGTGTCGTGTCGGATCAACGCGGTGGGGCTGTTCGCCGTGGCGACGGTGTTCACCGTGAGCCTCCTGGAGCAGCGTCTCCGGTTCCCGCTGGCGTGGGCGCTGATCGCCGTCAAATGAGTCCCTTGACCGCGATGATCTCCGGCGATCCTGATCTGGCGAGGCAGCTGACAATGCTGGGGCGGCCCGCACTGGCCTGGTGGCATTACGCGGCGGCCGTCGCTGTATTCCTGGGAACGTTCAACGTCGGGGTCGGCGTGGTGTACTGGCTGCTGGGCGCCCGCGACCTGCCGCTGCTCGCCGGGCTGGTGGTCGTCGTCACGGCGCTGGAGGTCCCTCGCCGTCCCCCGCGCTGGAGCGTCGCCCGCTCCGGGGGGCTCCGCACCCGACGCGCGACGCCTGGCGGCACCCCCGCAAATACCTGCTGCCCGCCGCCCTGCTGCTGGCTCTCGCGTGGATCCGACTGGGCTGAGGGACCGCGGGTGGCGGATTTTCGCCAACCGGGAGAAGAACGGTTGTGCAGCGCCAACCGTGAAAAACTCGCTCCCGGAGAGTGAAAAATCGGGTTGAGTGCTGCGCAGCCGCGATTCTCGGCGGGAACCACTCAGCCGGTTCCAGGCGAGCGAGTCCACCAGGCCAGCGGCCGGCGGGGTGTCGGGGGGGGGAAAGCAGCCCGACGGAGGTCGTCACTGCCTCCGACTGGCACCCGCAGTGGGTGAGGTGCTGCTCGTCGCCGTGGGCGGTGAGCTGGGAGGCGTGGTGTCGCAGGGCGTCCTCGACGACGGGCTGCAGGTCGCGCAGGTCGAACCAGCGGACCCCGTCGCCCGGGGCGTGGACGACGGCCGCGAAACCCTTCCCGGTGCGCTGCGCGGCGGCCAGGGACGCGATGGTGGATGCGGACGTGGTCCGGGATGTCCGTAGCCGCCGTCGGTGTGATACGAGATCACGCAGGTCGGCATCCACCGTCCGGATCCAGGACGCGATATCCGCCACGACCTCGTCGAGGTCTGCCGCCGCACAGCGAATCTGGTTCTGCGTCGTCTCGGCGGGTCCTGCGGGAGTCCCTCGCCGGATCCAGCGCATCCCCGAGTCGCGGTAACGACGCCCTGAACCGGCGGGCGGATCCCCAGGAAGGCGTGCCGGACACCCCAGCACCCTCAGGGCGCCAGCCAGCTCGCCTCCCGGTGGGTTTCCAGGGCAGGGAGGTTCCGGCCAGGTGCGACAGCGGCCCGGCACCACCTCGCCGCGTTCTCCGCGGGTGGCGGTCAGCAGGGCTCACCTCGTGCCCGAGGGTCACCAGCCAGGCGATCAGCGCGCCCGTGGCGAGGTTTCGTCGTCGGGGTGGGCGTGGATGAGGTGATTCTCACAGGATCCTCCGGTACTGCTGCAGAGTGTTTTCGGCGGCGCGCTCCCAGGTCATCGCCAGCGCTCCGGTTTCTCCCGGTGGCGCCCTATGCGTGTGTGCGGCGTGGTTTGTCGGTGAGCAGCGCCTCGGGGCCTCGGCCCCACGTGCGGGGTCGTGGGTGGGGATCATGCAGGCCGGTGTGGGTGTTGCAGATGGCTTCGGTCCATCCCCGACGCGGCCTTAGGACGGGAATTTCGGGCCGGGGCCTCCAGAGCGATCAACCCGAAGGTCTCGGGTGTGACGGCACCAGCATCACCGGGCGTGCCGCACGATGCGGGCAGCGACTCGCGGTCCTGGCCGGGCGGGAAGTGCACCTGTCCGCGCACCCGGGTCGTCGACGAGGTGTGCTGGTTCGGCCTCGTAGCCCGCGAAGTCCGCCGAGGCCTCACCGACCACCGCCAGGTCCGGGCGGATGGCGTCGGGGCAGGCAGGCACATGGTGCGGATGGCGACGTCGGGCTGTGAGGGGTTGCAGTCGGGCGGCGAACACGACGTAGCGTGGCTCGGATCCCGGGCGGCGCCCAGGGCTGGGTGGCGAGGGCGGAATAGGTCGACGTTGACGCCGGGCGCACGATCCATACCCGCTCCGGATCGGCCCCGCAACGACCAATGACCACGGCAACCTCGCATGACGGGAGACGCACGGCACCAGATCAGGAGCTGCTCCGCGCACACCACCTCACCGTCGGCCGGGCAGGTGATTCCGGGAGGTTCCCCGTCGCGCAGCGGCGAATTCGGTGGGCCTGCCACCGGTGGAAGGTCATCACGTGGCAGCCCCAGGCGCGGGCGACAGGCAATGCCGCCACCCCGACATCCAGTGATGGGAGTGGATCGAGGTCGTGGGGTTCCAGGGCCTCCATGGCCTCCCGGAACTCGTCGATGTGCTGGTCGATTTCGCTTTTTGGCAGCGGGATCGGAGGGCCTGCGGGGAGACGCCGCCAGCGTCACCGACAGGGCCACGTCCTCCAGTCCGGCTGGTTGGGGTCGGTGCGGCAGGTCAGGAATTCCACATCACCCGAGACCTGCCGCAGTGCGCGCGCCAGCGCAGCGATGAGCACGTTCATGCGCGTCAGCGGTGCCGGCACGTTCCAGAGGGACGTGTGCGTGGTGACGAAAGCGACACTGAGCCGGCTCGGCAGGAGGGTCTGATGGCTCGTAGTGCTTTCCTCCGGCTCTTCCGGGGAATGGTGTTTCCCGCAGTGATGTTACTGCGGGGAACACGAATTGCTGCCTTTGTCCGGAGGAGAGACCAGAGCGTGTGGTCGAGCGGATGTCACTTCCAAGCCTCAGGAAGGCCTTGCTGTTCTCTCAGCCACGGTGGCGAGTGTCGTCGTTGGGACCCATGCCGGTGAGCACTGCTCCGTCGCGGACGGCTGCTGTGCACATTGCCGATAGTTGCTGTCTGGTGCCTGCAGGTCCACTCCCCGATGGTCTGGGTGTTCTGGAGGGCTGGATGAAGGCATCGTGCATCACTGCTCCCTCGACATGTGGATGGCCGAGAAGACGTCCGAACCTTTGGAATAGACGGTCGAGAACTGTTGTCCGGGGCTCGAGATGGACTCGAACCCGTTGAACGACTTAGGCATCGCGACGGAGCTGTTGTTGTCTACCCGGTTCCCAGGGTCTCCCGTCGAGGTGGGCTTGCTCCGTTTCGAGTTCTTGGAGCTTGGTTTCAGTGTCTTGTCTGGGACGAGGCGGTGCTGCTGGGAGCATGTGAGGACGCCTGCGTCGTGGTGGGGGTCGCGGATGGATTGGCGGCTTGCTGGTCGTTCCTGCCGAGGAACCACCAGGCTCCGAAAGGCCAGGGCGACGACCAGGATCCCAGTCAGTGCAATCAGCGAACGTTGAGGTTCTTCTTCGGTGGCTGTGAGGTGTGTTGTAACCGCCACCGTAGGGGCTGCTGCCGGCATAGCCGGCCGGGGTTGCCCGCCACAACCCGGCTGTCCGTAGGGGCTCCCTATCGGGTTAGCGCTGGCTGTATCCGGGTTGGGGCTGCTGCTGGCCTGTATCCGGGTTGGCTGCTGCTGGCTCGTATCCGGGTTGGGGCTGCTGTGCCCTGTATCGAGGTCTGGGGCTGTGCCCGCCGTATAACCAGCCGTCCGCTGAGGGCTGGTTGCCTGTCCCGGTTGGAGTTGCTGTTGGTCGTATCCGGGCCATTGGTTGTTGCTCATGCGTACCCTCCTGCCTGTCATGGTAACGCTGAGCTGATGTATTCCGGAGTCGTCTGATCCTGCTGGTTTCATGCGAGGTTCGGGTCGCAGGTGTTAGCCCCTGTCGGTCGCGTGTCTCTCGGGGAGCTCTCTGATGCTGGAGTCAGGGGTGATCGCAGGCGCGCGACGGCGTTCCTCCGTAGTGGTTGCACGAGGCGTCGTGGACGTCTGGCGGGTGGCAGGTCAGCGCTTCTCGGGCGCGCGGTGCTACTTCAGGCGTCGAGAAACTATCGGAGACTTCCGTCAGCGTGAGAAAGGCGTGTCGATCGCGGGCGTGAGCTACGGTGCCGAATAGGCCTCGGTCAGGCACATGGGGGTGTCTGATCGGAATCCTGCCGCAGGTCCATTTCCCGATCTTCTCGATGCCTGTGAGGTCGGTGGAATTTAGCTTCGACGGTTTCTCCCTGACCGTAGAGCGACGATGAAGAAAAGTCCATGCGAAGTTCTTGTAGGTGACTGCTTGCTCCTGGGGCGTGCTGGTGCGATGTGAAGTCGCCGAAGAGATGTGGGCATCTCCGGGCGGCGCTGGAACCTCTGCTCCGGTGGGCTCGAAGAACTCGTGGGGCGGTGCTCTTCTTCGTTGTAGGGGAGGGGGACTTCAGAGCTGCGTGTTTCCTGCGGCGCTGTGGTCTGAGTGCTGGAGTGGGCTCGCGATCGGTTGGTCGCCTTTGCCGAGACACCAGCCATGCCCCGACAGCGGCGATCGCAACCAGGACGGCGACGAGCGCAACGATCAGTCCTGTGTTGCCTCCATTGCGCGGGGGCATGCCTGCACCGACGAGGGGCCTGAACAGGCTGAAACCCCTGCTGTCCGCAAAGCCGGACTGTCCGTAGTTGGGCTGTCCGTAGCTGGCGTCATCGGAGCTGGGCTGAGTAGCCGGGGCGAGGAGGGGATGAAGGATGGCTGCTGTGGGTACCCGACTGCGGAAGGGGCTGCTGTGGATACCCCTGCTGCAGCTGTCCTCCCGGCGTGGCCCACTGGTTGCTTGCTCATTCATACCTCCTCGCCCACATCGTATGAGGTTCTGTGAGCAGATGTTCCCGGCACGTGGTGTGGGCCCCTGAGACGCCTCACAGCGAGTTGCACACCCTCCGTGCACTCAGTGCTGAGTTCGTCCCCGGACGCGCGAGTGGCGGAATGGTGGAACGCGCTGGCTTCAGGTGCCAGTGCCCGCAGAGCGTGGAGTTCAACTCACCTCTCTCGCGCAGGTTGGTTCCCCATCTCTACAGAGATGGGGAGATTTTATTTTCGCCGGTCTTGGCGCGATCTGCTTTGCCGGCGCTCACGGATCGAGCTCCAGCCGGCGTGAATCGACGCGACCTCTCAACGGGCGGGGACCTCCTCGACGGGCGCATTGAACTGCGACTGATACGAGCTCGTGGTAGCGAGCCCATCGCCGCGAGCAGATCGTGGTGGGTGCCCTGCTCGACGATGGCGCCGTCGTTCATGACGAGGATCAGGTCGGCGTCGCGGATAGGTGGACGGGCGGTGGGCGATCACGAACGACGATGCGACCACTGCGCCAGCGCCATCGCCTTTGCAGCAGCGGTTCGGTGCGGGTGTCGACCGACGAGGTGTGCCTCGTCCGAGGATCAGCAGCTCCGGCTCCGACAGAAAGCCCGTGCGATGGTGATGAGCTGCTTCTCACCCGCAGAGACGTTGTTGCCCTCCTCGTCGATGATGTGCAGCAGCCGTCGGGCAGGAATGGACGAAAACGATCACGACGACCGCCTTCGCCGCGACCCAGGATCTCTCCTCAGTGGCGCCCTCCTTGCCGTAGGCGATGTTTGTCGCGGATGGTGCCGACCAGCCACACGTGTCACCGCAACACCATGCCCATGTTGTCGCGCGCCGGTCCACCGTCGCGATGTCTCGTCCAGTCGAGGGAGAATGCGACCGGGAGTTCAGGTCGTAGAAACGCATCAGCAGGTTCACCAGCGTGGTTTTGCCCGCGCCGGTGGGGGCCGATCGCGACCGTCTGGCGGTTTCGCCTCAGGTTGAGGTGTTCGATGAGGGACGATCCGGGCTGTAGGAAGGGTGACGTCCTCGAACGACTGACGTGCCGCCCTCGGCGGTCAGGCCGCAGCCCGGTTCCGGCGACATCTCGTCGGCGTCGAGCAACTCGAGACGCTCCGCGAAGCCACCCCGACTGCAGCAGGTTCGTCATGGACGCGAGCTGCGTCGGTGGCTGCGTGAACTGGCGCGAGTGCTGAATGAAAGCCTGCACGTCGCCGATGTTCATCTGTCCCGTCGCCACCTGGAGACCACCGAAGACCGCGACGATGACGTAGTTGAGGTTGCCGACCAGGAACATCACGGGCATGAGGATCCCGGAGAGGAACTGCGCCCCGAACGACGACGTGAACAGTTCCTCGTTGCGGGTGCGGAAGGTGTCCTCACCTCCGACTTTGCGACCGAACAGCCACCGAGGGCCGGTGTACGGCCTCCTCGATCTCGGAGTTCAGCTCGCCCGTGGACTTCACATGTCGGCGAGCACCGCCTCTGGGAGCGTCGCGTGATCAACGGCACGATCAGCATCGACAGCGGGATCGAGACCGAGCGTGACTCAGCCGCCAGCGGCACGAGATCCACATCGCGATGATCAGCACCCGACCACCGTTAGCAGCGAGTTGATGAGTTGCGGCAGGGGTCTGCATCAGGGTTTGGGAGATGTTGTCGATGTCGTTGGTGACGCGGGAGAGCAGCTCGCCGCGCGGCTGCCCGTCGAAGTACGACAGGGGCGGGCGCTGCAGCACCTCTCACGTCGCTGCGCATCCGCCGCACCGACTATGGGCCGTGCCGATCAGCAGCTCCAGTTCGAGACGTAGGTGGCGACGGCGGAGATCGATGAGCGTCAACACCAGCGCCAGGATCGACCCGATGGCGCGAAGTCGATGCCCTGGCCGGAGTGAAGTCGACGCGCGTTTGCACGCATCTCGACGAGGGTGTCATTTCCGCCGCTGCGGGCGGCCTCGATAGCCTGCTCCTTCGTGGCTCCCGCGAGAGCGTGTTCTGCCGATGATCCCGGCCAGCAGCAGGTCGGTGGCAGCCCAGGATCTTTCGGGCCGAGGTGGACATCGACGGCGCCGACGGACAGCTACCAGCGCGACCGCCACCGCGATCCGGTGCGGTTTCGCTAGATCCCGAGCAGGCGCCTCAGCGACGGCAGGAAAGCGACCGCGGTTTTCCCAGAGCCGCTGGGACCGCCGGGCGAGCTGATCTTCCCGAGGCCGTGTGCAGGACGTTTGTTGGCCGCAGGTTTGGTGGCGACTGGTGTTCTCGGTGGTGGTGCTCATGCCCGGGCCTCCTCGGCGCTCAGCTGGCTGTCGACGATCTCCTGATAGGTGGCGTTGCTCGCCAGCAGTTCATCGTGGGTGCCGCGACCCACGATGCGACCGTGTTCCAGCACGAGGATCTCGTCGGCGCCCGGATGGTCGGCGACGCGCTGGAAACGACGATCGGGGTGGCGCGCTCCGCCGTCGCCGAGCCAGGGCGGCCCGCAGCCGGACGTCGGTTGGCGACGTCGAGGGCGGAGAAGGAATCGTCGAAGACGTAGAGCGGCAGGTTCCTTCACCCAGCGCCCGTGCAGATGGACAGGCGCTGCCGCTGCCGCCCGAGGTTCGTGCCGCCTGCGCGATGTGGGCGGTGAGACCGCCGTCGAGTTTCTCGACGAAATCGGTGGCCTGGGCGATCCGCAGCGCCTCCCACTCTGCTCCTGCGCGGCGTCGAGGGCGCCCGTAGAGACAGGTTGGAGGCCACCGTCCCGGAGAACAGGTAGAGGCTTCTGTGGCACCAATCCCGATCCGCGACCACAGGGCATCAGGATCGAGGTGACGCATCGACGCACGTCCACCAGCACCTCGCCGCTGCTGACGTCGGTAGACAAGCGGGGGGATCAGGTTCTCGGGGTGGATTGCTCGACCTCCCGTCGACCCGATGATCGCAGTGGTGCGGCCCGGGTCAGGGTGAACGACGTTCTGCAGCACCGGATCCGCGCGCCCGGGTGAGTGAAAGGTGACGTCGCGGAACTCGACGACTCCGTGTCAGCTCTTGCGGGGTGACCGGGTCGGTGGGGGAGCCACCGTGGGAGTTCGGTGTCCAGCACCTCCAGGATGCGGTCCGCCGACACTGCGGGCGCAGCGCCAGGAACAGCAGCATCGTCGACATCATCACCGAGATGAGGATCTGGATCGGGTAGTTCGGGAAGGCGGTCATCTGACCGATCTGGATGTCGCCGGGTCGATGCGGAGGCGCCGAACCAGATCACCGCCGCCGAGGAGACGTTCACCGCGAACATGGCGATCGGGAACAGCAGCACCATCCAGCGGGAGGCGCGCAGCGGCTGACGGAGTGAGACGTCCTCGTTGGCGCCCTCGAAGCGCTTCGACTCGTGGTCCTCGCGAATGAAGGCGCGGATCACTCGGATGCCGCTGATCTGTTCGCGCAACACCGTTGAGGTTGTCGGGGTTGGTCTGCATCCGCTGGAACAGGGAGGCGAAGATCACCAGCAGCGAGACCGCCACGCCCAGCACCGCGACGCTGACCGCGATGATCCACGACAGCCCGAAGTCCTCGCGCACCGCCATGACGAAACCGCCGACCATCATGATGGGCGCCCCGACGATGATGGTGAGGGTGGTTTGGACGATCGTCTGCACCTGCAGGACGTCATTGGTGGTGCGGGTAGCAACGACGACGCCCCGATGTCGCGTATCTCGCGGGTGGAGAAACGACAGGGGCCGGTCGAAGATGGCGGCCCTGAGGTCGCGACTCAGCGACATGGCGGTGAGGGCACCGAACCAGGTAGCGCCGATCTGCCCCGCCGCCTGCACAGGAGAACAGCAGCATCAGGGGCGCCGCTGCGCAAATCAGGTCGGTGTCGCCTTCGACGACGCCGTCGTCGATGATCTGCGCGTTCAGGTTCGGCAGGTACAGCGACATGGCGGTCGCCAGCACTTGGAGGACCAGGACGGCTAGCAGCTCCCGCCAGTACGGTTTCAGGTGCGTGAAGATCAGCCGGTTGAGTCGTGCGATCACAGGGAATCCTTCCTGCGGGCCCCGTCGAGGCGAGGCGCGCCAGGGGCGGCGGGGTTCAAGCTGGTATCAGGAGATCTGCCGTGCGCGTCCCATGGCCGGGAGTGATGACGAGATGGGCGAAGTCCTTGACCGGGATCGTCAACTGGGTCTCGTGCGGGGCCAGGCGGTCACGCATCCAGTTTGCGATGTCTACAGACCCGGGCCTCCCACAGCTCCATGATCCGGAAACCGGATCTCGTCCTGGTCGCCGGCCCTGGTGCGGTCGGGGATGAAACGCCCGAAAGTGTGGTGACGTGAGTCGGCGGCGGGTGGACAGAGCACACCTCGGTGGTCTCGTCGACGGTCGTGGTGGTGCCGGGCGAAGATGTCGAGCGAGCCGCTCAGAGGAGAGGTGGTCGGCGATGGTGGCGGCGATGAGGTCGCGTCGGGTTGGGAACACCCTGAGACAGGGGTTCCCTCGGCCACCTGGCGGCCTCCGCCACCTGCCGGGTGGTCACCTCTGGGCCGTGGTCCAGGATCAGCTGGCGGGTCGCGGCAATCAGCGACGCCCGTCGTTCGGCGGGCGGAAGAGGTCAGGCGCGGGTCATACGACGCACCAGTGTGTGAGTGAGTACTCACTCATTCAAGATGAGGCGAGGCCAGGGACCGGTGGCGTGGGCGTGTGCGGCGTGTCGTCGGGCTATGGCTCGGCGATGACGCGCGTGCGTTATTGTTTGTCCCGCATGCTGATGACCAGGACGTCGCCATCCGTGGTGAATGGAGCAGGGGTGAGGGACTTTCTTTCGCGGGGTCCTGTGAGTGCGGCTCCCGCTGTCTGTGCTGAATCGGGCGCCGTGGCTGTCGCAGACGATTTCCTGCCCCTCGATGCGGTTGACCTTTGCGCCGGCGTGGGGGCGAGGCCGCGTAGTGAGCGTGGAAGGTTCCTGCTGTCGGCTGTGTCACCACGTACCACCCGACCAGGGCTCCACCGCCTACGGGCACATCGGATTTCTGGACGCGCTGGGTGCCGCCGTCGCCACTGCGCTCCATGCTGCATCCCGACAGGCCCACGACGGCGAGGGTGGCGCCTGCGCCGAGGCCCAGTGAGGTGTGGATCAGCGTGCGGCGTGTGCACGCGTGCGGTGACGCCTCCCGTCTCGATACATACCCACTCTAAATGAGACATTGTGTATCAAGTACGGTATCGTGCGACGAGTCGGGTGCAACGCGGGGCGTTTTCAGAAGGAGGAGAGCCTGTGAGCAGGGCGCAGAACAACCCTCGGAGGCGAGGGAAACAATCCCTGCCTGGTGGTTCCTCGGCTCTGGGGGGTGCAGGGAACGGCTTCTCGCTGCTGGGGTCGAGATCGTCTCGAGGTCGGTTTGGATACGGGGACTCGGGAGGCTCAACTCGAGAGGCCATCAAGCGAGCACATGTGGCGCGAGCTCACCGCCTATCGCCAATGGTCGACCAAGGAGGCTTTCGGGAATGCCGTCCTCGTGGAGCTGGCCAGGGCTGCACTCGCCTCCGATTTCGTGGCCGAGGTTCCAGCCATCGTCGCGGACATGGTCGGTGATGGATCAGCGCCCTGGCCACACCTCAAGGGCGCCGGAACCTGATCGTCGACCTGACCCGGACGCTCGTCAGAGGTGACTTCGAAAGCATCCTGCAATCACCGAGCTGGCATCTGCACGGCCCTCAGCGCCGCGTCCTCCTCGCTGACCGATCCCGAACTCGCGCCTCCGTTACCGCGGCTGCGCGTGTCCGATCAAAGACGCATCGAAGCTCGCGCCCAGCTGTACGGGCAGTTCGCGGCGTTTGCGGATACCGTCTGCGCGCCCCCTGGCGGGCCCTCCGGATTTTCGGCAGATGTCCGAGGGCGGCAGGTGCCGCCTTCACGGGTTTCTGATTCGCGCCCACTACGGCACGACCGTCACAGCGGAGACCATGCGACTTCGGGCCTTCGGTATGTCGGAGCCGCGCCAATGGAGTCCGCAGACTTTTGCATCGACAAACGGAATCTTCTCGTACATCGAGCCCGACCCGGGCGTATCGCATGGGATCAGGAACGAATCTCGGACCTGCTGTGACCGATTTCACCAGCCTGTTTCGCGACCCACAGTTGTGGTCGCGAGACCTGATCAGATGCGCGTCACTCGTATGTAGGCGGAAGGGCGAGGCGGCAGGGTGTAGTGCGGACGTGCTGGTGTATGAGTGATCGCTCGTTCATTCAAAGCAGGGGTGAGAAACTTGCGTGTCTGTTCCCCAGGAACGGGGTGACCCAAGTGTGGGGTTGGAGGAGTTTTCTCAGAGAGCAGGGTGACGGGTTAGTGTATGGTGGAGCCTCAGGGGCGGGTGAGCTTGGGGAGGTCGAGTGATGTCTCTTGGCTGGGCGTGAGATGGATTTCTTAGTGTGGGTGTCGGTGGGTGAGAGGGGTTTGTGTGCTCCTCTGCGTGTTGTGGTATAAATGTAGCGCCTGCCGCTGCACCAGCGACAGGCGCTGAATAAAACCGGGTGGGGCTCGTGGCACCTACAGCGTGAGCAACGCCACTGACTCCTGCCGTGGATCAATTTCCTGGGTGGAAGGTATTATGTGTTTTCTCCTGTGGGTAAGTCTGGTCGTTGTCGGTTTGTCAGGTACGCCTGAAGTGGTGTACGATCTTTCAAAGCATCTGCATGTGGGGTGGATGCGTTCTTGGGTTAATGAAGCTGTTGGTTTCGACCCCGATGACATTTCAGGCTGTAGTGGAAGGTAGCGTGCCTGCCCAGATGTTTCAGCTGACATTCAATGTCATGCAGCGACTGGTATCGTCCGGGATGAAGTATCACTACAATGATGAAAGCCGCGGTGGGAAGCGGTTTGAAGACGCTTCTGAGTGTTTCTTCAGGGCATGTCAGTGGGTTGTTGATGCCTGTCGGATATAGCCTGATCGGCGCCTGATGGTTGGCGTGCATCCTTGCCGCTTTCCTCCTTATGGTCATAGTTTTATTAGTTTTCCCAAGGGAGGAGGGAAGAAATAAAATGTCCGTGCCCAGGAGTCTATCCCAGACAGGACCTGAGGTCTCCGTCTTTCCTGATTCTAGCCGGACCTGACTGGGCCGCTCTCTCGGGCTGACGCTTTCGCGCCTTCTGGGCCAAGGCACGGCAAATCGGATCCGACGGCCTGGCTGTCCGTGAGCAGCACCTGATGGATGCCGCCGATGTCGCGGGGGCTGCTCTTCGACCACTACCTGTCGGAGCATCACCGTCTGGCTCCTGGCGCGTCGGTCTGGGACGGCGACAAGTCCAAGGCGCGAGCCGCGCTGGTCTTCCTGGCGGGTGTTCACGACGTTGCAGGAAGATCTCGCTCCACTTCTGCTGCCAGCACCGGACTCGCGGGTTCATCCGTGAACTCCAGCCTGCCGTCGGAGAAAGAGGATGTACCGAGACCGCGAACATCTTTCCGCACGGATTCGTCAGCCAGTTCACGCGCTGGTGGATGCCGTGGCGGCGGCAATGACGGCACGGTCGCGCCGCCCGGTGGGCTGCTGCTGTCGTCGGCGTCCACACCGCGCTGGCTGCTATCCCGATCAGGCGATTCTCTCAGGTGGCTCTACGCGATGCATACGAGGAGGACCCGGCTGTCAGGGACCTTACGAACCTCGCTGTGGCACAAATCAGGCAGGGGCCATCCGGTGGATGTGGCCCGTCAGCTCAGGTTTCCTATTGAGAACTGTGCCGAGCAGCGCTGCGAACTGCCGATCAGCGGCGTGGCCGCCGCCTGTTCCTCAGTGGTCGTCATGGCGGATTGGCTCGCGTCGAACGGACTACTTCCTCCTGCAGGAGGAGGAACGTCCAGGAGCCACTAAACCCGGCGGAACAACGGCAAAGTGGAGGATGGTTGCAGGCAAAGGTGCTGTCCCCAGTAGGCCCCGAGGTGCGAGGAGACGAACCCTCTCGACCACTATCGTCACAGGTTCGGTTGGGGCCCCGGATGCAGCCGGCCAGAGGCCAGCAACGAGCGATCGAGATCGTTAACGACGAACCGGACCTCGCATGATCGTCAGGGCCCTCCGGGATCGGGAAGGGCCGAACTGGCTTTGCTGCTGCCGAGGGACTGGGTACCGGAAACGCTGCGCGGGCTGCAAAAGGGGTGATGATCGCCCTTCCCACAGGCACCACCGATGCCTGCCATGTGCGTTCTGTGGCGGCTGGAATCCATTCTGAGACGGTCCCAGGGTCGGTATCCATCTGGCGCACAGCAGAACGACCTCAACGAGGTTTCATCTCGCTTTTCGGTGGAAGGCGACAAACTCCTGTACGGGTCTACGACGACAGATCTGGTGGCGGCAGAGAGAACGCGGCCTGCTGGCCAGCAGATGGATGGCGCTTCGGTGGCGTGCCACCTTGTCGCCAGTCGTCGTCGGAACGAAGTCGATCAGGTGCTGCTGGCCGCCCTGAAATCGCGACACGTCCTGATGCGTCACCTGGGGTTTGGTTGATGGGCAGGCGGTGATCATCGACGAGGTACACGCCGCCGACACACCACATGGAGGTGTACCTGGAGACGGCACTCACCTGTGGCTCGCGGGCTGTACCAGGTACCCGTCGTGCTGCTCTCAGCCACGCTCCCGTCAGATCGTCAGCGCGTGGCCTCGTCGCCGCCGTCGCGGACGCGCGCACTCGCGGTGAACTGGGGGATGATCCCGGCGGACGGCGACATCGGATGCCGGTGATCACAGTGGGCGAGGGCGCACTGTTCACCGCGGGTGGTCTCGGGCGGTGTTCACGCACCCAAACGAATCGTCCGCTGGATGCTGTGTGGTCGACGGGGCGCTCGTATTAGCGGACCTGGTGTTGGGAGGAGAAACGAAAGGCGGCTGCGCCGTTGGCTTCATGCACGGTCAGGGCGGCCAGAGCCTACGACGTCTGGCAGGAACCAATAGGAGTCACGTTGTTGCCTCGCGTTTCCTGTTACTGCGATCGGGTGGAACACGCGACAAACGGATGCTGTGCCTCTTCGGCAAGGACAGCTCAATCGTCGGGCGGCACATCGTGGTCGCGCTACTCAGGTCTCATCAGGCAGAGCCTGGATGTCCCGGTTCGACGTGATGATCACGCCATTGAGCCCCGGCCCCATGGACCTCGTGTTTGCAACGGATGGGGGCGCCTGCACAGGCTGCAGGGGCCAGGAAGACCGGCTGGGTTGGAGGCCGTCTGCCACGTCATCGTCACCGACCGCAGCGCGCCTCGCCGTGGAGGGCTACGGGCGCGGCAGCGGGTCGTCTGGGGCGTATCGCTTCTCAGATTCCTCAGTGTCCTGGCCGATCACACCCCGACAGCGGACTGGTGGTCGAGGAACCCGGCGATACGCGGCCTACACGCAGCTTGCCTACTCGACGAAGGAAGTCGGTCACCAATCGTGGGCAGGAAACCGTCGAGAAGCCCGGGAGGAAACAGGGCGTCGGGGAGCAACGGAATCGATTTCCAAAGCTCGCGGCTATTGCCTGAATGGACTCAAGTTGCGCGCGCCTGACGTGGAAGGCGGATGCCCTTGGTGTCTTCGTTCGCTGGGAGTATTGGCGACAGGGAGGAAGGCGTGAGCAAGGCGTTACGCGCAGGCAGCGGTGCGGGACGCGGAAGACCAGATTCCATGCTTATCGTTCCTTTGGATCCCTCGATGAAACGTCGATCATTTCCTCCGTGGTTGGAGGATATGAGGACACGGCATTCCGGTGGCCCTGGACGTCGGAACCTGGCCCAGCGCCGAGCAGGTGAGGCGGGTGCGGTCCTGGAGCGTCTCGTTGCCGCCGTGGTCTTTTAAGGATAAAGGCGATTCTCTTGGCAGAAACCATCGAAAAATTATCAGTGCCATCTGGGATTGTGAAATCACGGAACTGGGAGTGGCTCGAACATCCTTTGCTCAGGGGGTGAGCTGATCCTCCCCAATGGGCCGTGTGGATGCGTGCTCAGCTCGCCTGGAGACAGAACTACACAACCGCAAACTCATGCCACAGGAGGGCTGGAGGTGCAGGAACTTGACCGATGTGACTGCAACCTGCCTGCTGGACGGTGGATCCCGTCCTGCTCTACGGACGGCGGTGTGGAAAAGATGGGAATCCTCAGGGCGTTCGAACGCCTACGACATCGAGGATCTCGCCTGCAGGTTGCCGACGCAGAAGATCGCCATCAACGCGTGCTCCTGGCCATCTCTAACTACCGGGTGGTTGCTGTTGGGGATGAGGAGGACTGGAAGAACCTGTGGCGTGCACGGGTTGCCGACGGATGCAATCCATGCCTGTCTATGGAGAAGTGGCGTGACCGCTACCTGTTCAGTGGAAGGTATCCGTTCATGCAGGCCCCGGATCTGCGCACACCGAAGGATGCGGTGTCCGGGCTGGAAGAAGATCGTCGCCGATGTCCCGAACGGCGGCGAGCAACTCTTACCACCGTCACGGACGGGCCCTGAAGCGCATCACCCGCAAGCGGCTGCCTGGGTGATCCACGCAGGCATACGATCCCTGGCGCTACGCTCCAGGCGCCGTCTGGCGATGACGTGAAACGGCGAAAGGATGCCCACGCAGGCCCCGCGTGGTGCGGGCGGGCCGGGTGCCGTCTGGCTCACCCGGCAGCAGCCTCGAGGAGACTCTGGTACTGAACCTGGTTCACTGGACGTCGGATGCCTTCAAGGGCCATCCCACAAAGCGACAGAGCGGCCTGCACTGTCATCTGGGAATCAGGCGGTGGAGAGCCGCGGTGCGGCGTGAGCTACAGCAGGAAACAGTCGGCCCCGGGCAGGGGATCAGCATTCCCAGGCTGCTCACCTGGCATTCCCAGCGGATGCGCCTATTGCAGCGACCGCGATGGCGTGACCGGGTGGTTCTGGCTCAAGGTGACAAACTGGGAGGTACCGCAGAGACATGCAACGCTTCCGAACCCATGAGCCTGTGGAGATATTCCAGCCACAGTCAAAAGTTCAAGGAACGTCTACATGCCCATAGCAAACACGAGCCAGGACGGGCCTTCTGTAGCGGAACCTGCCATCCACTCTGCCGGTGACCGAGAAATCCCAGCTGACAAGAGTGAGCAGCAGGGGTTTCCAGCAGTCCGCCACTCTGCTCTTCCAAACAGGTTTGCAAACCCTGGATCTGGAACGTTTTTCCGGTGCGCATTCGACTTGAAGCGGTCGGAATGACCTATGGCATGAGGCCGTCATTGAGGACCTTTACCGACCAGATGGCCTTGGCGAAGGTGCTGTTGGAAGAAGAACACTAAGACGCTCGCCTCTCGAGGTGAGCAGCAGGTCCTCGCCGTCGAAGAGAGGTTGCCAAGGCCATCGGAATCCTGGGGGCCCAGCCTCTCCAGGGCAGCCGGAGGCGGGGACGCGGGAGGCAAAACAGGCCAAGGAGGTTTCTTCGCGCACTGATCGATGATCCACCGTTCCGTTCTGGCTGGCGTCACTCGACGGGAACGGTGATGTCGACGACAAACAGCGGGAATGGACCGAAACCGCCGGAAAATGGCAAAACGGGTCGCCAGTGAACTGGTCGCGTCTTCCGCTCCGCGATCACGGGGACCCGCGAGACACGGGTATGACCACCGCGAGCAGCGGAATCGCTGAGAACTTCTTCAACAAGGCACTGAACAAAACACACTGCCACCCCTCAAATCCATGAAGGAGACAAGTGACCGCGCTGAAGCCGTGGATGCCACCCCGACCGATAGTCGAGAACGTGGACTGGAGCGGCTCCTGCGCTCAGCAGACGACATCAAGAAACGAGTGCTTTTAGCGTGATCAAGCTGCGACAGGAAGAGGACTCAGCCGCGGTGGCCGCCCGTGCCCACCTGCGTTCCGCAAATCGGACGGGTTGGGGACGTACTGCCGCCATCTGGGCCTACACCCTCGACAGCGGGTCGGAGAACTGGGACGAAACCAGCAGAGGAGGCGTGCCGTGCACACCGCGCTCACGCTGTGGAGGCCCTGCAAGGATCGAACGATGTTCCTGTGAACGCACCTGGAAACACGAACGCACCATCGGCGCTTCCGTTCGCAGATTAGCGTACTCCGATATGGGAGGGTCGTGAGCAGGCTGAAGAGCATCCGTCTACAAGCGGTTGTGCGCCATGATCGCTACGCCCTTCCAGATCTTTGACCGTGCACGCGCGGGGCCTGGTCAGCATGGCAGCGGCGCGCCGTCGATGGACTACGGACGTTTCGCGGCGGACCTCTACCACTGGAAACCCGGAGCGCCGCGCGGGCGTGTTTGTTTGCCGCCAGTGGGGCCGTGATTTCGCCGATGAGGAACAAACCGGCTCCTCCACCACAGCCTCTGTATCCCACAGATCAGCTGAATTGAAGGGACCACTTCCATGGCGTTTTCATCATTGTTCCGTCCTGCAGACCCTTCCCCGTCAGGTCAGACAGGGATGACAGGCCCAAATCAGCCACCTTTGGTGGTGTTCGCCATGCGGATCTCTCCTCCTAGGCCGTGAGCGGGCCACCCGCCAGGACTTCATTGATTCCTTCCGGATGGAAGCCAGGGGTCGTCGGTGCTGAGGGATGCTGTCGTCCAGCGTGATCCGGCGTGGCTGAGACCGCTGCTGACTTGGCTGAGATGGCGCTCACGAGATGGGCTTCAAGTTGAAGGAACCTCGTCGCAGAATCTCGACGAGATGACCGATGAGCAGCTCAAGGAAGCCGGATTCCTGAGTGTTCCTCTCTCCGCCAAGCAGATCGACCACGTAGCGGGGACGCCATCGTCTCCGTCGCCCATGCCGACGATGCGAAGAAGGCGTTCAAGGAACTCAAACCCAAGAACTTGGCCGATGTCTAAGTCACTCCGTCGATATTCCCAACGCTCTCTTCACGGGCGGGAATGGTGGCGGAAGGACCTTGTGGCCTCAACGTCGATGCCGCCTGCCGGGTGGCGCATGCTCTGGGGTGGGGGCCGTCGAGTCGGAGTTCGACTACTACACCGCCGTGGATGATGACGCGAAGAACGCGCCGATGATGAGGCGGATGAGGGCGCGGGATGATCGGTTCCATCGAGTTCGCATCGGCGACGCTCTACCGATACGCGACCATCGAACCTCCAGAACTGCTCCACCAGGAAACCTGGGTTCCGAACAGGTGGCTGAGGAGGCCGTGAAGGTCTTCATCGATAGTTTCATTGCGTCCCATGCCCATGCGGAAGATCACCACTTTCGCGAGACCGGACGTCTGCCTGACGCGGTCCTGGGTGCAGGTGCGTGACGCAGTCAGCCGATCAACAGCCTGGTCAGCGGTGCCTTCGAGGAAGCCCCATCATGTGGCCACTGCGACCAGAAGGGTTTTCGCCGAGCCGGCAGTGAAAGAGTTCGTCGGCTTCGAGGAAGGAACTGCGCACGCGCAGTGGCCTGCTGTGCGAGCAGTCTCTCGTCGCCTGGACTGCCTTCGCGCGTGCGGGATCAGGGCCCTCGGGAACGCGTCCCGCTGGTGGACGACGCGTGAGGCAACGGTCGCGGCGCTTCGGAAGGACGCTCTGACGAGCAAGGTCCTCGCACTACAGGCTGGCGGGCCCCATGCAGTCATGGGGCTCCTCCAGCTCGTTTCCAGCACTGACGCTCCACGGAGGCCTTTCCGACTGAAGACGGCATCGTGGGACCGCTCACGCAGCTACCTGCTCAGAGACGCCCGCACCGAGTCCCATCGAGGATCTCTGCGGGTCGAGGATGGCGGCGCGTGTGGATCCAGCCCGCGAACTGCATTGCGTGATTTTCACACGGCACACCGTGAAGGGAAACTCATGCCCTCTCGGAGCGTTTCTGCCGGGCGGATGCGGCTTTCGTGGCACCCGTCGAGGGGCCGGCAGAGTCTCATCGAGGGGCTGTGCCGAGGCCATCCGACGACCGGTTTTCCGCTTGTATCTGGGAGAGAAGACGGTCCTGTCTGACCATGCCCTTGTTCCTGCGTGCACCAGGCACGCGTGGGAGATCATCCACTCAGCGCTGCCGTGGCAGGCTGCTCGTGCCGGCAGCAGCAGAAGAAGTGGGAAGAACACGTCTCCTGCGCGGTGGTGGCCGACAAAGAATTCTCCCGGATGATGAGTTGACCGTCGTCCTCCCACAGCTCGTGCAGGACGCGCGTGAGCTTTTGACTCACTACCGGCGCCTCTACGGACGCGTTCGGTTTGATGAAGCATCGGGTGACGATCCCACAATCCGCGATATGAAAGACGAGGAATCGCGCTGGCTGAGGTCCGGCGTTCACGATCCCATGGCGGTGATCTGATGCGTATCTCACGTGTACACAGTACCTGATACGTCGCGTGGTGCCGGCATCTGCGTCGTCGTCTCCAAAGGCTGCATGGCGGCTGTTCTCGCCAGCTTCGGGAGTTCTCCACAGAAGGTGGGGGCGGGGTGCTGTGCGGCTGGACCAGGCCAAACGACAACCGCCGGGCCAGCAGAAGCGCAGACACGGATGTGAATCTCTGGGCTCTGCCTCTACATTTCCTCGCCGGTGGCCCTCTGATCCTGCTGCTCCGTCGGTGAACAGGCCGGGATGCGACGAGACCGAGGGAGGGTTGTGTGGTGAAGAAACTCGACGATTTTCGGGCTACGTTGGAGGAAACCAGGTGTGTGTTTCGCACGATGGTGAACCCGACCTATCGCCACACGGATGATGACGGTGATGAGAAGCGGATCCTGGGACACGTCACTGTATGGCTCAGGCCGTGACGCAGTGGTTGCTGGATCGCGCTGAGGCGACGGTTTCCAGATCCCGATGTCTGCTGAGTGTCAGGAGGGACCCGCGGTTCTCGAAAACCAAAGTGCAGGAGAACGAGGTGGACGGAAGGGAGATCTGCCGGTTTCCTTGCGGATCGATCGCGTCGAGAACTACCGTCCGGGTGAAGGGGCGAGGACAAACGCCCCGTCACTCTCCCGCTGGCGACCTTCCAGGAACTCTCAGCGACCGATCCGCGAGCTTTGCGGTCGGCGTTCCGCCAACGATGATCGGTGGGGCCAAGGGCTGGCGGCGCTGGCCTGATGACGTTGGCGCACGGGCTGGCGAGAGGCACCGGGAGCGCGGCCTCCGGCTCCCGAAAGACCTGGATTTCCGGATCCAGGACCGCCTCACCTTTCTTGTGCGTGGGAAAGGTGCACGGTGCGATCGAGACTCCAACACGCGATCACCGTGATCGATGCCAGAGGGCGTGGCTCATGTTCCAGCGGCTGCGTGTTGTCCGTCTTGGATGATCGCCGGGGTACGTGGGCCACTCCTTTTAGAAAGTGCCATGTCTGTCCTGAAATGCAGAGCGGCGCCACACGGCGGTGTGTGGGTGGGGAAGAATGGTGTGCGCGTACATACGCTCACGGCGTTCCGCCGTCGAGGTCTCTCCGTGTTGTTGGAGGCGCAGGCCAAGGCGTCGTGAGCGACCTTCCCGGTTTCTGCGGGCTTCGCAGCCAGACAGGATATGTATCTGCATGCGGTTCCAGGGTGAGAACGTGAAAACCTATGAGTACGCAGCAGCTCGCAGGGTCACGTGAGGCGCCCGGTCACGGGAGAGCTGGCATCGACGGAGCTCCAAACGCACCGAAGGGTGCCGTGGGACGGTCGCGAATACGATCCGAAAGACAATTTTCGACAATCGTCTCTCTGATCAATCAAGCCTTTGGTCTCGCATCGAATTCTGCGCTGTATGGGCTGACCCATGCAGTGATGTAAGAGCGCCGGTGCTCCCCGGTTTTGGGTTTTGTCCATACCGGTAATTACCGTTCTTTCGTGTATGATCGCTGTGTGCGTGATCTGTACAAGGCTGATCTCTCATACCCGCTGCACTGATGTCGCCTGGAGAACCCGGAGGTGGAGTTGGTACCGAAGCCCGACGACGCATGCGTGGATGCCATCAGGAAAGCAGAATCCTGGAACAGGCTGTTCGCGACACTCAGGCGAGCTGCTGAGTAGGGGAGGTGGCGCTTCTCCGGAGGACGATGACGAGGACCTGATCGTCGATGACGCCTGCATCTTTGGGATGATCTTCTCAGAGGTTGCGAAGGCCGGTGCTGCGCCGATGTGGTGAGTGCCGATGGTTTGTTCTGGTCCCGTCAGCTGTGTGCCGGATGGGCTGCGTGGTCACCGCGACCCAGGTGGTTGCTACCCAGATCTCGCCAGGCGTGTTCGTGCAATCCCAGCGCGCGCGGGTCCGGGAGAGGCGTGGCAGACTGTTACCGAGACGATGGGAAACCGGGCGGGCAATCATGAGTTCCGCGCCAGGAACGAGCAAGGCATGTCGCTTCCTGACATGCCGGTGATCCATGGGTACCAGCCGATTACGAGGGCTGACCCTCGATGGTCTCGCCCAGGCTCTTCGCGGGTGATGATGAGCCAGACGACTCACCTCGCCAGGAGGACGGTCGCCGTAGACGCGGGGCGAGTGACTTGCGAAGCGGAGACGTGCGAGGAGGTGGGTCCCAAGATCCGGTAGGTCCAGCTGATAAAATCCCTTGTCAACAAGTGCTGTTCCCCGCGAGCGCGGGATGATCTCAGCCCACGATCACATAAACACCTGCGTCAGGAAGTATTGTTGTTCGCGCGCGAGTGCGGGATGATCCCGACGTGATATCAAGGCCCATTTCGACATCATCGTGTTCCCGCGAGAGCGGGGATGATCCCTCGTGGAATAAAGTGATACCGTGTCGGCGAATAATGTATTCCTCGCGAGCGGGGATGATCCCAGCTCATTGCTGGTGCCTTCCGTCGTACTCCTGTATTCGCGAGAGCGGGATGATCCCTCGGCTCCAAGGCGTTCTGGCGCATGCGCGGCGTATTCTGCGAGAGCGGGATGATCCCAGCGCGCGCTCATCCTCCACGAAGCTCAATAACGTATTCCCGCGAGAGCGGATGATCCGTCTTTGCTGGTAAAAGGCGATTGGACGCCGGATGAGGTATTCCCCGCAGCCGGATGATCCTTCCAGCTGACCTCAGCACCACCCACTTGACAGTATTCCCAGGCCAGAGCGCTACTGCGCCCTGCTCATCCGAGCTGGTCGCGTATTTCGCGAGAGCAAGGGATGATCGATGCCGGTGGCTTTGCGAACGGGGTAGATGTAGTATTCCCCGACAGTGCGGATGGTCCTGAAATAGCGCTACAGCGCCATACAAATCAGGAGCCGTATTCCCCGCGAGAGCGGGATGATCCCGACCGCAGACACGGCGGCAGAGCCACTGAGAGTATTCCCCGCGGGCGAAGATGATCCTCCCGTCGGGCAGTGGCCAAGTGGCAGGCAGCGTATTCCCCGCGAGATGCACGATCCTCAGATTGTGGAGAAACTCTCTCGTCTCGTTTGGGGTATTCCCCGCGAGAGCGCGGGATGATCCCCGACATCAACACACCCGTGTCGGCAGACAGCAATGGTGATTCCCGCGAGAGCGGATGATCCGCCGCAGCAATGAGAGGA